>SCPO01000031.1_pt1 | contig 41786 bp, 68 predicted proteins | sample 6106821 | NCBI WGS metagenome assembly SCPO01 (sample SAMN10720448, study PRJNA508395) | human gut metagenome | isolation source: Participant 2 stool, 0 month | host: Homo sapiens | collected 2017 | reverse complement strand
TGTACAACGCTACCACCAACGGCTGGACGAATTTTGAGCACCAGATCACATTTGATGTGCGTCAGCCAAAGACACAGTATTCCATGGAGCCTGCGCAAGTTCATTGCAGAGCACCCCTATGTTAACGTCATCCGCTACACCACCTTTCACCCAGTTCACCCTGATCTTCGACGAGCTGGAAGCGGGAGAAGTTCGTGGACTGGTATGGATACTCTGCTTCGGTCAGCCCCTATCCTCAACCAGTTTGAGCAGGAAGTGGGCTACAAGTTCAGCCCGGAGTACATCATCGATCAGGGCTACTATAACAACCAGTACCGGTGCCCAGCAAGGAATTCCGGGATTTTCAGGCCTTCCAGCGCCGCGAGGTGGCAAAGCTTGCCAAGGAGATGGTGGACATCACCCACGCGTGCGGGTGCGAAGCCATGATGTTCCTTGGAGATCACTGGATCGGAATGGAACCATTTATGGATGAGTTCAAGACCATCGGTCTGGATGCCGTGGTGGGCAGCGTGGGCAACGGCTCCACCCTGCGCCTGATCTCTGACATTGAGGGCGTGAAGTACACCGAGGGCCGTTTCGCCGTACTTCTTCCCCGACACCTTCCACGAAGGCGGCGACCCGGTGCGGGAAGCCAAGGAGAACTGGGTTACAGCCCGCCGCGCTATCCTGCGCAAGCCCATCGACCGCATCGGCTATGGCGGCTATCTGAAACTGGCCTTTGCAGTTCCCGGAGTTCGTGGACTACGTGGAGAGTGTCTGCAACGAGTTCCGCGAACTGTACGAGAACATCAAGGGCACCACACCCTACTGTGTCAAGCGAGTGGCCGTGCTGAACTGTTGGGTAAAATGCGGGCTTGGGGCTGTCACATGGTGCATCACGCCCTCTATTACAAGCAGAACTATAGCTATGCCGGTGTCATTGAGATGCTGTCCGGTGCGCCCTTTGATGTGAAGTTTATCAGCTTTGAGGATATCAAGAACGACCCGCATCTGCTGGATTCGTTGGATGTCATTATCAATGTCGGCGATGCCGACACCGCACACACACCGGCGGCATCTGGTGGAAGATCCGGAGATCTCCGCTATCCGCAAGTTCGTCTGGAACGGCGGCGGTTTTATCGGCGTGGGTGAGCCTTCCGGTCACCCGTATCAGGGCCACATTCTCCAGCTTGCCAGTGCTGGGCGTGGAGGAAGAAAACGGCTTCACCCTCAACTACGACAAGTACAACTGGGAAGAACACCCGACCATTTCATTCTGCAGGATGCCGACCAACCCGTGGACTTTGGCGAGGGCAAAAGAACATCTACGCCCTTGAGGGCACCGGAAGTGCTGGTGCAGCGAAACAAAGAAGTGCAGATGGCGGCACACGACTTCGGCAAGGGTCGTGCCGTGTACATCAGCGTTGTGCCTTACAGTTTTGCCAACAGCCGCACCTTTACCGCGCTATCCTGTGGAGTGCCCACAGCGAGGAACTGCATACATGGTTCAGCTCCAATTATAATGTAGAAGTTCACGCCTACGTCAAGAACGGCAAGTATTGTGTGGTGAACAACACGTACGAGCCGCAGGACACCACCGTTTACACCACAGACGGCAGCAGCTTTGCTCTGCATCTGGATGCCAACGAGATCAAGTGGTATGAGATCTAAGTTCTCCTTTCATAACGAACACAACGGGCAGCTCTGTTACCAGAGCCGCCCGTTGTGTTTGCTGTATCTGCCGATAACTCAACCTGTGTCAATCGAACGCTGCAATGGAGATGGCTGGAAACGCAGAAATTCAGTAATGCTGCATAGACCTGCAGAAAAAGAAAAACTGCCCGCGCAAGTATGCGTAAGATGGTGAAGCACTTGCTGAAAAATATAAGTATGCGCCAACGTCAAGCGGCGTAAGGGCTGCAACAAAAGACCGTGCAGAAGGACTGGCTGGAAGATCTGGTCGTCCGGGAGACCATGAAGCTGATTCAGGACGAAGCGGTAATCGACAAAATCGTTCAACTGGTCATGGATGTCCAGAATCAGGAAAACACCACGATGCCGCTGCTGGAAAAGCAACTGCGAGAGGTCAACAAAAGCTGGACAACCTGATGAAGGCGATCGAGGACGGCTTGTACACCGGACAACGAAAGAGCGTCTGGAAGAGCTGGAAATCCAGAAAGATGAACTGATTGCAAAAATCGCAGATGAAAATTGAAGAAGCCCAGCTTCAATGAGGATTTCATCCGATTCTGGCTGATGAAATTTAGAAAGTTCGATATTTCGCAGAAAAAGCAACGAAAAGCGTTGATTGGAATTTTGTCAATGCCATTTTTCTGTACGATGACCGGATGCTGATCACGTTCAACTACAAGGATGGCACCCAAACCGTCCGATTTGAGGACGCTTTGACCGCTGATTGCGGAGAAAAAGTTTGCGTTTGCGAAGCAACGAAAGCCCCAGTGGGGCTTTTGAGCAACAGAACGGTCTTGCGCAAGCGATGGAGGGGCCTTGCCCCGACAAGTTCGGATTTGTCCAGCTCTGCTGGACCAAAAGCTCCACAGACGAATTTGTTCGTCTGTGGAGCTTTTTGTTTGCCCACAGCGTGGTCAGAAAATGAAAAAGAATGCAAAATGCGGTGCGCTTGAAAAATGTCAGGACGGGATTTTGTAAAAATGTAGAATATCTTGCCGGAAACTGTGCATTCTCTCCAACAAAACTGCCCAAACGTGTTGATATTGAGAAAAAGCTTCACAAACGTTTACAAAGGGTAACAGGTTGGTATACTTTATGGTGGTAAACGTAACAAGCCATGGAAGCTGAAAGGAGAATCTACCCGTGAATACCGCTGCACCGTCCCGTAAAAAACTGCTGAGCCTTGTGCTGACACTGGTGTTTATGCTCACCTGCCTGCCGGCGGCCTTGGCGGTTGATCTGAACGTGGACGCAGGCTTCTACTTCAAGCAGAGCCGTGGCGGCACCTGCACACTGGCATCCGCAGCCATGATGCTGCGCCGCCGTGCCTATTTTGACGGCCTGACCGACTGGTCCACTGTGACCGAGAACAGTGTCCGTTCCACAGCATGGTCCAACGGGCTTTCCCACAGCTTTACATATAAGGAGATGCAGGTGGGCTACGGCACACTGCCCTCCCGCAAACAGGAAAAGTACAGACCCTGATCACCCTGCTTTCGCAGCACCCGGAGGGCATCGTGCTGTATGACCGCAGCCAGCCCCATGCAGTGCTGCTCACCGACTACACCAACGGCAACTTCTATTGCTCCGATCCGGCAGGCAACATCTCTTCCGGACGCATCCCGCTGGAAAACTCCAGCGTTTCGGTCAATAGGTCCTCCTGCTACTGGTATGTGGCATCAGATCACAACTTCATTGCTGCAGAGGCTGACGGCCTGCGTCTGGAAGGCATGAGCTACCCAATCAATGTCCGTGCGGGCAAGGGCATGGCACTGACCGGCACTGCAAATGCTGCGCTGGGCACCACCCTGACCAATGTGCAGGTGGCAGTGCTGGACGAGAACGACCAGACGGTGTTCACTGCACAGGCGGCACCCAATACGGCGATCTTCTCCTTCAAGTCGCTGGACAGCTCCATCCGCTTTGGTGAACTGCCCGCAGGCAATTACACCTACATGGTGATCGTGACCGATTCTCAGGGCGATAACCTCTGCTTTACCAGTGACTTCACGGTTTCGGATGGCTCGGCAAGCAGCGGCGTTTACTGGTCGGTGAAGGATACCGAGGGCACCAAGCTGCTGGACAGCATTCAGGAAGTTCAGGATGCCTTTGCAAATGCAACTGAGTCCACTCTGGGCTGGTTTGGCGGTCTATTCCAGTAAAATCATAAACGACAAAAGAAGTCCCGGAATACACTTCCGGGATTTCTTTTTTTGCTGTAATTTATTGTAAAAAAAGCTTATTTCAGGGTTCCGTCCAGTACCTGACTGTAATACCAGGGCTTTGGTGCGCGGAAGGTCTTGCCGCTGAGGAACTCGAAATCCGGCTGGTTGAAACGGGGCATGGTGAGTTCCCATGCGCACAGGGCCTGATACTTGAGCTTCAGCTCGCGGTTGGCGGTGTTGTTGCCGTATTTGCTGTCGCCCAGAATGGGACAGCCGATGCTGGCCATGTGGGCGCGGATCTGATGGGTGCGGCCGGTGATCAGCTGCACCTTCAGCAGGGCCAGACGGCCGGAGACGGCGATGGTCTCGTACCGGGTCTCCACTTCCTTGGCACCAGGCTGCTTTTCTTCCACGATCTTCACGATGCCGCGGTCCGCGTCCTTGAGCAGATAGCCGCCCAGAGTGGCATCCGGCGGCATCGGACGGCCGAAGGTGACGCAGAGGTAGGTCTTTTCACGTCGCGGTTCTTGATGGCTGCAAGGAACAGCTCTTCGGCCTCCGGGGTCTTGGCAACGATGACAAGGCCGCTGGTGCCGGTGTCCAGCCGGTGGCACAGCGCCGGGGTGTACAGGTCGTTCTCCTTGTACTCGCCCTGCTGGTTCAGGTAGAGCAGGGTGCGGTTCAGCAGGGTGTCGTCCTCCGGACCATCCACGGCAAGACCGGCGGGCTTGTTCACAATGACGATCTGCGGGCAGTCGTAGACCACCTGTGCCGGGCCGCGGGCGTTCTTCCACGCCGGGCCGTCCACACGGCGGTCCGCATCCAGAACTTCATCCAGAATGAACAGCTTGATCTCATCGCCCGCCATCACGCGGGTGGAAAGCGGCTGTTTTGCCGTTGAGCTTGATCTTGTTTTCCCGCAGCGCCTTGTTCAGGCGGCCCGGGTCAGGGCGGGTACTGCTGGGTTAGATAATTGTCCAGCCGGGAAGGCGCAAGACACATTACTTTTAAAATTTTCACGGGAAATTCCTCTCTATCTTAAAATCAGTCGCAATAGAATGGGTTCTTGATTCGTTTTATTGTAGCGGAACAAAACCGCGCGTCAAGCGCAGAGAAAAGGAAATGTTGACTTTTCCGCGCGGGTGACGTATGAGACCGAGACAGGGGCGGAAAACACCGCCCCGACAACAACAGAAGAAGGTATAGAATATGAAACTGAATAAAAGGTGCTGGCCGTTACGGCCATTCTGGCAGTGGGCATTCTGGCAGGTTGCGGCAGCAGCAACAGCACCGCAGGCAGCGCGGCAAGCGCACCGGCTTCCGGCGTGGAAAGCAGTGCGGCTTCGTCCGAAGCAGCCGGTGAGATGGGCGATGTGCTGCCCATCGACGCCGGGGATCTGAACGAGATCAAGACGGGCTCCTACAAGTTTGCAGCCAGCATCACCAAGGTGGCCGACGGCCAGGCGACCCTGAGCGTATACGGCTACGACAGCTACCTGCCCGAGGACATCAACGCCTTGCAGGAGGGCAGCGTGCTTCGGATCCACGACCAGGGCGACACCACCGTGACCAAGCTGACTGTGACCAGCATCGACAGGGATGCCGACAACGGCTATGTGACCATCAACGGCGGCATGGAGCAGCCCGGCGGGCTGGATCTGAAGCTGGAGGATGATGACACCTACCGGACGATGACCTTTGACGATTACCCGCTCTATTACGAGATGGGAGAAAAGACGATGCCGCTGGCAGAGGATGTAGTGCTGAAGGACAGTTCTGCCGACCCGCAGGCTTCCGCCGTGGAGACGGACGGCGCCGATGCCGTGGCCGAGGCCGTCAGCGCCGAGCCGGACGGCTGGATGCCCAACAACACCCTGGTCTTTACCGAGGATGGCACCATCAGCAGCATCGTCCGCATCTGGGTGCCGTAAATTTTGCTCAAAACCGTTGACAAACGTTTTGCGTATGCTATAATTTAGCTGTACGCAAAGGGCACTTCGCCTGCCTTGCGGAATGTAAAATTATGACAGATGGCAATGATGGGGTCAGAAATGTACACCGCCGTTCAGAGAGCGCTTCCAGCTGCAAGGCGTTCCGGTCGGGATCATTTCGCGCCACCCCGGAGCCTCCGGCGACACAAGTCGGACGCAGCGCAGCGTTAACGCGCCGAAAGCGGCAGGGGACACTTTTATCCTTTGCAATTTGGGTGGTACCACGGAGTTTGATGCACAAGCAGCCTTCGTCCCTTTGGGATGAGGGCTGTTTTTTTTTTCACCGTGCCGCCCCTCTGCCATAACAGCATAAAACGGCGCCTGAGCGCCAAAGACGATTGAGGAGAGAAAACCTATGCAATGGACCGGTTTGAATGAACTGCGTGAAAAGTACCTGAGCTTCTTTGAGAGCAAGGGCCACCTGCGTCTGGACAGCTTCCCCCTGGTGCCCAAGAACGACCCCAGCCTGCTGCTGATCAACAGCGGCATGGCCCCATGAAAAGTGGTTTCTGGCTCAGGAAGAGCCGCCCCGTCATCGGGTGACCACCTGCCAGAAGTGCATCCGCACCCCGGATATCGAGCGGGTGGGCATCACCGCCCGGCACGGCACCTTCTTTGAAATGCTGGGCAACTTCTCCTTCCAGGATTACTTCAAGGAGGAGGTCATTCCCTGGGCATGGGAGTTCCTGACTTCCGACGAGTGGATGGCCATTCCGAAGGACCGCCTGCACATCTCGTGTACGAAGAGGACGACGAGGCTTACGATATCTGGACCAAGAAGGTGGGCATCGCCCCCGACCACATGGTGCGTCTGGGTAAGGAAGACAACTTCTGGGAGCATGGCTCCGGCCCGTGCGGCCCCTGCTCCGAGATCTACTTTGACCGCGGCCCCGAGTACGGCTGCGGCAAGCCGACCTGCGGCGTGGGCTGCGACTGCGACCGTTTCATGGAGATCTGGAATCTCGTGTTCAGTCAGTTCGATGCCGACGGCAAGGGCCACTACGAGCGTCTGGCACGCCCCAACATCGATACCGGCATGGGCTTGGAGCGTCTGGCCTGCGTGATGCAGAACGTGGGCAACCTGTTCGAGGTGGACACTGTGCAGAGCGTGCTGCACCATGTGGAGCACATTGCCAACAAGACCTACGGCGAGGACGACAAGACCGATATCTCCATCCGTGTCATCACCGACCACATCCGCAGCTGCACCTTCATGGTGTCCGATGGCATCCTGCCTTCCAACGAGGGCCGCGGCTATGTGCTGCGCCGCCTGCTGCGCCGTGCTGCCCGCCATGGCCGTATGCTGGGCATCACCCGCCCGTTCCTGGTGGAGCTGGTGGAGACTGTCATCCAGTCCAGCGAGACCGCATACCCCGAGCTGCGCGAGCACGATGCTTATATCAAGAAGGTCATCGGCACCGAGGAGGCAAACTTTGCCCGCACCATCGATGCCGGCATGAATATCCTGAACAACATGATCGACGGTCTGGAAAAGGCACATGAGCATCTGCTGAAGGGCCTGGATGTGTTCAAGCTGAACGATACCTTCGGTTTCCCGCTGGATCTGACCAAGGAGATCGCTGCAGAGCAGGGCATTGAGATCGACGAGGAAGGCTTCCACGCCGAAATGACCAAGCAGAAGGAGCGTGCCCGTGCAGAGCGCCTGAAGAAGAACATCTCCGGCTGGAGCGAGGATCTGTTCGGTGCGCTGGATGCAGAGCCCACCGTCTTTACCGGCTACGAGACCCTGTGCGACAACGGCGTTGTGGTGGCCCTGAGCGACGAAGAAACTCTGACCGATGCCATTGCTACCGACGAGGAAGCGAAGGACGGCGTGCTGGTGGTTCTGGATAAGACCCCTTCTACGCTGAGATGGGCGGTCAGGCTGCGGACCACGGCATGCTGAACAGCGCCGATTGCAGCCTGCGCGTGCTGGATGTGAAGAAGACCCCCAAGGGATACTACGTCCACACCTGCGTGCTGGAGAGCGGTATCGTGAAGGTGGGCGACCACCTGACCGCTCAGGTGGATAAGGAATACCGCATGGCCATTGCCCGCAACCACACCGCCACCCATCTGCTGCAGGCAGCGCTGCGTGAAGTGCTGGGCGACCATGTCCATCAGGCAGGCTCCTATCAGGATGCAGAGATCACTCACTTCGACTTTACCCACTTCAGCGCGGTCACTCCCGAGGAGCTGGCCCGCGTGCAGAAGATCGTGAACGACAAGATCTACGAGTCCATGAACGTCACCGTCCGGGAAATGCCCATTGAGGAAGCCAAGAAGCTGGGTGCAATGGCTCTGTTCGGCGAAAAGTACGGCAAGGTCGTGCGTGTTGTGGACATCGAGGGTTGGTCTACCGAGTTCTGCGGCGGCACCCACGTGAAGAACACCGCCCAGATCGGCGGCTTCAAGATCGTGAGCGAGGCCTCTGTTGCTGCCGGCATCCGCCGCATCGAGGCTGTCACCGGCAAAAACCTGCTGCTCCGTGCAAACCTGCAGGAGGCTATGCTGCATACCGTGGCAAACACCCTGAAGGCCAACAACGTGACCGCTCTGCCCGTCCGTGCCGAGGCCGTGATGGCTGAGAACAAGGCTCTGGCCAAGGAACTGGAAGAGATCAAGGCACAGGTCGCCGCTTCCAAGGTGACCAGCCTGTTTGACAATGCCGAAGAGATCGGCGGCGTGAAGATCGCTTCTGCATACTTTACCGGCACCACCGGCGACACTCTGCGCGGCATGTGCGATACCATCCGCGACAAGGCTGTGAAGCCCGCTGTGGCGGTTCTGGTGGGCAAGGCTGAGGATAAGATCACCATGGCTGTCACTGTGACCAAACAGGCACAGGAAAAGGGCCTGAAGGCCGGTGCTCTGGTCAAGGAGATCGCTGCCATTGCCGGCGGCAAGGGCGGCGGCAAGCCGGACTTTGCAATGGCCGGCCTGAAGGATGAGACCAAGATCGACGAAGCTCTGGCTGCTGTCGGCACCATCGTCAAGAAGGCTCTGGGCGAATAAGAAAACGGGTTCGCCCTCTCCGTCAGCTGACGCGCTGCCAAAGTTTATGGTTTTGCCAAGGGCTCTCTTTGGGAGAGCTGGACGCAAAGCGGCCTGAGAGGGCGGGGACGTTTATAAAATATCAGGAAGGAGTTGTTTCCCATGGAAGATTGTCTGTTCTGTATGATCGCGGAGGGAAAATCCCTCCAAGAAGCTGTACGAGGACGAGCAGGTGGTGGCGTTTTACGACATCAACCCGCAGGCCAAGGTGCACTTTCTGGTGGTGCCCAAAAAGCACATTGTCTCTGCCGCTGCGCTGACCGAAGAGGACGGCGCACTGCTGGGCCATATCTTTGCAGTGATCGCAAAGCTGGCTGCGGAGCAGGGCCTGAACAACGGCTACCGCGTCATCTCCAATGTTGGCGAGGACGCAGGCCAGACCGTGAAACATCTGCATTTCCATGTTCTGGGCGGCGAAAAGCTGCCTGTCTGATTCCAATAAAAAGGGAGCGTTGAATTATGGCTGAGACCTATACTCTGCACGTTGCAGGCCTGACCCGTGAGCTGACCATCTGCAAGGTGAATGACCACATGGACATTGCTGCTTTTATCATGCTGGGTGATGCCGAGCTGACCGTGGCTGCTGCCGCTGAACTGCTGAAGAAGTGCCCGGATTTTGATATCCTGCTCACTGCCGAGGCCAAGGGCATCCCCCTGGCACACGAGATGAGCCGTCAGAGCGGCAAGCCCTACGTCTGCGCACGCAAGGGCGAAAAGCTGTATATGACCGACCCCGTGATCGTGGAGGACCAGTCCATTACCACCGCAGGCAAGCAGAAGCTGGTCATTGACCGCAAGGAGCTGGAGAAGATGAACGGCAAGCGCGTGCTGGTGGTGGACGATGTCATTTCCACCGGCGGCTCTCTGAAGGCTCTGGACGCGCTGGCTGAGCAGACCCAGTGCACCATTGTGGGCCAGGCTGCTGTGCTGGCCGAGGGCGATGCAGCTGAGCGCAAGGACATCCTGTTCCTGGAGCCGCTGCCCTGTTCTTCCACTAAGCTGCAATGCGCCGCCCGCTCTGCGTTTTCTGTGCTGGAATGCTGGGTGTGGAGTTAGTGTGCGTTTTTTTGCCGCAAACGGAACTTTTTGTGCCGTTTGCGGCATTTTTTGTTGCCGTTTGTCTGGTGCTGTGCATCTTTGATGCTGCCCGCAAAGCAGCGCTCTGCATCCTGCTGGGTGCTGCTGTGGGTATGGCATCGGTGCTGCACACGGCAAACCGGCTGGAGCGCATCCGGGTGCAATATGCAGGCCGTCCGCTGATGCTGACCGCAGAGGTGGAAAGCACGGCGGATTCCTACGATCCCGGTATCGTGGATGCGGTTTTGCATGTAGAGAAAGTGAACGGCAGCGCGGCATCCTTCCGGGTGGAGTGCAGTGCTTTGCCGGAGTGCAAAGCCGGGGAAAGGATGCAGGGAAGATTTATACTGTCGGCCCCGGCATCCGGAAGCCGGGTCAGCCTGTATGCGGACGGCATCGTTCTGCAGGCAGAAATGGACGAGGATGGTCCGGAGCTTACAGTTCTGGGCGAAAGCGGCAGCTTCCGCGCCCGCACCCACCGCCTGCAGCAAAGGCTCAGTGCGTCGCTGCGCCGCCATATGGACGGCAAGACCGGCGGTGTGCTGGCGCCATGACTTCCGGCGACCGGAGTTATCTGTCTTCGGCCATGCGCAGCGCCTACCGGGGCGCGGGTCTTGCCCATGTGCTGGTGGTAAGCGGAATGCATGTGTCCATTTTGTGCGGTGATATCCTCAGCACACTCCTGCCCTACGAGTGGGAGCAGAGCTACCGCAGGCGCAGACACCGGGCGGTATTCCGAAGTCTGCTGGCCTTTTGCTGATGGGCGTGACCGGCTTCACACCCTCGGTATGCCGCGCCGCAGTGGCGGTCTGGGTCGGTGCACTGGGTGTGTGGCTGTACGGCCCGCCGGATACCCTTACTCTCTGGCGGTGGCAGGTATCGTTATGACCGCAGGCAACAGCTATGCAGTGTGCGATATCGGCTTTGAACTTTCGTTTGCGGCGGTGGTGGGCACGGTGGCAGGCGGTGTGTGCATCCGCCGCGCCCGGGATGCGTGGTACCGCCAGTTCTGGAAAAACGCGAAAAATCCGGTGAAGCGCCCAGGGTATTTCAAACTGCCGGAACGTCTTTGGGGCCTTGCGGAAAGCATTTGCATCTCATTTTGTGCTTCGGTGGCCACATTCCGGTGCTGGTGCTGCGCGGGCTGAGTGTGAGCATTTATGCGGTGGCATCCAGTGTGGCGGTGCTGTGGCTCATCCAGCCCATGATGCTGCTGGGCCTTGGCACGGCCTTTGCCGGCCTGGTACCCGCTCTTGCTCCGCTGTATGGGGTGCTGTCCGCAGCGTCTGCGGCGTTGACCGGCCTGCTCGACCGCTGGGCCGTCTGGATCTCTGCAAAACCGGGCGCGGGAATCTACTTCGATACGGCCTATGCAGCCATCGTGTGTCTGGTGCTGATCCTGTTGTGCTGGCTGGCGTTCCACTGGCGGGTACGGCTGCGGGTGGCAGGGCCATGCATCCTGCTGGCGGCAGCTGTTTCCATCGGGCTGGGCAATGCTCTCAGCCGGGATGTGGTGCACATCGACCTTGTAGGCAGCGCCAACGCGCCGACAGTGGTCGTCACCCAGAACGATACCGCCGTGGTGCTGTTCCGGAGCGGAGCTTCTGCCCAGAACGCAGTGGAAAACCAGCTTGCCCGGCGGGGCGTGCAGACTGTGGAGCTTGTGGCAGACCTGCGCACAAACCCTAAAACGGCCTGTACACTGGAAGCAGAGCGGACACTTCCGGCAGCAGAAATGGCGGTGAACACAGCACAAAAGCTGCGGTGCACACCGGCTCTGGTGGAAATGCTGCGCACCCGGAATGGCTGTCTTGTGCGGCTGACTGTGGGCAACCGGCAGTTTGCCGTGGTCAATGGAACTGTAGAACTGGCAAAACAGGTCACAGTGCAGTGGCTGATGGCCCCTGCAAAGCCGGATGCTGTGCAGTATAAAATGTTCTGGCCCTGCGCAGCTATGACTGGATGGACAACAGAAAGAACTGGCGGCATCCATCAGCCTGCGGCGGCACGGCGGGCTGAAAACGGAGTGATGCTTTGCAATCCGGGCAGAGTGTGGTACAATAGAACAACACCATAAGAGAAGGGAGGTGCCTGCATGGCGACCGAGACAAAACTCCGGCAGTTGGCGGACAAGGGCTGTCCGGTCTACTATTTTTATTCCAGTGAGCGGTATCTGGTGCGGCAGGCGGTCACGGCCATCACCCGCATCCTGACCGCAGACAGCGACGAGGATGCCACGGTTCTGGATGGAGCTGCGCCGGAGATCGAACAGCTCATCATGGCGGCGGGCACCATCTCATTTTTTGGTACCCGGCGTGTGGTGGTGCTGCCGGAGATCGACCCTGCAGCTTACAGTGACAAGGATCTGGAAGAGTTGAACAGCACCCTTGCCAGCCTGGAAAATGCCGTGGTGGTGCTGGGCAGCGTGTTTGAACTGGAGCGCAGCAAGCTCAAAACAGGCAAGCGCGCACAGAAGCTGATCGCGCAGTGCAAGGCGCTTGGCTACACCGAAGAATTGGCTAAGCCCAAGCCCTTTGAACTGAAAATGATGATGATCGACCGCGCAAAGGAGCAGAAAACCACCCTGCCGGACGGCGCAGCGGCGGCGCTGCTGGAGCGCTGTGGCGAGGATCCGTTCCTTTGAAAATGAGGTGGACAAGCTCTGTGCATTGTCCGGGTATCAGACGGTCACGGCAGCGATGGTGGCGGAAATGGGCACGGTCAGTCTGGAAGCGGATGTGTTTGAGATGATCCGGATGATCACGGCCAAAAACGCCACAGGTGCCTGCAAAAGCTGCAGACTTTGCTGCGCCTGCAGCAGGAGCCCATTGCCATTACAGCGGCCATGATCGGCAGCTATGTGGATCTGTACCGGGTCAAGCTGGGGGCAGCAAAACGGAAAAATTACAGCACGGTATTCAAGGATTTTGGCTATAAGGGCAGTGATTACCGGCTCAAGCGGTCGGCCGAAACAGCCTCGCATTACACGCTGGGCCAGATCGAAAACTGTATGCAGGTGCTGCTGTAACTGGACCAGAGCCTGAAAAGCCAGCCTACCGATGACCAGATCCTGCTGGAAACAGCGCTGTGCCGGTTGGCAATGGCGGGGAGCGGACGATGAAGGAAAACGAAATGATCCATACAGGCCGGGTGCTCATTGTGGAGGGTAAGTACGATGCGGCCCGGCTTTCCCATCTGACCGATGCCATGATCCTGCTGACGGATGGCTTTGGCATTTACAGCGACAAAAGCGCCAGCAGCTGTTCAAAGCGCTGGCGCAGAAAAACGGCCTGATCCTGCTCACGGATTCGGACGCGGCAGGCTTCCGCATCCGCACCTACATCACCAATCTGGTGGGAGAAAAGAATGTGGTTCAGGCTTACGTGCCCGCGATCCACGGCAAGGAAAAGCGCAAGGAGCAGCCCGGCAAGGAGGGCCTGCTGGGGTCGAGGGCGTGGACGATGCCATCGTTCTGCAGGCGCTGCGGGATGCCCTTGGCGCTGAGGCGGGTGCCGCAGCGGCCCGCCCGGAAGGACGGCAGATCACCTATACCGACCTCTACGAGTGGGGGCTTTCCGGCAGGCCGGGCAGCGCCGAGCGCAAGGCAAAGCTTCTGAACGCGCTGGGCCTGCCGCCGCGTCTTTCCAAAAGGAGCTGGTGGAAGCGCTGAATCGACTGTATACTTTTGAACAATTGGACGAATTGCAGTTGAAAATTCTGGATGGCTGACTGCATGGCGCAGGGGTGAGCACACCGTTCACCTCTGCGCTGTTTTTGTGCTCGGAACATCCCACCGCTGGCGCAGAAGTTCCAGCGCATGAGTTTCCAGACGGGAAACATAGCTGCGGCTGATGTCCAGCAGTTTTGCAGTTTCCAGCTGGGTCAGCGGCGGCTGGCCGGAAAGACCATACCGCAGCAGAATGATCTGTCGCTCCCTGGCGGGCAGGCCGTCCAGCAGCTGCCGCATCCGGCGGATATCGTCCTGCGTTTCGCAGGTGTCCTCCATGCAGAAGCTGTCCTGCAACACATCGGCCAGCGTCAGCGCAGAGTCACCATCTGATTCCAGCGCTTCCTGCAGCGAGACGGTCCCGCCGGTTTTGCGGTTCCGGCGGAACTGCATCCGGATCCCATTTTCAATGCACCGGCTGGCGTAGGTGGAAAAGCGTGCCCGACGGTCAGAGTCGAAAGTATCCACTGCTTTCATCAGGCCGATGGTGCCGATGGAAATAAGGTCGTCCTGATCGCCGGGCAGGGCGTAGTATTTTTTTACGATGTGTGCCACCAGACGCAGATTGTGCCGGATCAGTTTTTCCCGTGCGGCAGGGTCACCGGCACGCAGTGCGGAAAAGGCTTCGGTTTCCTCCCGGGCAGAGAGGGGCCGCGGAAAGCTGCCGCTTTCCAGATGAAGCGCCAAAACCAGAAACTTTGTGGCAAAAAATTGCAGAAGAGATAAAACATGCCGACCCTCCCCATAGTATCATAAACGGTTACTGTAATTTATGGAGGAGGGCTTGCCTTTTTCCGGACTCCGAGGAGAACAACGCTGCTTCGTTGTCCACAAAATGCTGATAGGCGTCCTTGTCTGCAATCAGGTAGACAGGATTCTGCAAAATAAACTTGATGGAAAACCGGGTGAACGAACGCCCGTTTTTGTTTTGATGCCCAGCCGTCCCAGTTCTTCAATCAGGCTGGAAAGGTCGCTGATGTTGCGGCTGATGCGGTCCAAACGGTAGACCACGATGGCCTTGAATTTCCGGTCCTTGGCCGCAGTCATCATCTTTTGAAATCCGGGCGGTTCAGGTTGCCGCCGGAAAAGCCCTCGTCCTCAAAGACAACGGCATGTTCCGCGGCGGCATCGCCGTAGTGAGTGCGGATATATTCGCGGCAGAGGTCGATCTGATTTCCGATACTTTCGCCCTTGCCGGTATAGCGGGACTTGCGGGAATAGATGGCAATGGTGTCAGCAGTTTTGGCCATGAGATACTCCTTTCCTGTTGTCCGGTGGCCGTAGATGCGGCTATTGTAACGCCAACTGCATAGGGCCTTTGGTTCGGCCTACTTTGGAGCTGGGCCTCTCGTGCCAGCAGCTCGAACAGAATATCCGGCCCTCTTCACCGACCCCGCGTGCGGCCATGTGCTGTGGGCGAAAGGCTTCGGACAGGACGAGAACGGCTGGGTGGAGCTGAACGCCACCGCCGACGGCCTGACGGCAAACGCTATCCCCAAGGGGCAGGAAGTGCTCATCGTGATCGGGGAGGGGCTGGAGAAAGAACGGATTGAGGTGAGATTAAAGGGGTAAGGCGGATCCCCGTATATCGTTGTATCTTTCCATAAATAGTTTGTCTCCCGCCCAAAGTAGGCGTATAATAGGGGAAAAGAAACGCTAAAGGAGAATCCCCTATGAACGGCACCGCATTGCGCAAACCGACTGCCCGGCGGGTGGTGGGCATGGTGGCGGGCATCGTCATCATCGCCCTTGGCATTGCGCTTTTCAAGCAGTCCCACCTCGGCAACGACTCCATCAGCGCCCTGAACATGCGGCTGGCGGAGCTGCTCGGCATCTCGCTGGGCACCCAGAACCTGTGCACGAACATCATGTTTTTCCTGCTGGAATTCTGGTTCGGGCGCAAGTACATCGGCCTTGGCACCTTCGTCAACGGCATCTGCATCGGGTACATCGTCACGGCGTTCTATGACCCCATTCACGCCCACTTCGGCGACGCGCCGTCGCTGGCGGTGCAGTTGGCGTGGGTCATCGCGGCGGTGCTGGTCACGGCGCTGGGCGCTTCGCTCTACCAGACCGCCGACCTCGGCATCGCGCCCTACGATTACCTTTCCCTCGGTCTGCGGGACTACACACCCTGCCCGTACTTCGGGTGTCGCATCTTCACCGATGCGCTCAGCGCCCTGCTGTGCTGGCTGCTGGGTGGCCTTGTGGGCCTTGGCACCTTGATCTGTGCGTTCTGCCTTGGGCCCTTCATCCAGTTCTTCGATCGGACGTTCTCCCAGAAGGTGCTGCAATACAAACCGAACAATTGAGAAACCCCGCGGCGTCAAATCATACGCTGCGGGGTCTTTTATTGCTGCCGTTAAGCAGAAAATGAAAATGAAGGAGATTTATCTTTCAAAACCGCCTGTGGACTACTGCGGCGATGGGGAGCCATAACAAACCCATCAGACAGGCTTTGGAAGAAGTAAATAGGATGTGAGAAATGCACTGTCACAGGTTGATGCCGATTCAAGGATCACGAATAGGATCGCCAGACAGATGCAGCTTAACATTTATCTGGAGATGGCCCAAGGATAAAATGGTAGCATGAAATCAAAGAAAAACAGGAGGGCTTACACATGGTTTTACTGATTGTGGATACACAAAAAGGTATCGTGGATGAACGCCTGTACGCGTTTGAAACGTTTGTCAGCAACATCAAGGAGCTGATCCGGACTGCCCGCGAACAGGGAATCGAGGTCGTCTATGTCCAGCATGACGATGGACCCGGCACTGGCTTTTCCATCGGAGACGATGAATTTGAGGTCTATTCCGGGTTTGCACCGCTGCCGACTGAAAAACGGTTCGTCAAAACTGTATGCAGTGCGTTCAAAAAAGAAAGCGGTCTGCTGGAATATCTGACGGAAAAGGGCGAAAAGATGTGATGGTCTGCGGCATCATGACCGACTTCTGCATCAATGCAACGGTGGAGGCGGGCTTTGAGCATGGCTGCACATGATCGTTCCTGCCTATGCAAATTCCACGCAGTACAACGAGTACATGACAGGGGAGCGGAGCTACCACTATTACAATGAATTCCTCTGGCCGGACCGCTATGCCGATTGTGTGCCCATGGACAAGGCGCTGGAGCTGCTCAAAAGTGAGGTGTTTACAATGATTTCTGAAAAGTAAAAATCAGATTCAAGTGGTGCAGGGGATATTACCAAACTGGACTGTGACGGCATCGTGAATGCGGCCAACCGCAGTCTGCTGGGTGGCGGCGGTGTGGATGGTGCCATCCACCGGGCAGCAGGGCCGGAATTGTTGGCGGAGTGCCGCACGCTGCACGGCTGCCGCACCGGAGAAGCAAAATCACTAAGGGCTACCGGTTGAAAGCAAAGTATATCATTCATACAGTAGGGCCGATTTATTCCGGCACAGCAGAGGATGCCGCGCAGCTGGCGGACTGCTACCGCAATTCGCTGGACCTTGCCAAAGAGCATGACGTCCACAGCATTGCGTTCCGGCAATTTCGACCGGCGTGTATGGATACCCGCTGGAAGATGCCACGGAGATTGCAGTCAAAACAGTGGCACAGTGGCTGGAAGATCACGCGGATTACGCCATGCAGGTGATTTTCTGCTGCTTCGATGCCCGGACGGAGCGGGTGTATCAGGTAAGAACTCTGCAACAGTGAAAGCGGCAGGATGGTCGTGGAACTGTATCTTGGTAAACAGGATGGGCATGGCTCCCGAATCCTGTACTGAAAATGGAGTAAAGATTGAAATACAGAGAAATCGCAGACGGCATTTTGTTGACCGTCCCAACCGCTTTATTGCCCATGTGGAAGTGAATGGAGCAGTGGAAACCGTCCATGTCAAGAACACCGGGCGGTGCAGGAACTGCTGTTGCCCGGTACTGCGGTGCGGCTGGAAGTGTCAGATAACCCGAAACGCAAAACAAAATACGACCTTGTGGCGGTACACAAGCAGGGCCTCGGCTGGGTCAATATGGACAGTCAGGCACCCAATAAGGTGGTAGGGGAGTGGCTTGCAAAACAGGGCTACGACTATATCAGGCCGGAATTCACCTATGGGAAGTCCCGCATCGACTTTTATATGGAAAAGGGCGAGCAAAAGTATCTGATGGAAGTCAAAGGCTGCACACTGGAAGTGGACGGTATCGGCTATTTCCCGGATGCACCTACCGAGCGCGGTGTGAAGCACCTGCACGAGCTGGCACAGGCACAACGGAAGGGATATCAATGCGCAGTGGCTTTCGTGATTCAGATGGAAGGCATCACCGAGGTGCGGCCAAATGTCAGCACACAGCCGGAGTTTGGTACGGCACTGGCCGAAGCAAAGGCCGCAGGTGTGCGGGTGCTGTTTCTGCTCTGCCGTGTGGGGCGTGACAGCTTGGAAATCGTGGAGCAGAGGGAAGGCTGAAAAATTTTTCAGAAAACCTCTTGACCCTGACGCAGCGTCATAGCGTATACTGTGGCTGTCGCAAGGGAGGACAGCAAGATGATGACAGTGAACGAAGTGAGCAAGCAGACCGGAGTGAGCATCCGGACCCTGCAATATTACGATAAAATCGGTCTGCTGCGCGCGGCGGGCCGTACCGAAGCAGGCTATCGGCTGTATGACGATGCCGCGCTGGAACGTTTGCAGCAGATCTTATTGTTCCGGGAACTGGAATTTCCGCTGAAGGACATCCAGAAAATCGTGGAGAATCCTGCTTTTGACCGGCAGAAAGCACTGGAACAGCAGATCACACTTCTGACATTGAAAAAGCAGCATCTTGAAGATCTGATCGGCATTGCGCAGAAAATTCGATCCACAGGAGGAATGGTTATGGACTTTACCGCATTTGATACGCAGAAGATCAAGAAGTATACCGAGCAGGCCAAAAAGGAATGGGGCGAAACGCCGGAATACAAAGAGTTTGAGGAAAAACTGCCCATAAGACCGAGAAAGAGGTCAAGGACATGAGCAGTCAACTGATGGACATCGTGGCGGCATTCGGCGGGATGCAGAGCAAAGACCCGGCGGACTCTGAAGTGCAGGCACAGGTGAAGAAGCTGCAGGAGTTTATCACAGAGCACTACTATAACTGTTCCAAGGCGATCCTGAATCAGCTGGGGCAGATGTATGGGGCAGGCGGAGCATTTACGGAAAACATCAATGCTGCCGGCGGTGCCGGTGCCGCAGAATTTGCGCAGAAAGCCATTGAGATTTATTGCAAGTGAGCCCCAAAACGCTTTGCGTGATTCAGTTACAGAAATCATAAATAGGAAATGTTATCATATAGATACAAGAAACACACTGATAACATTCCAATGGAGGATTTCGATATGAAGGCAAAGTTTTACATCTGCAATCACTGCGGCAACCTCGTCACTACCATCCATAACGCAGGCGTTCCGCTGGTCTGCTGCGGGGAGAAAATGAAAGAGCTGGTTCCCAATACGGTGGAAGCCAGCGGCGAGAAGCATCTGCCGGTGGCAGAGCTCTCCGGCAGTCGTCTCACGGTCACAGTGGGCGCGGTGGAGCACCCCATGGCGGATGTTCACTATATTCAGTGGATTTTTGTGGAGACTGAGAACGGCGGGCAGATCCGCTATCTGAATCCGGGGCAGGCTCCCAACGCGGGTTTGAACTGGGAAGTGAAAAACCGGTGGCCGTTTACGCATACTGCAATCTGCATGGGCTCTGGATGACGAAACTCTGATACAATCAATGCAAACAGGGAGTGATTTGATGTCACTCCCTGTTTTTGATGAGAATTTATGCGGTTCTGACGGTTCGCAGACTGTGTATAAAATGGGATGGATGAAAATGTACGGATAAGCTGCGTGTAAGAGCTTTATACGGTGAACTGTGTTAAACGATAAAATGAGCGGACACACTATATGTGTTTGTTAAATACCATTGGCGTTTGATTTTTGCGTGGAATCGAGAAAATAAGACCTGTGAAAACGTAGAAAATTTGATATGTTTGCGCTGCAAACTAAGACATATTGATGCTTTTGAAACGAGTTTATAGTGAAATATGTGTAATTCGAGTGCAGATATTCATTCTTGTCAGTTTGTTGTGTGAATTTGTCACGTTCTGCCGCAAAAGGACTTGACGGAAAAATACTCTGTGGTAATTTATGAGCAAATTCGCTTTTGTGAAATAAAGTCGAATTTGAATCCGCGATTTGCGGAAAAAGCAAGGAGATTACACAGGAACAGTTGAGTATAATGCTGAACGTTAGTGCGAACCATCTTGCAAAAGTTGAAACGGGAAGCCGCTGCTGCTCGATTGAGTTGCTGCAGGATCTTTCGTCCTGCCTGAATGTCAGAACGGACTATCTGCTGAACGGAGATGCACCGCATAACAACCATCTGAGGGAAAGACTGACGTTTCCTGCACAGGAATTAGAAAAGCTTACGGCGGACCTCCCGGTATGGGGATAGGAAAAGCAGAATCCTCTTTTCAATGCCCAAAAGCGTGGTAGAATAGGGAAAAGATTCAGTATCTGAAAACGGAGCGCGCAACAATGAAGATTCTGGTCAGCGCCTGCCTGCTGGGCGAAAACTGCAAATACAGCGGCGGAAACAATTACAATCAGGCGGTCTGTGATTTTGCGCGGGGGCATCAGGTGGTTCCGGTCTGCCCGGAGGTGCTGGGCGGCCTGCCCACACCGCGGTGCCCGGCGGAAATCGTGCAGGGTGTTGTCACGAACAAAGAGGGCATCAATGTGGACCGGGAGTTCCGAGCGGGCGCGGCCAAGGCCTTTGCCATCGCAAAAGAAAATAGGGTGGAGCTTGCCATCCTGCAATCCCGCAGTCCCAGCTGCGGCGTGAAGGAAATCTACGACGGAACGTTTTCCGGGACAAAGATTCCCGGACAGGGTGTTTTGCCAAGATGCTGATGGACGAAGGCATCCGTGTTCTGGATGCCGGGGAATTGCCTAAAATTATCTTGAAAAATGAGGACGGAAAATGTCAATCAGACTGATTTGCAGCGATATTGACGGTACGCTGCTGCAATACGGCAAAAGGAACTGGAAGACGAGATCTTTGAGCAGATACGGAGCTGCATCGGCGCGGTATTTTGTTCTGCCCGGCATCCGGCCGGCAGTATACCAGCCTGCGCAAGCTCTTTGCACCGGTGGCAGACTGCTGTGTGTTTCTCTGCGAAAACGGCGGTGTGATCTATAAGGACGAGCAGTGCATTGCCAAGAATCCGATGCCGCGCGCGCTGGCCGAAGAAATCGCCAACGACCTGTGGACCCGCAGCGACGGGCAGGGCGAAGTGATGCTTTCCGGCCAGAATACTGCATACCTGATGGAGCGGGGTCTGGGAATGCTCAAGCGTATTCAGTTCATCGGGAACAATTATCAAATCATCCATGACCCTTCCGAGGTGCCGGAGGAGATCACAAAAGTATCGGTGTATCTGCACGAAGGCGTAGAATCTTACACGGAACGGTTTGTCCCACGATGGAAAGAGGCGAACTGCGCTGTGGCAGGGCCGTACTGGATCGACACCACCTTTGCCAACAAGGGTATTGGTGTGCGCAGCATCTGCAAGACTCTGGACATCGCCCTTGCCGATGTGATGGCTTTGGCGACAATTATAACGATGTGTCGATGCTGGACATTGTGGGTGTGCCCTACATTATGGATGGTGCCGCCGCACCGCTGCGGAAAAGTACCCGGACCATACACCCCGCCCAGAGGATGTGCTGCGTGAGTTCTTGAAGCAGAACCGAATTTTGCTCGCATGTGCGCAAAATCCAAAATGATACGATATAAGGAAATATTTTGACATGACGAAAGTGCTTTTCATCTGCCACGGGAACATTTGCCGCAGCCCAATGGCCGAATTTGTAATGAAAGACTTGGTGGCCAAAGCCGGGCTTTCCGACCAGTTTGAAATCGCATCCGCCGCCACCAGCACCGAGGAGATCGGCAACCCGGTCTATCCGCCCGCCCGGCGGAAGCTGGCCGAGCACGGCATCTCCTGCGAGGGTAAAACCGCCCGACAGATGACCCGGCGAGATTACGAAACCTACGATTACCTGATCGCCATGGATCACAACAACCTGCGCAATATGGCGCGCTTTGTGGGCGGCGACCCGGAGCATAAAGTGTCTCTGCTGATGGATCATACCCGCCGCCCCGGCGATGTGGCCGACCCATGGTATACCGGGGACTTTGAGGCTACCTGGCAGGATGTGCTGGAAGGCTGCACGGCTCTGCTGGAAGAACTGCGCTGACAGGAGAATTTTATGACAGAGCGTTATTGTGAGGGTGAACGGTTTGCTGACCTGTCGTTCACCGAGGAGGCTTTGAGGACTGCGACTTTACCGATTGCGTATTTGCGGATTGCTCTTTACCAAGTGCGAACTGGATCATACCACGTTGAACGAGTGCAAATTCGTGCGGTGTGAGATCACGGGTCTGCGCAGTACCCATTCCTCGGTGCAGTCGCTGGATTTTGAGGACTGCCGCCTGAATGAAATGAGTGGGCACCGCTGATGTCCAACGGTGCCTTCCCAGACCCCATTCACACGCTGAAAGAGTGCAGTCTGAAATATAACACCTTCACCGAAATGAACTTTAACCGCTTCGACTTTTCAGACGGCAACGAAATTGTCGGCTCCATGTTTGCCAAATGCGAGATGCAGCTGGCGAATTTCAAGGGTGTAGAACTTCACGAAACGGAGTTCGACCAGTGTGATCTGCGCAAGGCGGATTTCCGGGATGCTACAGGCTATAAGGTGGACATTCTGGGCAGCCGCCTGAAGGATGCAAAGTTTTCCCTGCCGGAAGCGGTGAATCTGCTGGCAGATTTGAAGATCAAGCTGTCGTAAGAAGGAGAAAAATGCGTCAACTCATCATTGCACGAAAAGATCTGCAGATGTCTCCCGGTAAGCTGGCGGCGCAGTGCTGCCACGCTTCGCTGGCATTCCTCACTGACCCCATCGGCATGGGACAGGGCGTGGAACCCATTGAGAAAGACGGAGAAATTACCGGCTATCGGGCAGAAATCATGTTGGATAAGGCAACTTACGAAGAATGGTTCGATGGCTCTTTACCAAAACTATCTGCGGGGCAAAGAACCGCAATCAGCTGTTGAAAGCAAAGACAATTGCCGAGGAATTGGGACTGGTGGAAAACAAAGACTTCTTCCTTATCCGGGATGCCTGCCACACCGAGCTGGAGCCGGAAGAATTTGATGAAAACGGAGAAGGCATGACCCTGACCTGCATCGGTTTCCGCCCGCTGCCGGATGAAATTGCACACCAGATCAGCCATAAGTTCCATTTGTATTGAGTGCTGGTTCGCGGAATAATAAAATAGTCCCGGCCATTCTCCTGTGACATACAGGAAAATGGTCGGGATGGTTTGCTTTTATTGAAGATTCATCCACGCCGCCAGCGCGTCCTCGGCGGCGGGGTCAGCGTGGTAGTAATCGTTGACGTAAACGCCGAATGCGATGCAGACGGCCAGCAAAACAGCCAGCAGGCAGAGAAAACTCTGCGGAGAAACGATTTTTCTTCTGGTTCTTCATAGAACTCCTTTATTTTATAAGCATTTTCCGCAATCGCTGCAGCCGTTGCAGATCAGTTTGCTGCCACAGGTCTCGCAGTTTGTACGGAAATGCGGCACATAGAGATCTTCCTGCGGGATGAGGTAGCCCCAGTCGTCCACGAGGTCAAAACGGATGGGCCTTCCCTGAAAGTTCATGCCGGATTTACAGGCCATTCGGCTTTGCAGCTGCTTGTTTGGCAGGTGGTAGCGCCTGCCGTCCTTGATGAACACGGTGCCGGTCTCGATAAAGCAGAAGGTCACGTTGGCATCCACGCATTCCTGCCGGAGAGACTTGACCCAATCAAAATTGCAGGGGCGGGCACCATCATAGTTTTCGCCGCCGCAGATGACCTGCTCGATCTGCCCGGCGGAAAAGTACTGCCGGATGCTCACCGGTCCGATGAAGGGCGCGCACATAATGCCCTTGTGCTTGAAGGGCAGGTCAAACAGGATGGGGATGCGCTCATCGGCGCGGCGCTGATTTTCACAGGTGACGTTGAAAAGATGTTGTCCCAACCGCTGCCCCAGTCCGGCGGCAGGCACTCCCGTACCCGCTGCGGCCGTTTGGTGAGCAGAAAAACACCACATCGCTGCGCTGGCGCATGATGTCCCACGCCTCAGCCCGCCACGGGTCGGCTTCTTCAAGAAAAATCCGAGGTCATGCAGACCCGGATCTGCTCACCACTCTGGATTTTGTAGTGTCCGGTGCGGTCTTTCTGGAGCGGATAGGAAAAGCCGCTTTTCGTTTTGTAGATCTCGGCTCCGTTCTGGTCCCGCATCCGGTCGAGAAAATACATGTAACAGTTCTGGCAGCCCTCGCTGCACTTGACGCAGCCGTGCCATGGATTCCAGATGTCGTGCAGGAAGCTCACCTTCTTTCTATGGCAAAGTGACCGCTGAAATCACCCACAACCACCCGGGCATCAAGGGCGCACAGGCCACGGCGGCAGCAATTTTTCTGGCTCGTACCGGCCACAGCAAGCCGGAAATCAAACAATATGTGGAGCAGACCTTCGGTTATGACCTGAACCGTACCTGCGATGAAATTCGGCCGACCTATCATCATGTGGAGACCTGTCAGGAAACTGTGCCGGAAGCCATCATTGCTTTTCTGGAAAGCGTCAGTTTTGAGGATGCACTTCGCAATGCGGTCTCTCTGGGCGGCGACAGCGACACCCTTGCCTGCATCACCGGCGGCATTGCCGAAGCTTTTACGGGATGCCGCAGGAACTGCGGGACGAGACTTTGAAACGTCTGCCGGAGGATATCCGGGAAGGATATGAGCTGTTGCGCTTCATGATTGCCAAGATGATATAAAATGCGATGATGCGACTGAATTTCGAAAAGATTGCATAGGATTTTATAAAAGTATTATTCTTTTATGAATTTTAGCACTCTTCTATTGACACTGCTAATGAACGGTGCTATAACAGTGGCGTGCTCAGGAGGAAGGGCAAAGGAGAGCCGCTAGGCTCCCGGAAAGCCCTTCTGAATGGACGCTTCAGATTTTGCCCCGACCCGAACGCCGGGATTGGAGGAATGATTTATGCTTATGCCGACTGTTTTCCATGAAAACCTGTTCGATGATTTCTTCGATCCGTTCTGGAATGACGCTGCACTGGAACGTGCTATGAACCGTGAGGCTCGTGGCGCCTTTGGTAAGCGTGGTGCAAACATGATGAAGACCGATGTCAAACAGACGGACAATGGCTACGAAGTAGCTGTTGACCTGCCGGGCTGCAAGAAGGAAGACGTCCAGATGGAACTGGACGACGGCTACCTGACCATTCAGGCAGTGCGCAGCCACAGCAACGATGAAAAGGATAAGAAGGGCCGCTATCTGCGGCGCGAATCCTTCTCCGGCACCTGCGCGCGCAGTTTCTACGTGGGCGATGTGAAGAAGGAAGACATCCACGCAAAGTTCGAGGATGGCGTCCTGCACATCGAGCTGCCAGCTCTAAGCAGACGAAGGCTTTGCCTGAGAACCCGAACCTGATCGAGATCGAGTAAAACGCCGGTCGTGTGCGCCAAGGCACAACGCACATAAGATGCCCCGGAGCCGCAACAAGCCCTCCGGGGCATTTTGTTTCGCTATCTTTTCCGCAAGGGAAAATCATGGTATACTGAGAACAGCAACTCGGAATTTATGGAGGTACTTCACTATGGAATACAAACGCTTTGGCGGTAAGCTCCTTGTCCGCATCGACAAAGATGAGGAGATCGGTGAAACAAATTTGATTTTAGGGGACAAAGATGAGTGATGTAAAGGAAAGACCGGCGCAGTCCTGAGGAGACGGCAGTCCTGACCGGGGCGGTGGCGATCATTGCGGCGGGCGTTTTCTTTTCTGGTGCCGAGCCATACATCTGTCAGCAGCATTTCCGGCCTTGGCATCGTGCTGTCAATTTTGTGCCGCTGCCCTTGTCGGTCATTACGATGATCCTGAACGTCGTGCTTCTCATCATCGGGTTCTTTACCTGCGGCAGAGAATTTGGCGCAAAGACCGTATATACCAGTGTGCTGCTGCCGGTGTTTCTGGGGCTGTTTGAAAAGCTGTTCCCGGAGTTCGGCTCGATGACCGACAGCCAGGAGCTGGATGTGCTTTGCTATATCCTGGTGGTCAGCATTGGGTTGAGTATTTTGTTCAACCGCAATGCATCCTCCGGCGGGCTGGATATCGTGGCAAAGATCATGAACAAATATCTCCACATGGAACTGGGAAAAGCCATGTCTCTTTCCGGAATGTGTGTTGCACTTTCTGCCGCACTTGTCTACGATAAGAAAGACCGTAGTGCTCAGTATCCTCGGTACTTACTTCAACGGCATCGTGCTGGACCATTTCATCTTTGATAACAGCATCAAACGCCGCGTCTGCATCATCACCGAAAAGAGGAGGCGCTGCGTCAGTTCATCCTCCATGACCTGCACAGCGGTGCTACGATGTACGAAGCCATCGGTGCATATAATATGAAAAGCACAACGAGATCATTACCATCGTGGACAAGAGCGAATATCAGAAGCTGATGAACTTTATCAACCGGGAAGACCCCAAGGCTTTTGTTACCATTTACAATGTATCCAGCATGCAGTATCAGCCCAAGATCTTATCGGCGGAGAGCTGCCGCAAAGGGCGGGCCTTTTGCGGCTTGCTCTTTGCCATAGCTGCGTGGTATACTCAAGTCCGGAAATATCAAAGTGCATGGAGGGAAAGCATGCTGACCTATACCTATGTTTCCGAGGGAAATTTGAACTGATGGAAAACCAAAGCCGGTGCTGCAGCACGAGCGGGACGCCATTGTAAAGTGACCCTTGCCAGCATCTGCTCCAGCGACCTGCACATCAAGCACGGCAGCGTGCCCCGGGCGGTGCCCGGCATCACCGTAGGGCACGAGATGGTGGGCATCGTAGAAGAAGTGGGCAGTGCGGTGACCAATGTGAAACCCGGCGACCGGGTGACGGTGAATGTGGAAACCTTCTGCGGAGAGTGCTTTTTCTGCAAAAGGCTTTGTGAACAACTGCACCGATCAAAACGGCGGCTGGGCGCTGGGCTGCCGCATCGACGGCGGACAGGCCGAGTATGTCCGGGTGCCCTTTGCGGATCAGGGACTGAACAAGATCCCGGACGGCGTTACCGATCGGCAGGCGCTGCTGGTGGGTGATGTGCTGGCCACCGGCTTTGGGCGGCACGCATCTCGGAAATCACCCCGAGGATACCGTGCTGATCCTCGGTGCAGGGCCGACCGGCATCTGCACGCTGCTGTGCGTAATGCTGCACAGCCCCAAGCGCATCATCGTTTGTGAAAAGGACGCAAGCCGCCTGCAGTTCATCCGTCAGCACTACCCGCAGGTGCTCACGGTGCAGCCGGAGGACTGCGCCGCCTTTGTGCGCGCCAACAGCGACCACGGCGGGCAGATGTGGTGCTGGAAGTGGCAGGGGCGGACACTACCTTCCGGCTGGCGTGGGTGCGCAAGACCCAACGCCATCGTGACCGTGGTGGCGCTGTACGATAAGGCACAGACCCTGCCGCTGCCGGAAATGTACGGCAAAACCTCACCTTTAAGACCGGCGGCGTGGACGGCTGCGATTGTGAAGAAACGCTGCGTCTCATCGCAGAAGGCAAGATCGATACCGAACCGCTCATCACCCACACCTACCCCTGTGCCGGATCGCAGAGGGCTACGAGCTGTTTGAAAGAAACGGGACAGCGTGATCAAGGTGGCAGTGGAGTGCTGACGGTCTGCGCCAAGGCACAACGCACAAGGTGGCCCCGGAGAGCTGTAACAAGCCCTCCGGGGCCATTTTGTTCCTGACATCTTTTCCGCAGCAGCAAGGCGTGGTAGAATAATGGCAGAACCAATCCACAGGTGAGAAAATCGAACTTCAGAGAGAGAGATGTTTCTATGCAGTCCGATGAACTGAAACGCCGGATCTCGGCAGGCAGAGGAGATGCTTTGGCCGATCTGGTTTTGAAAAATGCCAAAATCGTCAATGTGTTTACCGATGAGATCGACAACGCTGATATTGCCATCAGCGGAAATTCGATCGTGGGCGTGGGTGCGTATCACGGCCGGAAAGAAGTTGATCTGCACGGCAAATATGTCTGCCCGGGCCTGATCGATGGGCATATCCACATCGAAAGCTCCATGCTCTGTGGTCCGGCTTTCGAGCAGGCAGTGCTGCCCCACGGTACCACTGCGGTGGTCACAGACCCACACGAGATCTCGAACGTTGCGGGGCTGGAAGGCTTGGATTTTATGCTGGAAACGACAAAAATCTGACCCTTTCGGTTTATTTCATGCTGCCATCCTGTGTGCCGGCCACGGATCTGGATGAATCCGGTGCGGTGCTGAACGCAGAACAGCTCCGGCCTTACTACGGCGATCCCCGTGTGCTGGGGCTTGCAGAGCTGATGAATGCCTATGGGACGGTGCGCTGTGACCCGAAGATCCTGCAGAAAATCAGCGACTGTACCGAAGCAGGAAAGATCGTGGATGGACACGCACCGCTCTTGAGCGATAAGGACCTGAATGCTTATATTGCGGCAGGCGTTCAGTCCGATCACGAGTGCTCCAACATTGAGGAAGCCATGGAAAAATTCCGGCTCGGACAATATATCATGATCCGGGAAGGAACGGCTGCCCAAAATATGGAGGCCCTGATGCCGCTGTTCCGGGAGCCCTATTGCAGCCGTTGCATGCTGGTGACAGATGATAAGCACCCCGGTGACCTGCTGGACAGCGGACACATCGATTCCAACATCCGTAAAGCGATCCGGCTGGGCGCAGACCCAGCAGTGGCCGTCAAAATGGCAACGCTGGTCCCGGCACAGTATTTTGGGTTCAAGCAGCGCGGTGCCGTAGCACCGGGATATCGGGCAGATCTGGTCGTGGTTTCTGATCTGGAATCCTTTACGGTCGAACAGGTTTACAAGAATGGCACGCTGGTGGCCGAGCACGGAAAAACGCTGAAACCCGCACCGCTTGACATCGACCGTGTGAGATTTTCCCACGTTATGGATTCCTTTGATCTGGATGAGATCACACTGCAAGACCTGGAACTTCGGGAAAGCGGGGAGCAGGAGCGTGTCATCTGCCTGAACCGGGGCGAGCTGCTTACGGAGGAAAAATCATCCCGTTCCAACGGCATCCGGGCAAAGCTCCCGGTGTGGACCCGGAACACAACATCGTAAAACTGGCCGTTTTGAGCGGCATCATCACTCCGGCCATGTGGGCATTGGCTTTTAGGAAACTTCAGCCTGAAATGCGGAGCCGTTGCATCGAGCATCGCACATGATTCCCATAACCTGATCGTGGCAGGGGACAACGATACCGATATGATGCTGGCCGGCAACACTGTGCGGAAAAACAAAGGCGGACTTGCGTTTGTGGTAGATGGACAGGTCGTGGCAGAACTTGCGCTTCCGGTGGACGGATTGATGAGCACCGAAAGCGCAGAGAGCGTTGCGGCGAAAATGCAGGCGCTGAACGATGCCCTCAAGGCACATGGTGTAGCGGAAGATATCGGCATCTTTATGACCCTCGCCTTCGTCAGCCTTCCGGTCATTCCCAAACTCAGACTGAATACATACGGCATCATCGATGTAGCGCAGCAGAAAGTCGTTCCGGCTGTTTTAATACGCGATAACAAAAATACTGCCGGAGACCGACCCGAATGGTCCGTCTCCGGCAACAGAACAGTTCGCTCCTACTCTTAGAAGCGAGCCACATCAAGAGAAAAATTGACGGAAATTCTTATTTGATAAATCGGAATTTGTGGAGGGTGTGATTATATGAAAACAATAGCCCACAAAAGCAGGCTGCCATTTCTTGGATCATTTTGATGATAGGAATATTGCTCGCAGTAATAGAGCAATGACGGCAAAGGAGTACAGAGTAAACCTATGCCTGCTAATCGGTGCAATGGTTGCTGTTGGTGGTATTGTATATCATCTCACCATGATGAAATGTCCTTATTGCGGTTGCTCGCTTGTTGGTTATAGGCCGATCCCTAAAGAATGTCCAAAGTGTCATAAAAAATTTGAAGAATAAGTTCGCGTTTATCAAGGTGAACATTTAAGTATTAAAAACGGGAGTGAAACAAATGATGACCATTGCACAGATCATGGAAAAGATGATCGCCTTTTCCGAAGGGAATATCCATGACATCACGCACCTGAGCTGCGTGTGGACCTATGCCAAAACCATTGGTGAGCTGGAGGGGCTGGACGCAGACACGCAGTTTATTCTGGAGGTGGCGGCCATCACCCACGATATCGCCTGCCCGCTCTGCCGCAAAAGTACGGCAACACCAATGGTAAATATCAGGAGCAGGAGGGTGCTCCGCTGGTGCGGGAGTTCTTGGCGGATACCGGAATGACAGCAGAACAGATTGACCGGGTGGCCTATCTGGTAGGGCACCACCATAGCCCGGCGCAGATCGACGGCATTGACTATCAGATTCTGATTGAGGCAGATTATATCGTCAATGCGTCCGAAAGCGGGTACGACCAGCAGGCAATCCGAACCTTTATGGAACATACGATGAAGACGGCAGCAGGTATCCAGCTGACGAAAACAGTGTTGGAGTGTAAAATGATTCAGAAGCATTGCTTTGAATGCGGCATGGCATTGATTGAAAAGAGCTGGAAGAAGAGGGCATTGTGCCTTATTGCCCGAAATGCCAGCAATACCGGTTCCCGATGTACAATGTGGCAGTCAGCATGATTGTTGTGGATGAGGAAACCGGGAAAATTCTGCTCATCCAGCAGTACGGTAAGCTCTCTTATATTCTGGTGGCTGGATATGTGAACCGCGGTGAGGCAGAAGAACATGCCGTGGTGCGGGAGGTCCGGGAAGAAACTGGGCTGGAAGTAGAACACCTCCGGTTCAACCGTACCAAGTTTTGAGCCGTCCAACACGCTGATGTGTAACTTTACGGCTTTCGTCAGAACCGCAAAGGCGCTGCATATCAACCACGAAGTGGACCGCTGCAAGTGGTTCACCCGCAGGAAGCTAGAGAAAACATCCGTCCCAACAGCCTTGCAGCGGAATTTTTGAATGCGTATCTGGACGAAGTGGGGAATAAGCCGATGGAGATGTGATCCGTGACGGAACCACGGGAATTTTGACGGAGAGTATGGAAAAAGTTGGTTCGGCCTGTTTCGGTTGACTTTTTATAAAGAATCGTATATTGATACTATATAGTATCAATGAGTATCAACTGCGAGGTGGACAGAATGGATGGGGCACAGTTTGCCAAAATGCTTTCAGATAAGCATTTGCTTGAACTCAATCGGATGGAATACAAGTACTCGACTGTCAGCGTCAAAGAATTTGCCGAATTGCTGCGGCAAAACTTTGCGCAGCCTCTGCCGTTGACTGATTTTTCTGGAAATAAGCTGTTTTACCTGCCGAACCTCGCGCAAATTTCAACAAATGGTATGAAGCAGTTGCTCTCTGTCCCTGTCAGTGGACAAAACTTCGGTTTGTCGGCGATGACCGAGGAAATTTATGCTACTTTTCAAATTGAAAGTATCCGCTCGCCCCGCAGCAGTATCCGTTATATCCTCGATGGTTATGCCCCTCGTGATGAACAAGAAGCCCGCATCTATGGTATGAAGCGCGGACTGGAGTTTATCGCGAATCGTCAGAATAGGATCACCGAGGAGAATCTGCATTACCTATATCAGATCAGCACAGGGATTATCTCCCGGATGAAGATCGATTACTGCCAAACCACTTTTATCGGCATGGCGAGGTTTTATTGTGGGCGGTGAAGAACCCAGACCGGGACTTCCGGCAGAGCGGCTTCCCGGTGCTATGAAATGTCTTGTCGATTTTGCGAATGCCAATGACGGCATCAATGAGCTGCATAAGGCTGCCATTCTGCACTTTGCTTTTGCATACTACCACCCCTATTTTGACGGGAATGGACGCACTGCACGGCTATTTCACCTCTGGTATCTTGTTCAGCAGGGCTATCCTGCGGCACTGTTCACGCCGTTTTCCCGATACATCGCTGAAAACAAGGACGCATATTACAAAGCCTACGAACGCGTGGAGAGAAATGCTCTGATTTCCGGCTATACGGATGTGACTCCCTTTCTGTTCTACTTCTGCAATGAGGTCTATAACCGCCTGCAGGTGGATGCAGTCCCGCCGAAAACTGATCTTGAGGTATATCAAACTGCTCTTGCGGAAGGAAAAATCACAGAAAAGAACGGCTGCTCTGGGAGTATGTTCTGTCTGCTTATGGTGCAGAGGAGTTTACCACAAAGCAGCTGGAAAGGATTTCCGAAACGCTGCGTATGCAACCATTCGGACGTTTGTGATGAAATTCCATGAGATGGGGCTGCTTACTGCAAGAAAAGCAGGAAACAGGGTGTTCTATCGTGTCGGTGGGACTTCTGACGGTCGGCCATTATAATGAATCAAAGGAGAACGTTATGAAAACGATTCGTGTTGTGGCCGCTGTGATCTGCGACTCCATGCAGGAAAAGCGCAAAATCTACGCCACTGCCCGCGGTTATGGCGACTATAAAGGCCAGTGGGAGTTTCCGGGCGGCAAAATCGAGCCGGGCGAAACACCGCAGCAGGCTCTGAAGCGGGAAATCGAAGAAGAACTGGACACGGAAATCGCCGTGGGGAATTTAATTGGTACAATCGAGTACGATTATCCGGCGTTTCATCTTTCCATGGACTGCTTCTGGTGTGAAGTGGTTTCCGGCGAGCTTGTGCTGAAAGAAGCGGAAGCTGCACGGTGGCTGACGAAGGAGGAGTTTGATTCCGTTCCGTGGCTACCGGCGGATCAGACCATTTTGGATGTTATCAGAAGCTCAATGCAGCCAGTGAAACCACTCCATACCAGCGAATATGACAACGAACCTCTGCAGAGATGCTGAGGATTCCCGGAATGAAAGATGAACTGCGCCGTCCCATGACGCTGCTGGTGAAAGCCGCTATTCCGAAAAAATCGTAAAACAGAGGCCTCCGAATCTTTTCCTAATAAGAAAGAGATTCGGAGGCCTTTATTGGTTGATCGATGTGATCAAAATGATCACATCGATTCAGAAAAACGCACTTGCGAACGAATCGCCGTAGAACATCGAACGCTTTATGGGCTATGCCAGCAAGGCTGAAATGCTCCGCATTGATATGGCTTTGCTGGTCAGTCTGGCTCTGAACGTTCTGAGCGGAAACCGCAGCGAATAGCGGACAACCAGTAACCCGTAAAAATGAGGTGATAGCGATGTAATCGGAGGTGAGTGAGCCATGCGAAAGAGTGCCCCCATTGAAGTGGTGGTACATTACCCCAAAACGAAAGAGGGATGGGACGAACTCGGAAAACGGGTCGCAACCGCCCACGCCAACTATGTGATCGAAAAAATCGACCGTCTGAACTGCCCCACATGGCAGAAGCTCGAATTGCTGCAGGCGGTGATCGATACTACCAAAGGAACTTACAAACCCAAGGAACACCAAAAGCCCGGCTGGCAGCCGAGCCGATAAACAAAGCCCCACGCTCAACATATGCTTTTCTGCTCTGACCAGAGACGGTCAGATTTAGAGGCAGTGTTGAGCGTGGGCTTTTGTGTACATAAGTTTTTGCACATAATTTTTGGAATTTTGCTGACAAAATAAAATCATTTTTTTGCTGAAAGAGCGTATCGAAACCGTCCTGATGGAGCAGCAGAAAAAGCTTTTTGAAAAGTAAAAGCTCTTGTGTTCCGTGAAAAAAGAAGGTAATATAAATACAGAGCAAGACACAGAACGCAGGGAGGGATGAAAACCATGTTTTACGAGATCATGCACCGGGAACGCTGTGTGGCACAACTCAGCACGACAGGGGAATGCAAGATCTGCCTCGAGGATTTCATGCCCTGTGATCTGGTTCTGGTGGAATCGGATGATTTTGACGAGCGCATCAATAATGTGACGAACTTTTACTATTGGTGTGCCTCCCGGATGCTGACGTTGGATCGCACTTACGCCAAGGAAATCCTGAACAGTATCGGTGCATCTCAGAGTGTTACGGACAGGGAACGAGCACAGATTGCATTATCCTACCATTGTCTGTCTTTGCTGGATGTGTTCTGGGTCAAAGAAGAAAACGAGAAGGTTCGATTCGAGGATATCAACCTTTTCGCACACTCCTTAAGCAATGCACTTGTGGATATTGCGCTGCGGGGCACCAAATGACGGTGACCAACGCCCATCTTTGGCAAATGACCTGTCTACGGGCGGCTTGTACCCCAAGGCGTGGGTGCGAAAAGAGGATGGCTTCTATCTTTACAAGGATGGTGGCAGGGATGCGGTGGAACGTGAAGTGCTGGCAAGCAAAATCTGCCGGTGCTTTGACTGCCATCAGGTACTGTATGAGCAGGGAATGTTTGAAAATGAGCCGGTTTCTATCAGCAAAATCATGACATCTCAGCGATACAGTCTTGTGACCTATGCAGCCTATGACGTCTACTGCACAAACCGTGATTGGAACACGCTGGATAAGATCTTAGAGCTGGATGCTCCCAGTTACTATATGATGAACATTCTGGATTATCTGGTGGGCAATACCGACCGTCATTGGGAAAACTGGGGTCTGTTGGTAGACAACGAAACCAATCAGCCCATCCGTCTGCATGACCTGATGGACTTCAACCGGGCGTTTCAGCAGTACGACACGCCAGAAGGCGCAAACTGTCTGACCATGGGAAAACGCCATCTGAGCCAAAAAGATGCTGCAGTGGAAGCGGTGCGGAACATCGGACTGAACCAAGTCCGTCAGGTGGAGCACACCGTATTCTCCGAGCATCCGGCATGGAAAGCAACGTTTGAAGAACGACTGCGTGTTTTACGGAACGCCATGTAAGTCAGAGCAAATATCAGAATAATTGAAACAGAATGATTCCATAACGAAAGCCCGTCTGCGCTGCCACATATCGTGGCTTGCAGACGAGCTTTTCGTTTGACCGGAGAAAAATTACCATACCTCACATGCGAAGCATAGATGGAAAATCGGAACCAAGGTTTTCCACCAGATGGCAAAAGCACTTCTGACTGATGGTCTTTTGCCCGCTTTCCCAGCAGCGGATGCTTGTCCGGCTGACCTTTGCATGGTCGGCAAGCTGCTGACGGTTCCATCCTTTGCCTCCCGGTATCTGCGGAGGAAGGCTCCTCCGCCCCGGTGCAGAAACAGGGTGTAGTCGTCCAGAATATCCTCCACTGGGATGCCGTAAAGGCGGCGAGCTTGTCCGCAAGCTGCGGTGAAATGCGCCGCTTTCAAGGTCCTGGTAGAGCCATTCCTCCATGCCAACCATGGCAGCAACGTCTTTCTTGCAGCAGACCAAGGCTGTAGCGGCACCAACGCAGACGGTCCCATGGGTTCGGGATGTCGGCGTAAGAGTGGTACATACGGTAGAACGCCTGCGCCTCTACGGTAGTGCGGGGCCTGCCAAAGTTACCTGCAAGATGTATAGAGGGTTAGACAGGATACCTCACATGATACCTTTTGAAGTAGAAAAAGGTGACCGCTTTCCTGAGCCCAGAAAACCCATTTTGACGCATTTGCGCTGCTTTGCAAAATGAGTGGGTTCTCTTTTCCATCTGAAAGTGTGCTGGGGAGAGGATAGCATTTTCAATGCACCGGCTGGCGTAGGTGGAAAAGCGTGCCCGACGGCCAGAGTCGAAAGTATCCACTGCTTTCATCAGGCCGATGGTGCCGATGGAAATAAGGTCGTCCTGATCGCCGGGCAGGGCGTAGTATTTTTTTACGATGTGTGCCACCAGACGCAGATTGTGCCGGATCAGTTTTCCCGTGCGGCAGGGTCACCGGCACGCAGTGCGGAAAAGGCTTCGGTTTCCTCCCGGGCAGAGAGGGGCCGCGGAAAGCTGCCGCTTTCCAGATGAAGCGCCAGAACCAGAAACTTTGTGGCAAAAAATTGCAGAAGAGATAAAAACATGCCGACCCCTCCCCATAGTATCATAAACGGTTACTGTAATTTATGAAGGAGGGCTTGCCTTTTTTCCGGACTCCGGGGAGAACAACTCTGCTTCGTTGTCCACAAAATACGGATATAGCAGCTTTGCGGAGCAATGCGCCTGTTACCCATATATTTTCCCCACGATCTTTCCTCGTGCTGCGGCAGGCAGGAGCTTGCACAAAAGGCTCAGGAATTTATACTGTGCACCGGCAACATAAACGACTGCCGGGTCCTTTTTCTCCACAATACCGGCGATGTACCGTCCAATGCGTGCCGGGTCCATGCCGTTTTGCTCGTCGTGTTCCATCTGACTGACGCTCCGGGAGATGCGCCCGCCGTATTCTTCATCGCCGAGAATGCTTTTCTTGACGTGCTTTTGTAAATCCGGTGCAGATGTCACCCAGTTCTACGACGGTAACATGGATGCCGTAGGGCTTGACTTCGTTTGCCAGAGCGTAAGAGTAAGAAGAAACGGCGGCTTTGCTTGCAGAGTAGAAGGTCTGGAACGGAATGTGCGCTACGGCAGCAACAGAGCTGATGTTCACAATATGCCCCTTCCCTTGATGGCGCATGAAGGGGAGAACTGCTTTATTTACAGTGACTGTCGAAAAGTTCACATCAAACTGCGCTTTGGCTTGCTCCATGGACGTAAACTCCACCGCACCGGAAATGCCAAAGCCTGCACAGTTGATCACTGCATCTATTTTGGTCTCTTTTGGATGACCTGCTGCACAGCGGCGTTGACCGCATCTTCATCGGTCACATCGACAGACAGATGGGTAACACCCTCCATAGGGATATTTCTGCGTCTGAACTCATAGACGATGCAGCCATTCTCTTTCAGAGCGGATGCCGTGCACCGTCCGATGCCGGAGCTTCCGCCGGTAACAATAACGACCTTGTTGTTTTCTCCCGCCATGATTTTCCTCCTGAAAATGTTGATCTGGTTCGAGTATACCGCATCGCAAGATGACTGTCTATACGGATAGAAAAAGCACAGGGATCAACTTGCGCAAATTTTTACGCAGATTGGCCTCTCTTTTTACACAGCCAATGCCAATTAGCGCTTGAAATCGAAATGCTGCGCAAGTATACTATACTAGCTATGCTGTACAAGCTTGATCAAAATCAGTATGCCAGTTGACCATAAAAGACATACCAGAATTGAAGTGCGCGGCAGAATCAAAACCCTACGAGGATGAAAATGAAATTCGATAGAAGGCTTACAGATGAAATCTACACTTCCGATACGGTAAGGCTGGGAAAAAATGCGTTTCAGGCCATGCGGGAGACGATCTATCATAATGGTGGTGTTTCGTTTCGCGGTGCATCGGGCGAGATGATTTTGCATCGTTTGGATTTAAAGAAAATTTTATCTCGACAGGATCAGCATGCGATTCAAAAACAGAGGAGAGATATTTTACTATGATCTACAAAAAGCAATACGGTCAACCGTTTGATACCGAAAGTGTAGTGGGTTCTTTTTTGCCCATGATGGAAACGATACCCTATCTGACCAAGGAGCCGGATGGTTTCTCCTATGCCATGGAACCGCAGGATGTCCTGTATGGTCTTGGCGAGAATGTCCGTGGTATCAACAAGCGCGGGTGGGTGTACGAAAGCAAATGCTCCGATGACGGCAACCATACCGAGGGCAAATCCTCGCTGTACGGTGCTTATAATTTTATGATCGTGTCCGGCAAGGATACATTTGGCGTTTTTATCGACTACCCGGGCAAGGTCACCTTTGACTGCGGCTACACCGACCTGGATACCTTACGCATCACGGTGGCCGAGGAAAATTACGATCTCTACATCATTGAGGGCGAGAGCCTGACCGATATTGTGCACCAGTTCCGCCAGTTGGTGGGGCGCAGTTATATTCCGCCCAAATGGGCTTTTGGCAACGCCCAGAGCCGCTGGAGCTACATGAACGAGGACGAGGTCCGCGAGGTGGTGGCAAATTACCGTGCCAATCATATGCCGCTGGACGCTGTGGTTTTGGATATCGATTACATGGAGCGTTACAAGGACTTTACGGTGGATGCGCAGCGCTTCCCGCGCTTTGCGGACTTTGCCGCCGAGATGAAAGCGCAGGGCATCCATCTTGTCCCCATCATCGATGCAGCAGTCAAGGTCGAAGATGGATATGATGTGTACGAGGAAGGCGTGAAAAACGGCTACTTCTGCACGAATCAGGATGGCACCCTTTGTAGCCGGTGTGTGGCCGGGACGGGTACACTTCCCCGATATGCTCAACCCGGAAGCCCGTGCTTGGTTTGGCAGTCAATATAAAGTTCTGCTGGATCAGGGGATCGAGGGCTTCTGGAATGATATGAACGAGCCTGCTATCTTCTACGCAGAGGAAAGACTGAAAAAGACCTTTGCTCAAATTGAGAAATACAGCAAGCAAAACCTGGATATTTCCAGCTTTGGTGCTTTTACCGGCATGGTGGCAGGGCTTTCCAACAACGAAAACGATTATAAGCTGTTCTACCACAACACCAAACAGGGGCGTATGCGGCACGACAAGGTACATAATCTTTTGGTTATAACATGACCCGTGCGGCAGGCGAGGCTTTCAGCGGCTGGAGCCGGACAAGCGCATTTTGATATACTCCCGTTCTGCCTGCATCGGGATGCACCGGTATGGCGGCATCTGGACCGGCGACAACCATTCTTGGTGGAGCCACATTCTGCTGCACTGCACATGATGCCCTCCTGAATATGTGCGGCTTCCTGTACGAAGGCCCGACATTGGCGGCTTTGGCAGCAATACCACGGAGGATTTGGTGCTGCGCTGGTACGGCATGGGCATCTTCTCTCCGCTGCTGCGGAACCACTCTGCCAACGGCACCCGCCGGCAGGAACCCTACCGCTTTAAGAACAAATTGCCTTTGCCGGTATTTTACAACTGCGCTACCTGCTGCTGCCCTACATTTACAGCGAGTACATGAAAGCTGCCCTGCACGACGGCCTGTACTGTATGCCGTTGGCTTTCGCCTTCCCGGAGGATGACTTTGCCCGCCGGGTAGAGGATGAGGTGATGATCGGTGAAAGCCTGTTGATCGCCCCGGTATATGAGCAAAATGCCCGTGGCCGATATGTTTATGCCGGAGGAGATGCTGCAGGTGCGGGTAAAGTGCAGCGAAAGCAACCGCATGGAAACCAGCGTGCTGCCGGCGAATGTCATTACATTCCGGTGGAGCTGGATGAAGTGGTGTTCTTTATGCGCAAGGGACACCTTCTGCCCCTTGCCAAGAACGGCAAAAGATCCAGAGCGTTGCCGATGTGGATTTTGCGGATCTGCGCCTGCTTGCCTATGCTCCCGATGGTGCATCCTATGAATACTATACCGATGACGGCGAGACAAAGGATTATGATAAGCCGGAACATTTTGTGCAGATCACGCTGGATGCGGATGGAAAAGCAAAGAGCGATCGTGCTGCGGTCAAAGTAGAAGGATAATCGTCAGTCATTACGCAGTTCCTACAGAGTGACAGCGTTTCAGCTTGAAATGCTGCCACTCTTTTGTTGTCTATATCACAGATAAAATAGCCGTTCCATCTTGAAAACAGCGTAAAGATTTATTATAATAAGATAAATAGTTGTGGTTTTCACAAAGGAGGGCTGAAGTATGGCAGCGCAGCGCACCTATCTGGCAATCGACCTGAAAAGTTTCTATGCCTCGGTGGAGTGCGTAGACCGCCATCTGGACCCCTGACCACCAATCTCGTGGTGGCAGACGCATCCCGCACCGAAAAGACCATCTGCCTTGCGGTGTCGCCCTCCTTAAAGGCCTACAAGATACCCGGAAGAGCGCGGCTGTTTGAAGCCGTTCAGCGGGTGAAAGAGGTCAACGCCCAGCGGCTGCAAACTGCCATCCGGCAGAAAAAGGCGGTCCGGGGAGAGGATGGAAAATACCACTTTGCCAGAACCTCTTTCGATGCCAGTGCCCTGAACGCAGACCCGGCGCTGGGGCTGAGCTACATCGTTGCGCCGCCCGGATGCAGCGGTATCTGGATGTTTCACCCAAATCTACAAGACCTACCTCAAATATGTGTCCCCGGCGGATATCTACCCCTACTCCATTGATGAGGTTTTTATTGATGTGACGGGATATCTGCCCTACTACCACATGAGCGCCCACGAGCTTGCCATGACCATAGTGCGGGAGGTGCTGTACAACACTGGCATCACGGCAACGGCAGGCATCGGCACCAACCTCTACCTTGCAAAGCTGGCCATGGATATTGTGGCAAAACATATCCCGGCGGACAAAGATGGTGTTCGCATTGCAGAGCTGGACGAGCAGTCTTACCGGTATCTGCTGTGGAACCACCGCCCGCTGACGGATTTCTGGATGACCGGTCCCGGCACCGTCAAGCGACTGGAAGCCCACGGCATTTATACGATGGGGGACTTGGCACGGTTTTCTATCCACGGAGAAGATCGCCTGTACGAGATTTTCGGCGTGGATGCGGAAATTCTCATTGACCACGCATGGGGCTATGAGCCCTGCGGCATAGAGCAAATCAAAGCTACAAGCCCAGCACCAACAGCATCAGCGAGGGACAGGTGCTTTCCACTCCTTATCCGTATGATAAAGCAAAACTCATTGTCCGGGAAATGGCAGAAATCTTGATGTTCCGGCTCACCGAAAGAAGCTGGTGACGGAATCCATCACCTTGGAGATAGGCTACGACCGGGAGAACGTGGACAAGGGCGGTTATCGTGGTCTGACCCAGACCGACCGCTACGGCAGAACCATCCCCAAGGCAGCCCACGGCACTATCCGGTTTGATGCGCCCAATCTGGGCAGCACCCTCATCAACGAAAGCGCAAAGCTGTTTGAGCGCATCACCGACCCGGCGCTGACGGTGCGGCGCATTACCATCAACGCCAACAAGGTCACGCCGGACGAGGGCTTCTATCAGGTGGACTTTTCACCGACACCAAGAAGCTGGAAAGGAGAAAAACTCCAGCAAGCCATGCTGGGCATCAAGAACAAGTACGGCAAAACGCCGTGCTGAAAGCCAGCAGCTATGAGGAAGGTGCCACCATGCGCCAGCGCAACGCACAAATCGGTGGGCACAGTGCAGGAGGTTCGGCGGGAGGTTCAGATGGAAAACTACAAAATAGCAAGATCGGGCTGGAGACCGCCCAAAAGTACGGGGACATCCTGGAGATGGAACGCCCCCAGACCGAAGAATCCCTCCGCAAGCACCCCGCATGACCCTTCAGAACCGTGCCAAGATCTTCTCACCCTTCTCTCCGCTGCGGGGCTATGACGAGCAGCTTGCCGCAGAAAAGCAGCGCACCGAGCGGGTGACCAAGCGCATTTTGACCGAGGAAGAAATGTCAGCTCTGTCCGATCGGCTGATGCAGGTCACCAAGGGCATGACCATCACGGTGCGGTACTTCAAAGGATACTGCCCACCCGGAGGTTCCCGCAGTGGGCAACTACCTCACCCTGACCGGAAAAGCAGACCGCATCGACCCGGTGTTCCGCACCCTGCAGGTGGGAGACACCGTGGTGCCCTTTGAAGATCTGGTGGAGGTCAGCGGGGAGGTATCATGGACATTGATGCGTATCTGGGCATCGGGGAAGAATGAGATGACAAAAATGCAGAAAGAGATGTTTATAGGACAGCTCTTTCAGTAAAATGACCTCAGAAGAAGCAAAACACACTTCAGACGGAGGAAAATACAATGGCAAACGGTGATTACGGCTATTTCGGCAAAGGCGACACGGGCTATGCCCAGTACATGACGGCCTTCAACCGCATCTTCGGCGGCTCGTCCGGCGGCGGTGGCGGCGGCCACAACAATGGTAGCGGCGGTGGCGGAGATGGAAGCGGCTGCGGCTGCCTCATCGCCATTGCGGTGGTGGTCGTGCTGGTGCTTATTGCCATGGGAAGCTGAGGGCATTTCCACAGCACTGGACTGCTTGCGTGACCCGGTCACAGAAAATTTAACTAGGAAATGTTATCATATAGTCACAGGAAACACCAACAACATTCCGATGGAGTTTTAATATGAAGGCAAAGTTTTATAT
>SCPO01001283.1_pt1 | contig 42186 bp, 40 predicted proteins | sample 6106821 | NCBI WGS metagenome assembly SCPO01 (sample SAMN10720448, study PRJNA508395) | human gut metagenome | isolation source: Participant 2 stool, 0 month | host: Homo sapiens | collected 2017 | reverse complement strand
CAGATTTTTACAGAATAAGCCAACTCTTTTTTTAACAGGGGACATCGCTTCATAGAAGACCATTTTTTGTAAAAAAACAACAAGATGTCCCCTCATAAAACAAATAAAAATATGGAAACCAGTTTCAAACAAACAACTAGTAATAAAGTAGAACGTTACCGTCTTTTCCTCCCTCAGTTTGAACTTTAATATCAGATGAAAAGAAGAAATAAGTGTTTTGGCCAATACTGCTGCTGCTCTTGGAAGCCTTCGGCTTTTTTGGGTGGTTTCTATCTGGTTAAAGACGACCAACTTATTTTAGGACCTTTCAGGGAAGCACCGCCTGTTATCGCATCCATAAAGGAAAGGGAGTATGTGGAACCTCATGGGCAGAAGCTCGAACCTTGATAGTGCCCAATGTAGAACAATTCCCCGGACATATAGCCTGCAGTTCTTCCCGCTCGAAATTGTTGTTCCTATTCTTGCTAATGGACAAGTAAAGGGAGTATTGGATATTGACAGTAATCTATTAAACTTTTTTGATGAAACAGACCGCCGTTATTTAGAAGAAGTAACAGCCATTGTAGCTAAAACATTATATTATTAACCAAATGAAAATGATAAACCAAGATACAATCTGTGCCATTGCCACCGCCCAGGAGGAGCCATCGGAATAATTCGTGTATCTGGCCCAAAAGCGATTGAAATAACGTCACGCATATTTACACCCGCCACAGGCAAGCCACTGACAGAACGGGCACCATATACTCTTACTTTGGAAAGATTTGTTCCCCAAAGCGAAAAAATTAATAATACACTTTTCCAACAAACGAGTGAAATTCCGCAAGAAAAAGTGAACGTTACAAAACTTCGTCAATTACTTCTTCTGCAGAAGAAGTAATTGACGAAGTTTTAATTTCCTTGTTCCGCGCCCCCCATTCTTATACCGGTGAAGACAGTACGGAAATCATGTGTCACGGTTCATCTTATATCCTGCAGCAAGTTATACAACTCCTGATCTATAATGGATGTCGTGCCGCTCTACCAGGTGAATACACCCAACGTGCTTTTCTAAACGGAAAAATGGACTTGAGCCAAGCCGAAGCTGTGGCCGATCTGATAGCCTCATCGTCTGCCTCCACCCATCGCCTAGCCATGAGCCAGATGCGCGGAGGATTCAGTAAAGAACTTTCTAACCTGCGTAACCAATTACTTCATTTCACTTCGTTAATGGAATTAGAACTGGATTTCAGTGATCATGAAGAACTAGAATTCGCCAATCGTGACGAACTGAGCAGTCTAGCTACCCATATCGAACAAGTTATTGCCCGGCTAGCTCATTCTTTCAGTGTAGGAAACGCAATCAAGAATGGCATTCCTGTAGCAATTATCGGAGAAACGAATGCCGGAAAATCTACCTTACTGAATGCGTTGCTGAATGAAGAAAAAGCCATTGTCAGTGATATCCATGGAACGACCCGTGACGTAATAGAGGATACAATCAATTTACAAGGTGTCACATTCCGATTTATTGATACAGCTGGAATCCGCCAAACGAACGATGCAATAGAAAATCTAGGGATAGAACGTACTTTCCAAAAGATGGACCAAGCATATGTCATTTTATGGATGATAGACTCTACAGATACCCAAAGGCGGTTCGAAGAATTAAAAGCCGACATTCTTCCACACTGCGAAGGGAAAAAGATGATTATTTTATTTAATAAGTCAGATCTGTTACTAGCAACACAAAAAGAAGAGTTGTCAGCCATATTTGCTGACATGAAAGTGGAAAAACTATTTATCTCAGCAAAGAAAAGGGAAAATATAACGATTCTGGAAAAGAAGTTAGTACAGGCAGCTGCCTTACCGGAAGTCAACCAAAACGATATTATCATTACAAATGTACGCCATTACGAAGCATTAACACGAGCATTGGATTCTATTCATAGAGTACAGGAAGGATTGCAATTGGAATTATCAGGAGATTTGGTAAGTGAGGATTTAAGACAATGTATCCACGAACTAAGTGAGATTGTTGCAGAAGGAGGTATAACCTCGGAAGAAACATTGCAAAATATATTTCAAAACTTTTGCATCGGCAAATAGCTAACTATCTGATTACCAGATAGTTATACAGTCAAAACCTATAATTTTCTGATAGAAAATGACTTATATAGATGGAAAATAAGCTGTTTTGAGAACCATATTTTCTCTTTTTAGCATATGTTTTCCTCATTTTTGTCCCCAGTTTGTCCTCTATAGTGGCATCGGGGGACAAAATTATGTCCCCCGATGTATTTTTGAGATTTTCTCTATAAAATCCGTCAAAATCATAAATATTTGATGTCTGAATAATATTTTTTTATTTCTCAGCCTCGAATATATTCAAATTTTATAACGCTGATAAACAAATATATACATTAAAAATATTCGGGTCAGAAATTACAACAGATGATATTCTATTATAGAAACAAATAATATTCTATTGAAATATTTATTTTTACTTTTACATAAGTCAGATCTACGGTTCCAAGTTTAAAAAGAGACATTCAGTAAATGTCCCTTAAATGTAATCATTAAAGTTTCAAACTCAACTGGAGTTAATCCGGAGTTAATCCGGTGCTGCAAGCACCGGTCTATGGGTGTGAAGAATATTGCAACAAGCTTTTTATACTTCAAAGATATTCCAAAGATAGCTTTTAATCAACTATTAGATATAAACTCTAATAAGATATGGCTTAGATGTTCTTATAAGCATATATCACCAATCTTAAGATAATACTATCAAATAAAAAAGCCCTCTTTTAAAAGAGGGCATAGGATATCAAGTACACCTGAAGAAGAAGGTTTATAAGGAATACTCTCTTTACCCTACATAACGAAGATACTAATTTTATATTATTGCTGTCCGGTAAAACACAAAAGAGCATAAAAATCCTCCTCGAAGCCCCGTAAAATAGGACTTCGGGTTTTATTTTTTTCAAAAGTAAGCCCCCTTAATCGAAAAGACTTGGTTCTGGTGGTGCTTTTTGCATCTCCTTTGCAAGGAAATCATTCCAGGTTTTCTCGGGATTTTCCATGAATGCGATAAAATCGACGTAGTACATGAGCATAAGTCGTACCATGGTAACAACCTGCGAGAATGCACAGTGCCTCTTGATGCTTCTTGACAGAACTGTTATCAGCAGATTTGCAATCAAGACTACCCATGTCTGTATTTGTATGGCGTTGACGCTGTCCCCATAGAAGAAATGAAGCGGAAAATTTTGTTTTAGCTGTTTGTATAGCGACTCGATGGCCCATCTGAGGCGATAAATTTCAGAAATGTCCTCAAACGTGAACTCAAAGTTGTTGGTCAACAGCACAACCGGCTTCTTTGTCTCGTAAAATATCTCCACCCTACGTGCCTCTTGGGTGAGTTCCCTCTTGTAAAAGCACTTTCTTTGTCTATGTGCGTCACCAGTCCCTGCGGGTTGACATAAGTAATGGATTCAAGTTCCTCGTACTTAAGGTTTTTCTTCATTTTGGTCACGTAGCACACGCCTTCTTCGGTAAGACGTTGGAATTGTGCGATGTCGACGTAACCACGATCCATCGCCAAAGTGGAGTCTTTTGGCAAATGCACCTCCTTCAGCAGGTAATGATCGTGTTTTGCGGCGGATGTGAGCTGCACCACCATCGGTACGCCGACATGATACTTCATTACTGTATGTACTTTCATGCCGCCTTTTTTCTTGCCTGATTTCGGGTGCCGCCCGACACCTTTGAGTATGTTGTCAAAGAGCGTTATTGTGGTGGAATCCATCATGTAAAGCAACTTCTCCCAGTCTTTAGGCTCGTGAGTCTGCCCCTTATAGCACTTGGAGGGGCGGCTGTCCGCTAAAATTTGGCATACTTCTCAAAAGATACGCATAAACATTTGCAAAGAACTCCTGAGGACGGCGTATATTGGCCTCCGCAAGCGTGCTGCGACGAACCAGATAGTTCATTCCGAGGTGTCCGAGCTTGTGAGCCTCCGCCTTCATGCCTATCTCAAGTTCGCGAAGAGAATCAAAGTGTTTGAGTATGCCGAACAGCATTACCACAAGATGTTGGTAGCCGTCAAAACGCTTCACGTAAGCCTCGCTTCCTTTCGTTTCGCGACTTATTTGAAGAATCTTCTCTTTGTCGAGTAACTTTAACACTTGACTATAGACCGGCTGTCCGGTAAAATGACTATCTTTGCTCATGGTTATATATTTTTTCGCAAAAAAAAGATAACCAAAAGGGCTGATACCTCGTGAGAAGTGTCAGCCCTAATTTATTTTGTTTGAAAAAGTTTTACCGGACAGCAATAATTTTATATAAATAAAACTATTGCTGTCCAATAAAACTTTTCGATTACCTTATAGCTTATTGATATATACACAATTATAAAGCAATCTCAATTTAGAGAAAGGACTTGTACATAAAAACAATATTTATAATCATCCCATCAAATATATTTATCAGACACTAATAATAAAACAAGTCCCGAGGAATTTGCATAACATCTTTAACCTCACAGCCATTATGCATCATTAGATACTATATTTTATGCAGCTATTTAAGAAATTAATAGTCCGAGCAAAATTAGGTATTCCCCAATATGCTACAATTCTGAATATTTTTTTATTATAATATACCTAAATATGTTTTCTCTTTTCAAACATATTGATATTGACTGCGTCTATCAGCTGAAAACATCTTCTATATTCCTCCCGGTTCTTCATGTATATCTCCTGGCTTTCCTCCGCTGCCTTTATCAGTCTCAGATTATCACGCTCAAACAGGAACTTGTCCCACTCTCCATATTCAAAATATGTATCCGGTATGTATTCAGTGAGTGAATTCTTCAGTTCAAAACCTTTCCTGGATTTGAACATATCTTCTATAATCCACATCTTAAAAAATTCAAAATATTCAACAAACTGATTCATCTTCATCTCCTGTCTTGATATGAATGTTTTCACGAAACCACCTTCTTCTCCAATCCAGTCACCTAACAGCATTCCGTCATAGCAGTAACCTCTTACATTCTCCTCTTTTTCTTTGCTGTAAAAACAATAGTTACTGTTGAACAGGAAGAACACCTTCATTATTTCCCGATTTGTAACCGGACGGCTGTCCTTATGTATTTTAAAGAACCTTTCTTTGTATCTGTCAAAAAAATGCCCAGTAAAAATAAGAACCACGTCGTTTGTTACTGCACCTACCAATAATTGTCCTTTATACTTGAATAACATTGTGAATGTGGGATTCAAAATACCAACCTCTTTTTTCGACTCTGCATAAAAAGAAATGTACCATTCGTTGAATCTTCGTGTCTTGATATTCGCTTCCCACAACCACGGGAACATTGTCCTTTTTTGAGCTGTTTTCCTGAATTTCCGTACGTAGTTCTTCCATCGTCCTTTTACTTCACTAAAATCTGTCTTGATTTCTCTTATAAGCTCCTCCAGTGTCATTGTGTCAAGTACCATACAAATCTAATCTTTATTCGGTAAAATATCAAGTCATAATTCTATTTGAATACGATTTGTTATTTCCGGTAGGTTGAATAGTAAAATAATTATTTATCACGCAGAAAGATCAGATACGGGAGAAAGAGGACAAAACACTGATTTTCCTCGTTTTTGCAAAATTAATATTTTATTGAAAACACGATATTATAAGAATTAGAATATTTCTTATCCGAACTTCACAGAAAGAAACTACCGGCAGGAAGTACGACAAGTTAAAACAGGAAGGATAGACTTATTAGGAGGTATTACAATCATAAAAACTATAACCAAAGATTATTGTTTTTAAATAAATGATTATATTTGGGAGTATACATCGGTTATAATAGATAAAAATGAAAACTTTTATACAGATTACAAAAATAAAGACAGTATTACTCTATATTATGCAGAGTTTCCCCAAAGGAGTTGAATGTGCAAAGCTTTTTAGAATTCTTTATTTTGCACAACAGGATTATCTTGTCAAATATGGAAAGGTACTTATAGAAGACTCTTTTATGGCATTGAAGTATGGTCCGGCGCCGACTTATATTTATAGGGTCCTACAGGCTGTAAAAGAAAAGCCAACAGAAGAAAGCTTTAATGATTTCCTTGCCGGAATAGAAGTGCATGAACAGAAAATTTATGCTTCTGCCAAACCTGATATGAACTACATTTCAGGCTCAGACAAGCGTTGTCTGGATGCTGCCATTACCAAATATAAGGATACAGATCCTTATGACCTGTCAGACCTGTCACACGACTTGGCATGGAAAGAAGCAAGGGCACGTATTAAGGATAATCCTCAAAAGAATCTGATTACCATCATAGATATTGCAAGGGCCGGGAAAGCTAATAAGGAAATGATAGATTATATCCGCGAAAAACAAATTGTAAGAAACGCTTTATCTTAAAATTACCGGTACGCTTGAAAAACTGAAGGCCACAATTGCTGAAGTCGAATTAGTAGATATTCCATCATTTATCGGTTTCACTAAGGAAGGAGTCACATCTATGGATTGCTTATAGTAAGATAGAGCCAGTCTTTTTCTCTACGAATAATGAATTTTCACCAAAATTTAACAACTAACTTCCACTTGCCAATAACAATTCGTTATCTCATTTAAATCGTACCATACGTCCCTAGAAACAGGCACACCTTCAAACATAAAATTCTACATTTAAAAGATTTGCAGTCTGCCGTATATTCAAGCTCTCGCAATACACCTCTGCCGAACTATCGGACATTACCTCTGCAAAGTTAATCTGCAGGTCGGAGTTATTGCATTCCTGCCTGTTGAATGTTTCCAGTAACCCGGTACGGACAGCTGCCCGATACCACAGGCTATCCTTCTTACAGGTTTCTAAAAACAGATCTGATGCTGTCATATTACCATATCTGACCAGAACATAGTCCATTATCTCTATTTCACACTTAGAGAACTCACTGTCATCAAAATCGGCTATAGCCTCAATAAAAATTCCACCGTCCCTGAACTCTGTCCTGACAAAGCCTTTCAAAATATAGGGTACGTCTGAAAGGTCAATAAAGACATCCTTTGCCACAGGACCTGCCTGCCACACCTCATATGGCATGCCGATGAATGGAACATGATATTTCAGAGCCATATGTTCCTCCATCAGATACAGAAGTTTCAATAGTTTGTTCCTACAAAGACCTGATGTATGATATGCTATATACACTATAGCATTACCCAGTTTCCGTTTTGTAGATTCAGAGAATTTAAACATAATCAATATATTTCGGTTACAAATTTAAACATTACCCACTAAAATACAAGAAAACAGGTAATGTCTTATAATGATTGCAGCCGTGTAAAACAACAGACAAAGCATTTAGCAAGATAAAAATACAATATAAGCATCTGTTAACCATTAATTAGCGTTATATTTGTCAGATAGAAAAGAACAAGATTATCATGAAAGAATCTATAATCATAAAGAATTTTGGTCCATTGAAAGAAGTGGAAATAGATGATATCAAGCCATTGACCGTATTCATAGGCAAGTCAGCCGGTGGTAAGAGTATAATTATGAAAGTAATAGTACTTATGCGTTACATCTACAAAATGGTAAATATCCGTTCGTATTTGAAAAATGCGAAAATCACCCGTTCTCCATTCAAGCTCCGTTTCAACTCACTGCTACATGATGGACTGAAGGGAATGATAACAGCACAGACCGAAATATATTACACCGTGGAAATTAATGGGAACAAATATACCCTGAAATATACCAACAGAGGTCTGCAGTCTGACATTAACATACCGGACAAGGACTTGATATTCTTCAAAGAAGCTTATGTTTCCGGAATGAGAAGCCTGATTCCTATATGGGCATCCAAAGCAGTCTCAGTAAAGGGAGAAAACCTGGGCTTCTTCTTTCACGAAACCTTCAATGACTTCAATGATGCTACGGATGTCATTAAAGAACAGAAGCTGGAGTATCTGAATCTGAAAATGAAAGTCCGTAAATCAGGCAACAGACCTAAACTATTTACCATTGAATCTTTGCAGAATGATGCTGTACCGATAGAACTGAGATACGCATCTTCCGGTATCCAGACATCAGCTCCATTGGTTGCAATTGTTCATTACTTCGCCCAAGAGTTCTCATTCAAGGACGCTTTCCAACGTTCTGTATTGAACTATCTGTACAAACAGGACCTGCTTACAAAATTCACTCTGGGAATCAACCGGAACAAATTGGGAAAGTATGTCCATATCCATATAGAAGAAGTCGAACTTAGTCTTGCTCCGGAAGATCAAAGAGCCTTTATGAGCAACCTAGTAGAAGAGGTATTCCATAAAAACAAAAAAGACCGCAAACTAGGACTGATGGTATCGACCCACAGCCCTTATATAGTCAATCATCTGAATGTACTGCTGCGTGCCGGATATTTTGAAAAGGCAAGGGAAAACTACCCTTTCCTGGAGAAGGACGACATTGCCGTATATCGTGTAAATGAAGGAAAAATCATTTCACTGATGGCTACAGACAACGATACGGGAGAATATGTAATCAACGCACTTGATATGTCCGATACTATGGAGAGGATATTCGAGGAATATGAGAGTATGGAGGAATAAGGGATTAACAGCACACTGATTGACTTTCTTTAAAAAAGTGCAATCCTCACTTTAAGTCCGGATATTATAAATCAGCTCAGCAGAAAGAAGTCTCATATAAAGAAATCAGCAAAAAACAGGTGTTAGCAAAGACTCGGATTCAACGTTAGTTTGCATACTTTGCTTTATCATATGAAACTTAATAAGGATACGTTATAGAAGATATTCCAATAAAATCCAGCCAAGTCCAACAAACCGATATCAGAAGAAAGAGAGGTGGCTGTCTCAAAATAAATTTGAGATGGCCTCTTTTTTCTTTTTAACACTTTCCATTTGAAACTTGTTACAACCAGTTTTAAAGGGTAAATTTGGCTCAAATATCGTTCCTGTCCCTAAATTTTGCGACCAAATGGCAATGGGAAAATGACATATATGGCATCTCATGCAAAAACTGCAAAAGTGATAAATATGCGCCCGTTGACATGTTGGACACCTCATGAAAATTCCTGCAAATACCTGAAAATTGCTGCAAAGGAAATTTGAGAAATAAGTTCCATATCACGTATTAATTTCTCTCCCTCCATTCTACACTCGTCATAAAGTTCTTTTAGCAAATGATAGTTTGTTGTAGTTCTTGTCACTCTCATGTCGCCTTTATGACGAATAACATAAACATATCCTTTGTTTTCCAGTTCATCGATATAATCCAATATTTCATTATAGCCGATATAACGCATCACCAGCTGGTGTCTCAGTTTGGGGTACTTATGTAGAAGGAACTTCGGCAAATAGAATTTCTTGTTTGGCTTCCTGTATTCTTTGGGCTTTGTAAGAATTACCACATTGTTTAAAAAGCCATCTTCCCTAGCACGACATACTGGTATAGAATCGCATACACCTCCATCCAACATAGGGATACCGTCTATATATTTTTCAGGACATAAAATGGTGAGTGAACAGGATGCCTGACATATATCCAATAGGCGTTCTTTATTTGTCCGTTCTTCAAAACACTCAGATTCACCGGTAATACATACTGGTTACTATAACAAATCTGTCTTTAGAATTCTTGATTGCTTCAAAATCCAAAGGCATATATTTCTCAGGATAATCTTTTATGAGATATTGAAGATTTATATAACCTTTATAATTTCATAGAGTATCCTCATATTGGCTTTTTCATTGCCTTTTCTGTCTTTCATTTTTTCAAGCCATCTTCCTAAAACGCCTATCTGCCAATAACTTTGCTACATTTTTCTGTTTATCACTTTTTATTCGTACTTTTGTATTATAAAACAAAAGGATGGCCACAAACGAAAAAACCCGTTCTTGATGAACGGGTATATCCTTAACTTGGTTACGTGTTTTGACAACAGAGGCTTTACCAAGCATTACGATACAAAGGTACGACTTTTATTTGAATATGCAAAATGAAATATAAAAAAGTAGTCAGATTATATTCCAATTCGAGGGTCGCCAAATATTACAGGGCGACCAACCGCAACAAAAACAAGGCAGTCATGCTCTATTTTGCCAACATGAAAATAGCACAAGCGTTTCATCCGTTACTGTCTTCATTTGAAGTTATATTACGTAACCAACTGCATTATGCGCTGGCACACCATTTTTCCGATGGTAACTGGATTATCAACCAGAAAACCGGATTCATGATTGCTCCTTCTCTGACATATACGAACAAGCGGACAAAGAAAAAAGTTACCAATGACTATATATTGAAAGAGGTTCTGAAAGCAGAAAAGAAAATTGCCGATCGGGGTGTCAGGGTTACGACTGGGAGAGTAATAGCTGAACAGACCCTGGGCTTCTGGAATAGCTTTTATGAAACACACCACTATGCGCTTTTGGCTGGTGTACCCTGCCGGATTTTCAAGAAACTGCCTCCCGGATTCGGACGTAAGGAGATTAACGATATTATAGTACAAGTTCGTGAACTGCGTAACCGCATCAATCATAATGAGCCGATATGTTTTGTAAACAGAAAATGTGATTTTTCTTATGTGAAGGGTATGTATACGATAATCAGTGATTTTCTTACATGGATAGACCCTGAGATTATGCCTTCACTAAAAGAGGTAGATAAGGTATGCAAAATCATAGAAAAAGAAGAAAATAAACAAAAACAATGACTATGTAAAAGAACCATTTCTAAGGGATGTTGGCTAAAAAAGGCACTATAAAATATTTTGTGTAAATGGAAAATAGGGGGTTCAAAATAGCGTTCCGTATTTTTTATTTTATACATTTACCAAATAAAGAAGATTATGAAAGAAAAGAATCAAGCAGTACCTGACGAAGTGTTAAGTAAGGAGTTTATCAGCCAGTTCAAGACAGAAGCCGATGTGAGCAAGTTTCTGAAGCAGTTGCATGCCCAAGTATTGGAAAAGATGCTTGAAGGTGAAATGGATGCCCATTTAGGGTATGAGAAAAATTCCATGGCAGGAAATAACACTGGCAACTCCCGAAATGGCAGTTATCCGAAAAAGATTCATACAGGACATGGAGAATCTGTCATCTCTATTCCACGTGACCGTAACGGCCAGTTTGAGCCGATAGCAGTGCCTAAACATGAAAGCCGTGGACTTTCTATAGAAAAGCTCGTTATCTCCCTATATGCCAAAGGAATGAGCGTTTCTGACATAGAGGAAGAGATGCGTGAGATTTATGAAATAGAGCTCTCTACATCTGCCATTTCCATCATTACCAACAAGGTCAATCAGGCTGCCCAGGAGTGGCAGAACCGCCCTTTGGATCCGGTTTATCTGATAGTCTGGATGGATGGTATTGTCTTCAAGGTACGGGATAACGGTAAGATCATAAACAAGACCGTTTACCTTTGCGTCGGACTGAAACAGAACGGTCTGAAGGAAGTCCTTGGCATGTGGGTTGGCAAATCGGAAAGTTCTTCTTTCTGGATGGGTGTCCTGACTGATTTAAAGGCGCGTGGGGTGCAGGATATCCTGATTACCTGTACCGACAATCTGAATGGATTTACGGATACTATCCGTAGTGTATTCCCTCAGTCATCCACTCAAATCTGTGTGGTACATCAGATCAGAAACTCCTGTAAATATGTGGTTTATAAAGATAAGAAAGAGTTTACGGCAGATATGAAGAATATCTATAATGCACCCAACAAAGAGGTTGCAGCCACAGAACTTGACAATCTGGAAAAGAAATGGGGAGGAAAGTATCCTTATGCCATACTTTCATGGAGAAACAACTGGGATGATTTGACTGTTTTCTTCCAGTTCCCGCTGGAAATCAGAAAAATAATCTACACAACCAATCTCATTGAAAACCTGAACGGAAAAATCAGAAAGTACACGAAATCAAAGCTTTCATTCCCTTCAGATGATGCTGTAAAGAAAATGGTATACCTATCGCTTATGGAGATTGAGAAGAAATGGACACAGCCTATTCATAACTGGGGATTGATTATGAATCAATTTATGCTTATTTTTGAAAACAGAATCCAGATATAAAATCAACTTACAGCTGAATCCTGTTTCCATTTACACAGAATTTTGGACTGTGTTTCCAGATTCTATATCAACAAGCACATTATTATCCAGATATATCTTCATGTTCTATCCCCCTTCTTTTATATATCTCGTCTATGATCTTCTTAAATCGCGACGAACTTAACGCATCCAAATTGTCAGCATTTGCCCAATCTATATATTCTTTGATAACCTTCAACAGACCATACACTTGCTCTATCTCTTTCAATTTCATTTCTTCAGGCTCAGCCATGTCGGGATCAAGGTCCCGTAACTTTTCTACTATCTCTGTTTGTTTATCCTTCTTCTCTTTCCAATGCTTAACCAGTTCCACATAGAAATCGTCATCTCTTATCGTATCATCAACCACCACAGGCAGCATCCTATCCTTATAATTGACATTTTCCATAATGCCCGATAGTTCATACATACAGTTTTTCGATCTTAAGTAAGGCCTGCTCAGTACCACTATTACAGTTTTCCCAGCCCTTATGGCATTCATAAACTCCTTGATGTTGACCGTATAAGGACAATCTTTCTTGTCCAACTTAAAAGGAATCCCTCTATTCTCCAATACAAATCCAAGATAATCCACTATATGTGCTGAATGACCTTCCCAATTGTAAGATATGTAAATACCTTCATCCTCTCTCCACGGAATCTCTTCAGCTTTTTCCTCTTCTGTTTTCGTTAAGCGTCCTCCATCTGCTATACGCATAGCTTCATTGATATCGCTAATACCAGAATAAGCTGCATAGTACTTATCTTCAAACCCGATAATATAGCGGTTCAGATATTTATACATTTCGCCCCTTTGGGTTAACTGCCGTAAGTATTGCGTCACCTCCATCAATACATCCTTGCTTTTTATGGCAATCCTTTCCAAAGAATTAAGTATACTATTCAGCATAAAATGACCATCAATCTTATGCTCATAGCAGTAGCGGATAAAATAGCATAGCGATGAAATGGCGTTTGGATTGTCATAGTTAAAGTGGTAGTCATCCCTATATTTTATCATTTCTGGGCGCGTCACAAGATAGTCCAGCGCATCCATGCTGCCAATACTTATCAACAGACGTACCGCATGTTCTAAATCATATCCGTTAAAACTCTTGTATTCTCCTTCCAGCCTTTCTCTCACCCAAACCGATTCCTGCGTATTCCTTATAAGTGTTGAATAACAGAATAGTCTGTCAGACACTTTCAAGCCCGATGCAGCTTTCTTTATCTCTTCTATTTTCATTCCTTTCTTAACAAGAGTCTCCATTACGTTTGCAGACAATGAATAACCAGACAATGCGAAGCAAAGCACAAGACTATACCCCTCCTCTATTTGGTTTTCTATGATATAGTTCGAGAATGAATACAACAAAGGGTATTCTGCATTGTCAATATTTGCCCGTAGTTTTTCTATCACCTTAGGAGCTAGGGTTACAGAATCTACTCTCTCTGTTATATATTCAAACAAGGAATACTCACGGCTATAATATTCATCAAAATCCTTTCTGGAAATTGTATAACTGCCAAAACAAAGCAGTGAGAGCAGTTTCTCAGAAGGAATCTCAAACTCACCCTTCAGCATTAGTCCCAAGGCTTCTCGCCAGAAGAATATGGGCTCTCCATCGCTCAGTTTCAAGACAGATGCTTTAGCCCATTTTACAACCCGAATCTTGATTTCCTCTGTTACAGACACATCCATATCAGACCTATCCATCATTCTCGACACTTCCTTCATGAAGAAAGATTCATAAATATCCATGTTCTTAACACCTTTGACAATCTCTCCAATATTGTAATAATTATTGTCATCAACGAAAAGCAACAAAAAACTGAAAGCATACTGATTGTATCCTTCGTCTTGATCGCGCAGTTTCTTATAGAACTCTTTTCTGGAACTATGATTGTCCAATCCTGTCACCATTTCTAGCACAATCTGCTTAAATACAGGATACTCTGTAAAATCCATAAATGCTTGTTGCCGTCTCTCCCGCCCTTTGGTTATTATTTCAGGCTGTGGAAACTTCTCCTTGTAAAGTATTTCTGCACATTCCGCCACTTCGGCATAGGGTATTTCCTGATACCAACTGGCCTTGGCCCAGTCTGTACTGTTGTCTACTGCAAACTTCTTAAAATCATCCTTTACATCTTCTGCCGTCATCCATAAAGCAGCCATAATATAGGCTTGTCTGATATCTTCCCACTTCGAGGATTCTTCTTTTGGAGCAAACAGTTCTGCCTGTCTCTCATAAAAGGTCTTTCTTCCTTTTTCTCGTAAACTGGCGGTCAAATAACAATCCCTAATAACCATCAACAATTCTTGTGTCTGTCTATTTTTATCAAAATGACGGTGATATTCTTTAAAGGCCTTTTTATAATAAGCCTCTATAATCCCTATCAGTTCTGTATGTCCTTGTTTGATGAATTCACTTGCCCTTCCAAACACTCCTTTTATCATGTTGGAATATTCTTCCTGCTCATCATGATATTCATATTGGGAATGATAGAACGTGTGAGTAAGGATTTTTTCTACACTCTGAAGAGAACGAACTTTGGCAAGGGTTGTATAGATGGGCGTTCGAGTTACCATATGTGTAGTATGTCCCTTGTGTTGATTATGAACATACCCTTCTTTATCGAGTATATAGTCTATATATCCATCGGCCTTGTCCGCCTCCCCTATCAGCCTTATCATCGATTTGATGGCATCATAGTGGTTTGAGTCCTTTACAATGGCAAACAAGCGTTCTAAATAGGTCTGCTGAGTAAAAAAGGGATTATCGAAATACAAGAATGACAAATCGTGGTATTTGTCTTCTTTCTCTAGTGATTCAGCTGTCTTTTTCTCCAACACGCTGAAAAGTTTTTCAGTCAAATCAGCGCTATCAGACTTCAAACTATCCCATTTCAGGAAATAGCACAGGCACATCAAGTCTGAATAATAAGTCGTTCCTGTTTCTGTATCACTTAATTCATCCACAACGAACCCCACTGTATCTGTCGAATATGCAAATCGCCACAAATCCTCATAATCGTGCGTCATAATGTTCGACATTTGTAGATACTAATTGAAAAGTGCGCCAATATTCCAGTTGAAAATTGCGCCACCATAGGATAAGTATAATGACCTTTGTATAATCCAAATGCAAAGGTAAAATGAAGACTATGGTAGAAAGACAATCAATAATACACATGTATAGAGTATGCGGTTATAGCAAACGGCGTATCTCTCGTGAACTTCATGTCAGCCGTCATACCGTTGACAATATTCTTTCAAAGTACGAATCAGCCATCCGCACGGACAATCCAGAAGAGGCTTTGAGTGATTTGCTTACCATCCAGCCCAGGTATGACAGTTCCAGACGCCGTCCTCGCCGGCTCACACAAGAGATTAAGGATAAGATAGGATTTTGCCTGAAGAAGAATGCCGTTAAGATAGCTACCGGACTTCGCAAACAGCGCATGTTGAAAAAGGATATCCACCAGTTTCTGTTATCTCAAGGATACACCATCAGTTACGCCACAGTATGCAGTTATATAAAAAATATAGAGTCATACAAAGAGAAGAAAAAGAGCGAAGCCTTTATCCGGTTGTTCTATGAGCCTGGATGCATTGCCGAGTTTGACTGGGGTGAAGTTCTTCTTTTTATTGACGGCGTCAAAACCAAGTTTTATCTGGCCGTATTCACTTTCGGGCATAGCAATGGCAGATACGCCTATCTTTCAGGCATCAGAATACGCTTGCCTTCATGGAATCCCACCGTAACTTTTCAGGGATATACATGGTGTCCCCGCCATGATGGTCTATGACAATATGCGTGTAGCCGTCAAGAGCTTTGTCGGTGGTGATAAGAAACCTACAGAAGCTTTGATGAAGATGTCCGGTTTCTATTGTTTTGAGTACCGTTTCTGTAATGTACGGGCCGGATGGGAGAAAGGACATGTGGAGCGCAGCGTGGAATATGTCAGAAGGAAAGCTTTCTGCCTGACAGACCATTTTGGTGATATACATTCTGCCCAGGAGCATTTAAACCGGGTATGTATGCAGGTCAACAACGAGCAAGGCAGTCTTTCAACAGCGGAGAAAACATCACGTCTGGAAGCTGACCTGTCATCGCTGAAGCCTTTTCCCGGTAATCTGGGCTGTTTTGAGGTCTATGAGTACATTGTGGATAAATGGTCAACTATCAGCATGAAAAATGTTCATTATTCCGTACCTGATTCTCTTGTGGGAGAAAAAGTACATGTCAAGGTTTATAGTGAAAAAATCGTCATCCTGTACGGGAAGGAGAAAGTGGCCTCTCATCAACGCAGTTATTGCGGTGGAGACTGGTGCATCAAGCTGGAGCACTATTTGCGTACACTTTCCCGTAAACCGGGGGCATTGCCCCACTCTGTGGTTTGGCAAAGAGCACCGGAAGAACTGAGAAGGCTGTATGACATCCATTTCAAGGAGGACAACAGGACGTTTGTTTGGACTATGCCCGAAAAAATGGATTTTCCGGAACGGACATTGTCACGGCATGCAAGGAGCTGACCGGACGTGGTGTCAGAAAGATATCTCGGACCAGGTAAAGGCCATGCTGCATGGTAGCGTACAGGAGAGACAGAAGAAACCATGGAACCGCCTGTTCTCCCGGCACAACAGGAGAATATAGAAAGAGAAGCTGTGGATATGCTTGAAGGCATCACGGCGCTCATGACAGGATACAATGAAGTGCATGATATAATACCAACCATTTAAGTTTATAATATATGAAATCAGAAAAGAAACCATTTATGACTATGCTGCAGAACTGAAGCTTCTGGCCTTTAAAGAGGAACTGGAATGCACCCTTTCATTGGCAGCTGAAGAAAACTGGAACCATCTGCAGTTCTTGACGGAATTGCTTGGAAAGGAAAGCGCCAGGAGAAGGGAGTGTAGAAGAAGATCAAGGATAAGATCTGCGGGATTTCCACAAATGAAGTATCTGCATGAGCTTGTTATGGAAGACATGCCCAAAGAGGCACAGGTAATATTACCTGAATTGGAGACACTGGACTTCATCAGACAGGGAAGAAACCTGGTCCTGTATGGAAATCCGGGAACGGAAAGACGCATATTGCTACGGCTTTAGGAATAAAGGCCTGCCAACAGGACTTTACCGTATTGTTTACTTCAGTGCCGGTCCTGCTTACCCAGATAAGGGAGGCTAAATCAGCAAAGACACTGAGGACGCTACAATTAAGGTTTGAAAAATACGATCTGGTCATCTGTGATGAGTTCGGATATGTCAGTTGTGACAAGGAAGGAGGAGAACTGCTTTTTAACCACCTGTCGTTAAGAGCCGGAAAAAGGCTACAATCATTACTACTAATTTGGCTTTTAACAGATGGAATGAAATCATAAAGGACAAGGTGCTTGTGGCGGCAATGGTTGACAGGCTTACACATAAAGCTTATCTGGTTAATATGACCGGACTGTCTTATAGGCTTAAGGAAACACAAAAATGAGACAAGATAAATGAATATTTTAAACTTATAGTAATTTTGTAACAAGTTATGGATGGAGCTCTTTTCAATTAGAATACAGCGCACTTTTCAATTAGTATCTACATCTCAAGACGTGCTTTTGGCTGTTCTACCGGTAAAATGCGTCATACGAGAATCTACTGTCAAGATGACTATCATCCTGTTTTGTTTCAAGGAATTCGTACAATTCAGCTAAAGTTGCCATAATAATTTTACATCTATCCGTTAGACCTCAGATATTACCTGGCCATTTTTTAACAAACTATTGAATATATTATTAATACATTTTTGCGGAATCTTCTCTTGCTCTAGACGTAGGTTGTGAAACTTGACATGATCGTACAGTGCGGCTTCCGCAGGGGTAAGATGGAGAGGCTTTGATACATTGCTTGGTGTGCCTTTGTCGCCTTCAAAATATGTGTCAAAGGTAGTGCGATCCATCAGAAGGCTTTGTGTCTGGGGAAAATAACTGCGGAACTGCGAAAGAATTTCGAAGCCCTGTGCATCAATGTCGCCCCAATAATATAGTGAAGCGTGCCGCATGAACGGAACAGACTTGAGGATGCCAATGGTGAATCCATGCCCCCAAATCAGCAGACTTCCTGCCAACTTGGGAAAAGTCAGGAAGTTGATTTTATTCTCCACCACAAACACCTTTTGCACAGGCAACGACAACGCACAGAACTGACTCTGAGGCATCGTAAGATCGTCTACACCAGAAAAGTATTCATTCGCAATCGATGCTTCCAGCACACGAATCCGCACCCATGACTCATCGTATCGCAATCCAAAGCGCTTCTCGAACACCTTCTCATCCGAACAAACATGCTCTACAATGACAATATCCAGCAACTCACGAAGCACTCCCTTGTTACGTTCAATAAACTTGGTATGCACCTCAATGGGCAATTCACGAATGTACAACCTAGGACAAGGGTTTGCCACAAAATAGCGCAAAACTTTCAGCAAATCAGACCAAAAGGAAGCATTTTCCACCACCTTCAGCGGATAGCGTTCCACCCATGAACGAAGCTGCGGAAACTCATCAAGCAACATTGCCACATCCTTACGAAACTGTGATACTTCACCACACTTCTGCAAGAAGCGCTCAATGTCCGATGCACTCTCGAATAACACGCGCTCAGGCAGATCCTGTTCGCCCAATGCTTTCGTTTTCACTGTTTTCCACTCAATCGTGTAACCAAAGCCCTTCACCTCTTTCGATTGCGAACGGATGTCCGTCAGTTCACGTTGATACTCGTCCATCGATGCGCTAGCCTTCTTGTCGCAAGGGATCACAATTGGCTCAAACTCAGAGCCAGCTACCACCGAACGCAAATAATCTACATACTTGCGTTCAGTCTTCTTACGTATTTCTACTGCCGTTATCATACTTCCATACTCCTTTCACGTTCTGCCTTAAACTCACTGATAGGCATATTATAGAGCACAGAACAGTTGCCCTTGCGCTCCACATAATGCACATACGAAATATCGTTCTCCACGATGTGAATATTGTCGCTCGGAGTCACCACGAGCAACTGCAGATGGAGTTGTTTGCAGAGCGAAATCAGATAGCGTGCCTTGTCCTCGTCCTGTGCGCGAAAAGCTTCATCTATTGCAATGAAGCGGAACGAAGAATCTAATCCACTCTTGGTTAATCCGAACTGGTAAGCGATAGCCGATCCCAGAATCGTGTATGTTAATTGTGCTTTCTCGCCACCAGACAGCTGCCCCATCGCCTCATAGGTGTTACGCTTCTGCCCATCGTCTTGGTAAAACTCCTCCGACTTATATGTGTACCATCCACGCACATCCATCACCGACTTTCGCCATGATTCGACCTGTAAGCGAGACATCAGCGGTTCAATATGCTGTTCGAAATGAATCTTGCTTCCATCGATTGTTGAATTCATCTCATGAATATTAGGTATTGCACTGCTCAGCAGGTTTTGAAACTCCTTCACATCCACATTCAATCGTTTGGTTGCTACCAACTGGATATAAGTCTTTGGAGCATCTTTGAAATCAATGCCTATAAGATACGAATTCAATTGGTCGATGGTCTTGGTGATAGACTGACACCAGTTTTGGAAGAATACATTGAATGCACTGACTTTGTTGATGATATTCTCCTGCAAATACTTGTTGAAGCGCGATTCAAACCCTGGTAAATCTTCGTCAAGCAATCGTTGGTAATAGGCCTGATATTCGCCCATAAACTCCACGGCTTCGGGCAAACGGCTCACATCCGAACGCCAATCGTGATACTTCATGGTAATTTCCTCTGCGGGATTCTTGAAGCGATAAATCAGGTTCTTCAAATCGCTATTCTTGCGACTCTTCGTTTCACGCTGTTTCTGCAAAGCTAAATCGATCTCATGTTGTAACGTGTCACGCTTTCCGTTCAAATCCTCCAATGCCACATTCAGTAAATCTGTGTGTTGCGACTCAAAAGTATCCGTATCAACTACGCCTATTTGAGCCAAAGCTGAATTACTTTCGTTTCTCCTTTCTTTGAGCTTATTCTCACGATTCTCCGATAATGTTTTCTTTTTGATAGCTTCATTGTTCTCATCATCAAGTAAACCGATTTCTTTTCTCACCCCCGCCAATTGCTCCTGTAAAATCTTCACCCGATTATTGGCTTCCTCCAGTTGTCGTTTCTGTTCTTGCTTTTGCTGAATGACTAGTACACACGACTGCCAGTCGATATCATCAAATTTATCGTATTTACTAAACAGCGTCAAATAGGTTTCCCGCTTCTTCTGAGCATTCTTTATGTCTTCCTCTAGCTTACGGACTTTAGCTGCTGTCATCTTTTCTTCCTGCTGCAACTGACGCACCTCTGCCTGTAACACGGCAATTTTCTCCTTGTTATCCCAGCCAAGCACATAGTGTTCCTTGCCTCGTATCTCTGGTCGGTCGTCTTTCTCATGCTTACCACCTCTCGCCTTTATCAGCCCCTCTTTTGTTACTGCTTTCTCTTGCAGATGGTTGAAGTCCGCAAGCGAATCAACACAACTATAGTTGAACTCAGCAAATAACCTGTCCTCAAGCCAATCCAAATACAAACACATTGGCTTGTATTCAAGCTTACGGAGCAACGAATCCGCTTTCAATGTCCTATCCTCAAACTCACGAATAGTCTCTGCGCCCTGGTATCGCTGATACACGATACGACCTCGCAGATTATGACCATTCACATACTCATTTACCTGCTTGTAATACTTCTCCGGCACTACCAACCGCAATGCAAAATTGTGAAGAATACGCTCAATGGAATATTCCCAATCACGCTCATCATCCTTCACACATATCAGTTCACCAATGAATGGAATCTCTTCGGTAGTTGCACCAACAGCTTCCAGTATCTCATCACGAATCTCAGCCACACGACCGGATATATTGTTCTTATGCTGCTGCAGATAGCGTATGGTGGCCATTCGTTCTTCTATGTTGCTACTGATTTCATCCTGACGGTTTTGTGCCTGACGCTTCTCTTCCATAAGTTGCCTGTCAATCGTCACTTGCAGAGCATCTTTCTCGCGTTTGGCGGTCGCACGATTAATTTCGAATACCTCTACATCAGGACTTTGTTCCATCTTCACCAGCTTTGCCAACTTATCGTATTCTTCGGCTTTGGCCTTGCGGTTATCACGTATCCTCACTCTCTGATTGATTTCCTTTTCAATTTCATGTATCTGCTGACCCACCTCGTCCTTCTCAATAGCCACCGTCAAGCGCATTTGCTCTTGTTCCAGCTCACCCTTCTGCACCTTCAACTCCTTCAACCTATCTTCCAGTTTCCTCAAGTCGCTCTTGCAGCACACCAACTCCTTGTCGCACAAATCCACCGTTCGCGCAGCAAACCAATAGGCTGCCACACTCTTCTCCTGCTCCATTTGTAAGCATTCGGCCTCGTGCGTGTTTTTTTCCCCTCTTTTCCTTCCTACCTTTGTGGCTTCATTATAATCTTAATCCATTATGTGTTCAGTATTAGAATTTTCTAGCGAAAGTGATAAACTACGTACTCTCTTTTCCGAGTCTAACCATTTTGATTCTGTTCTTTTCATATTTGATGGCGGCCGTCGTTATAAAGTTTCGTCTTCCAGCCTTGGTATCCATTCCCCTCAGGACCTACTTCTCCCTTTAGGTCTTGGCCTTTTCCGCAGCAGTCCTTTTTGGTCTTATTACCTTTATCCTCAAGGTTGTAATTTCCATAAAGGTATTGACGGTCTTTGTGGCGAGGTCATCCGACACACAGGTTCCTGCGTGTCAGAGCAGAGCTGTCATATTTTTCCCGACCGCCCCGTAGCAGGTTGCATATCCTTTATCGGTGCGACGACGAATACCGTCTGGAATGCCGTCGTCTGAATCGCGGTTCTTTCCTCTTGAAAAAGGAGGAACGGAAGAAGGATTTTCTTCAAATTTCCTGGAATCGCCTGAATGAGCTGCTTACTGTTAAAAAGTATCGGAAAACAGTTGAAAAGTAATTCCCCATTCTATAAGCCGTGCAGTTTTATTTTGATAACTTTGCTACATAATAAAAAGTGGATGTACAGTGAAAGAACCGTTTATTACCCTTACTTTGAAGAGTACGAAGAGTTGCGCAAGGAACATGAATGCCTTGAAAAGGAGCATGCGGAACTTCAGAGAAAATACGAAGCCTCTTTGCAGGAGTATTCCCGCCAGGTCGAAGAAATTCGGCCTGTACAGCCGTCATTGCCGATCTGAGATGGAAATTGGCTGACTTGACACGCCGTTTATGGGGTAAATCCAGTGAAAAACGTCATCTTCCCGAAGATGCCGGCCAGCTGAGCATCTGTTTCGAGTCTCCGTCCGATGTCAATGACCCGGTAGCGGAAGAACAGAAAACCGCTGGGAAATCCGTCACATCGGAGAATGGCTACAATCGTTTCCGTAAAGCTTCACGAAAAGATCACTCCCCACGCCCGTAAGCCCATCGACCCGTCCCTTCCCGTGAGGAGATTATCATTCCCATGCCGGAAGGCCTTTCGTTGGAGGGAGCGACGAAGCTGGGAGAGGAAGTGAGCGAACAGTATGCTGTCAGTCCCGCCCGATTCTATGTGAAACGCATCATCCGTCCTAAATACCGGCTCGCCGACGGTCGTATCATAACCGCTCCCATGCCCGTAATGGCACATCCCCACAGCAATGCCTCGGAAAGTGTACTGGCCCACATTGCTACCGCCAATATTACGACCACCTGCCTCTGCACAGACAGCTGGATATCTTTGAGCGTGAAGGAATCCATCTGAGTCCTTCCACCGTAAGTAACTGGATGATGGCTGCCGCACAGCGTCTGGAACCAATCTATAATGAGCTTCGTGAACTGGTCAAGGACAGCTATTACGTCATGGCCGATGAGACACCCCATCCCGTACTTGAAAGCGACCGGCCCGGTGCTCTTCACCGCGGGTATATGTGGAACTTCTATCTGCCCCGGTTCCATACCCCTTCTTTGAATATCACAAGGGCCGTGGCAGCAGCGGAACAGACACACTGCTGGCAGGACAGGTCCGGGTGGTACAGAGTGACGGCTTTGCAGTATATGACAAGTTCGACACGCTACCCGGAAAGTTGCATCTGTGCTGCTGGGCACACGTCAGGCGCAACTTTGTGGAAGCGGAAGGAAATGACCCTCCCAGAGCAAGGCATGCACTTGGACAAATAGGCGGACTGTATGCCGTGGAGGAGAAAATCAGACTGGAACATCTGGAAGGGGAGGCGGTGGTAAAGCTTCGCCGGGAAAAATCGTACCCTATTATCAAAGAACTGGAAAAATGGTGCAAGGAGGAATATGGACATACGGTCGATAAATCGCCTATTGCCAAGGCCATGTTCTATATGTACACACGCTTTGAACAACTGTCCGGATATGTCAATGACGCACAGTTCTGCATTGACAATAATCCGGTGGAGCGTTCTATAAGGCCGTTGACTTTAAACAGAAAAATACGCTCTTCTCCGGATCACATGAGGCAGCACATGCAGCGGCAATTTTCTTTTCACTGATGGGATGCTGTAGGGAAAATAAGGTGAACCCAAAACTATGGATGCAGGACGTGCTGATTAGGGTACAGGAGAAAGAAAGAGAAGAGAAAAACGATTACACCGATTTACTGCCATTTAATTGGAAAGGATAAACAGGAAAGCTATAATAAAGTCAAAAGCCAGACATGCTTCGTCTGGCTTTTGACTTTATTATAACTTGGAGAGAAACACGCACGAGGCCGAATGCTTACCTCCATTTCAACTATGCGTATGTCTATCTCCTTCAGTTCCTCTGTCAATGCATTGATAGGTTCCAGTTGGGCAATCTGCTCCTTCACCTTATCGATATTAGTCTTAGCCTCCATCAGATTTTGGAAGTTGTCCTTCAGTTCCTGATACTTCTCCTCAGCCGGCAGTTCCTCGAGCATATTCGTACGAATAAAACTGTCCAGATCGTCCAACACTTTCACACCCACTATCTGATTGAAGAGTGTAAGCGCCTTGTCCGAACGCATACCGAAGAGGGTTATCATCTTTTCGCCATATGCCACCGGACCATCAAAAAACTCTATCGTGCGTTTTGTTTCATTCGTATTGTATTTTTTCGTCAGTCGCTTGCGCCAATCGCCATGCAAGTCAAACTCTGAAAAGTCACGCTCTATAGTCAACGACTCTCGGGCTACACCAAACAGTACCTTTAGTTCCTCGCCAGTGTAGTAGCGCACCTGAAACAGCGTCACCACGCGCTTGTCCACATTGCAGAACGATGCAAGCAATACCGAACGAGCCCCTTTGTCGCGCAATCTCAGCGTGGTTGTGCTCGCTGCACCCTCCTGCTGCTGATTGCCATAGTTGCCAAAGAAGTACGATTCCTCTGTACGGTTGCCCTTCTTCTCCACACCCGATGATTGATTGTAAAATCGTTGGCGCTTCAGTGGCACCATCAGCGTGAGCAGAGCATCTATCAGCGTACTCTTGCCCGAGGCGTTTGCTCCGGTCAATAGCGAGTTGTTACCATGCAAATTCATATGGTACACTTTTTTGTCAAAGGTTCCCCAATTCCACACTTCCAAATAGTCAAGCTTAAAGCCTGCCACTTCCGAACTGGTATTAAATAGGTTCATCTGCTGCATTATAGTCATTAAGTTTGTTTTTAAATTCTAATATATCGTCCAGTGTCACCTTATCCTTGATGATGCGATGTATCTTATAGCGCTTCTCACCCTCAATATGCTTTGCTTCCACCAGGAAACCAAAGCCTGCTATGCTGTCTATATAGCGGTCAAGATCTTTCTCAAACTTGGCACGATTGAATGTGGCGGGAAGAAACAATTCTGCCTCTTCCTTTATTTCAGTAGCAGTTACATACTTGTCCGAAGCCTGCGACTCTGTTGGATTGCTGTCGAAGTCTTCGAGTATCTGCCTCAACACGATGAGTATCACCGAAACCTCAAAACCATACGACCTTCTCGACACCATGTTCAATGTTTTGTCTTCGTCCAATTTCATTTGCTTGACAAAGGCAAAACCTTCATCCTTTTTCACGATGAGTTCCAGTCCCATCACACTGATATAGTCCTGAATCTCGCTTTGGTAGTCGAGTAAATCATTCCAAACTACATCGTCTTTCTCTACGATGCCTTTCAACAGTTTCACTACAGCCCTGCTGTATGGTTGTATATTTGCTGCGTTCATCTTGTTATTATAATTTCGGGAATTGATATGGTTTTATTTTCTGTAAAAATAATATGTTGCTGGCGTTCTTCGCTTACCACCGTCTTATATTCCTTCAGCACGCCAATGTATCCAAACACTTCCGACAGACCTTTCTCCACGCCTTCGTTCCGCTCTATCACCTCTGCCAGGGTCGTCTGCTGTCTGTCGTTCAACACCTCGTTGATGCGGTCTCTCAGCACCTTTCGGTCGATGTGATACGGATTGTAGAGTTTACCAATACTCTCCAAATCAGCCAGACTCAGTCCGGCTATGTCAGGCTTATCCTTATACACAGTTTCTTTTACAGGTGTGAGGGTAAGAGGGCGCTCCAGCGGCAGATTGATGTCAATGGTTTCGTATTCAAGCGAAGCATCTGGCTTTTCTTTCCGTCTGCTGGCTTCGATGAGTAGTTTCTTTATATCGTTGATTACTTGCTTTGTCGCCTCAGCATTCATATGTCCGTTCTGGCGAATGATTCGACTCAGTTTCTCGCTCATGCGGTCGTTGGTTTTCGCAACCTTCTCACCAGCGTCAAACAGATGCTTTTTCATTTCCTTGAGAAACATGTCATGTGCATCAATGCCTCTATTTTCCAGCGTTTTGTAGAGTGCACCAGTCAACTCGTCCCATTCTTTCTGCAGATCGGCCGAGAGCAGAAACTCCCAAAATGCATAGAAACTTTTGCCTTGTTGCGATTGTTTTAGTTCGCCATATGCATCAAAGATGTAGTTCAACAAAGCTTTCTTCTCTGCATTTTCTGTCTGACGTTCGTATATCTCTTTGATAATCCCCTTAAAGTTGTCATCCACCTCTTTGAAATCGCTCAGCAGTTCCTTCGCCAGTTTGTTCAAACTGTTGTATCGTGGTTCTATCTGGTAGTCCTCGTAAACCTCGACCTCTTCGCCCATCTCCAGCCGCTGAATCTGATGCTCTATCTCCATTTTTTTGGTTCGAAGCAATTCTAGTCGCTTCTCACGGTCCTCGTTCGAGTATTCCACCAATTCCTTCAGTTGGGAAAACAGTGTCTTGAACTTTGATTCAGTACCGATGTAATCTTCTTTTTTCAAGCTCACCACCCAATCTATCAATTTGCTTGTGTGTGACGAAATCTCGTATATCACCTCTCCCTCTTCGTTCTGATAATTGGTCAAGAATCCCTTGTCTGTCCAGTCTTTGATGAGCCGTTTCGCTTTCTGTTCGTTAGACTCTACTAGTCTCGTCATTTCAGAATCATCCTCCACCAACGTATTTTCCTGCTCATCCAGTCGGTTCTCCAGTAGCATGTGCAAGCGTTCCTGCATTATAGCCGCCTGTCCTTCAAACGCTTCAATGACAAAAGACAAGAAGAAATCCACACTTCTTGATTTTATGAGTCGTACGCTTGGTGACTCTCGTAATATTTGTGTTATTTCTTCTACTTGCATAAATGTTATTCGAAATTATTTTGTTTAAAATCCATCAGTGTCTTAAATATTACATTCAAACACTTTTAAGGTGTTATTTATCTTTACACACAAAACACCACCATTGAATCATTGAAGTTCTATAATTCATTTTCCCCAATCCTTGCGATCAGTTCAGCATTCAGTTTCTCATCTCGTCCCAACAATTGCCGTACAAGCTGATAAATCGTAGTGCAAGGATTTTGATTTGCATAACGTGAATCTGCATATTCTAAATGCTTCGCTTCCGCATACCGCAAGGCGGACTCCATTGAGCCGTAAGTAGTCATTATCTTATAATTGTTAGGATCTTTCTTGGCGTATCTGTACTTTTTCTTCGATTTATATTTCGGAGAAGCATTTACAGCTGTTGAAATCTTCTCTTCATAATCCTTTCGAGACACTCCTGTTATTACATTCTGAAAATGATATAGATACCACAATTCGAATGCTTCATTACTCCAGGCTACCTCAATGCTATTTTTTTGTCCCATCGCAATGGCTTCGTTGAAATCCTTTGCAGGAAATTCATCCCTATCGAAAACAGCCCAAACACGGTCATAGTTATTCTTATTTTTAAGATCAATGGCCTTCTCCACAACATCTTTTGTTCCACGCCCAAGCCCTTTAACCTCGATGTCATATACAATTACCCCCTGTTGCTTTTCGGCAAAAGCTTCAAAGTAATTAGGTTCAGTCTTTGTCCCTTCGCACACAATTAACACAGAGCAACGTATGACTTTCTGTTCTCTCTTTTGCGATTGCCTCCTAAATTTTGAAGAAGCATTATCTATCTTTATTCTCTTTGCTGCCATAGCCTTACATTATTAATCATTCAATATATAAGGAATGGCACCATAACGACCGGCGATATAGTTTTTCTCATAATTTGCATCATTACGAGGTTTGGTCCCGTCTGGGAGTACGATATCAATCAGACTATACAAATCCGTCTGCTCTTTAGAATCTTTCTCCGTGAACCATATCTGGTCTCGTCTTAAAATTTTCTGAGAAAGTAAGTGCGTATCGTGGGTAGTGAATATCAATTGGGCATTCTTTGGATTTGTTTCCGGATTATTGAATAATTCAATAATATACTGAGAAATCAGAGGGTGCATTTTTGCATCCAGCTCATCGATGACAAGCACGCTCCCAGAATAAAGCGTTTCGAATATCGGTCCCGAAAGATCAAATAACTTATTTGTACCGGAAGATTCCCTATCTTCAAACGAGAAGTTAATTGTACCTACTATATTACCTTTATCTGAATATACGTTATGTATAGAATCCAACTCAATACTCTTCTTGCCTTGCGTTTCTCTTTGGAAGAGTGCTCGTAATTCCATAGGCAAGTCCTGAGGAATATTGGGTTCTTCCTCATGAGTAAGAATGTTGTTAAATCCAAGTCTCAATTTCTGGAAGAAGTTGAGAGCATCAACACTCAAAGATTCTTTTTTGTGAAAAAATAATTTTGAATATGCTCTATATTGTTGATTATTCAATCCAGAAATCACATTAAAGTCCGATTGAAACCAAGAAATAACCTGACGAGATATTTCACCGCCTAACTGTTGGCATAATGACAGGAACAAACGGTTGTCATTGGTCTTTTCTTCATATCCGACTCCTTCCGGGAAATTATTCTCATCTACACAAATCCCATCTTCGTTTCTTACGAACATCATCTGCTCTTTAGAACGAGGTGTTGTTTTCCGGAATAACCATTCTTCAACGATACGCTCCAGATTATACCTGAATCCATATCTGTAACAATACTCTCCTTTCAAAAATATAATCTCAAACATAGAGGGATGGTGATTGTCCTTCAAAAGAAGAAATGGGTCATATTCCAATTGCTCATTGTCATTTAACTTCACCGACAACAACACGCAACTCGCCATTGCGTGCATCGCACTGACAAGATTGGATTTCCCACTTGAATTGGCACCATACAGCGCAAGCGAACGAAGCAGAGTATATTTATTGCAGTCAAACAAGTTCGTTTCAGTACATTCTTTCAAAGCTTTATCGGCCTCCAATACTAAGGTCTTTTTCCTATAAAACGACCTGTAATTCTCAACTGTAAATTCAAGTAACATATATCTGACTTTTAAGTGTTTCAATTATTTTTCATAACTGTTTTCGAGTACAAAGGTACAAAATTCAATTCATATAATGCATATTTTTGAGATATTTTCTCAAAAATATGCATACAGCATCTATTACATTTGCTGATTCAAAAAAATAACATGCTGAAAATCAGCAGATAATCGTTATCTATACACATAATCATATCCGCATGATTGTGTGCAAAATTATGTAGAAATGAAATATTGTTGAAATTTCTTTTATGCTGACTAAAGGTACTGAACCATTTCATGCATTTGTGTCGCATACAAGACAGTTATTCTGTTATCATCCTCAGCATAGTAAGCAATACAGTGTTCTATTCCATTCAACATATTTTCAAATGCCAAACAAGGGTTCAACCCTCCACTGACTAATGTGTTACCCAAGGCCTTCATTTTTTTGCTCCGAGTAGTAATAGGTTCTGTTTTCAAGCATCCAAGAACTTTTTCTGGACTATCCAAATAACAATAATACAACCAAATCTCAAAACAAGGATTGCTCACGACCCATCTACCTTGTACATCGGTTTGATTACCTTTAAATATTTTCTCCAACTGATCATAGAATTCATCTACATCCGAAAGGAGAAATACTTTGTCCATAGTATCCAGTTGGAAAAAGCTGCGATTCTATTTTTATTTCTCCTGTCAACTGTATTTATTCCCACTTCTCTTGCATCTGATATGGCTGTAATCCTTGTCCTTTTTCAGACATAAATACAACTCTTAAAGAGTTAAGCTCACGCTGTTTAATCAATTCCAGAAGAAAATCCTTTCCCCCCAGAGAGTACGAATATAAGACTGGTGGAAAGAATCCCTTCAGGCTTTTGGTAAGCAGAAGACACTCCTGATGTTTCATATACCTGACAATTCTCCTTATTTTGGGTTATAGACTGATGTACAAGCTATTTAGGAGTTAATCTTGAGTATTTTTTTTGAATATGTAAATTTAGATAAATCCATAACAATATTAACATTTTACATATTCAATTCACCAATAAAAGGAATAGCGCCATAACGCCCCTCCATATATCCGTTCTCAATATTAATTGTGTTGTGAATCTTAAAATCGTTTAATGAATACATATGACTCCCACCATCCTTCTTTTCAACCATCCAAGCTTCATCGGTGCGCAAAAAATCCTGATTTAGCAAACAGGTCTGATGCGTTGTAAAAATAAGTTGTCCATTGGTGTCCTGTGAGGAAAAATAACGGACAAGTTCCCTGACCAAATGTGAATGTATGCTATGATCGAGTTCATCTATGATTACCGTCTTGGCGGATTTCATTGCATCATATAATGCCGGAACAAGCGACAGTAATCTAACCGTACCGTCAGACTGTGCCTGGATATCCATATCCTTTGAAAATCCGTTTTTACCAAATTGCTGGAATAGCATTTGACTTATCTTCTGCACTCCATCTTCTACACTAATAGATCTTGTATTTCTGAAATCAACGACCTCCGACAACACTCCGGAACGCATTTCTTTAAGTTTGTCCATAGGTAGATTACTGATGTCATGGGTACTCATCCAATCTTCAAAATTTTCTGTTTCGACATTAACTCTGTTAATACCAAGACCAAGTACCTTAAATATATCCGAAGCAAATTGATTGATTTCTTTGTTGCTCTTGAATATTCCAATCAGTGCAGGATTGAAAGAATGCAAGCCAATTATTGTAAGTTCGTCCTCAAACCATTTTTGTGCAATACTAATATTTTCATCCGTCAATACCGGCATATCATTGTTTATAGTCAAAAGACTGGAAAATGGATTTTTTTCTATCCATCCCAAAACCATATTGCCTACTTCCTCTGAAGGCGTAACTGCATATTCGATTTTGCCCTCTTTGCGAGTGAAAACATTATGGTTTTCTTCCGAACCCAAACCGGAAATCTGTAGTATTTCGGAAACAATCCCAGTATTCATAATTTCCACAGAGTATATATATGGAATTCCTGTTTTTGTCTCAAACTCTATTGTCAGTTCCATAGGTTCTGTTCCTGTATTTTCTTTTAACGCAAAGATGTACTTACCAAAGGTATCCTTGTCGAGAAAACTTTTGTTCAAAGCTATTGCTTTCAAGAAATTGATACCCTTTAACAAATTGGATTTTCCAGCGCCATTGGCTCCATATATAGCAGCCATTTTCAATACAGGCAGTTTCTCATTAAGCATAGTAATATGGTTAGACAAGGTTGTCCTTTTCATATTAGGAAACATATCAAACTGAACCTCATCATTGAATGACAGAAAATTCTTCAATATAACACGCAGTATCATAAAATAGTATTTAATAAAATAATCAAACAGTAATATCAATGAGACATTAACCTATCTCAATGCAAAGATAATTAAAACAACCAGAAATGTGAAAATTTCACGTGAAAATTTCACGCATTAAAAATAAAGAAAGGCATCAAGATAAATAATATTGCTGGCGAAAAGAGAAAATACAAGATTCTATTAACCAATATCAGTCATTATGAAGTTGTATAATGTTTGGTTTAGAACCTTTTTAAATATACAAGATACTAGACTAAACCTATAATTTCTTTTCTCTAATAAACGGCACTCTATGCATCTTGAATCTGGGTTAGAATTAATACTACTAGGTATCAGATTATGATAACTATGCAGAGAATTCTTCCTTTTTCTTTTGGTTAGCATACGATTTTGAGAATTATTTAGTTCCAAAAAATTATGTTTTCTTTTTTTAGTGTTATTTTTGTATAAATTTTGTCCCCAGTTTGTCCCTCTTCATATAAATAATAGGGAAAAGCATACTAAATATCAATATATTACAAATCAATTTATATTTTCTGCATCGGGAAGTAACCTAACTATCATATAGTTACAATTACAAACAATCTAAAATACTGACTAAAAACGACTTAAATATGGCAAAATAATAGTTTTAGGAAAGGTATTTTCTTTTGTTATGCCTATTTTTCAATATTTTTGTCCCCCGTTTGTCCCCCAAGCCACATACGGGGGGACAAATTTACGCCCCTCTATGTAATTTGGGAACTTTTCACTATAAAATCTATCTAAATCATAGATAATTATTGCTTTATACAGATACCCTCAATCTTTTAGTTTCTAAAATATCAAATACTATAACCACTGATAAACAAATACATACATATAAAAAATACGGAATTGGAGTAAGCGTCTCCGCGATTCTATCTTGTCGCCCATTTTTCATTCTTATATTTTTGCCATGTATAAAAATGAATCATTATGGATTTAGCAGAAAATCGATTTGGAAAAACTTGGAAACATTTCCTTGAAGTATTGAAAGTAGACTACAATTGTTCTTTAGCCGATGTTTGCCGCGATCAGCATACCACTTTTGGAAGTATGAGTTCCTGGATGTCCAGACGGGACTATAGCGTTAAACAAGCCAAGGCAGATGCGGTCTGTGATTATTATGGTGGCGTTGAACCCTCCCGACCGACAACTTCCTCTCCTTCGTTCACTCAAATAGCCCCCGCCATGTTGTCGGAAGAAGAGTTTAGTCTTTCCGGGATCACAATCACCTTTAACAGTGGAACCACCATTTTGGTCAAACGGACCACTCCCGGGGGTATTATTAAAATGTTACGCGATTACGAAAGAAAGGAGGGAGGATCCATGTATTCTCTAACATCAGCCAATCGATACTATCTGTACCAGGGCTTTGTTCGTATGAACCTTGGCATTGACGGTTTATTCAAAATCATACGCTCTCAAATGAAGGAGTTGTCCCCCATTTCCGGAGATGTATTTTTATTCTTTGGCAAAAACCGGCAGAGTGTAAAAATACTGCGTTGGGATGGTGATGGCTTTCTCCTGTACTACAAGCGTCTGGAAGGTGGAAGTTTTGAGTTGCCGACATTTAACCCCCATATAGGCAATTATGAGATCTCTTATCAGATTTTGTCTTTTATCTTAAATGGAGTGTCATTGAAGTCAGTACGGTTGCGAAAATGTTTTATGATTTAATGTAATATACTGTATATTAGCTATTTGATTTTAAATTACCATCCGATTATTTTGGCCGACTCATTGATTTTTTGTATCTTTACGCTATGAAAAGGATGAGGTCATAGAGTTATTGAAGGAGCGAATCAAGGAGTTGCGGGATGATAACAACAGACTCCTGGACCAGATAGATGATTTGATAAAGGAGGTTTCTTCCCTTAAAGAGGCACTCCTTCAAAAAGGCGAATCTCTTAGCAAGCAACAGCGTCTTACTAAGGGGATCGCCAAACTTGTATCAAACACATCCGAACAGCCCCCCCCCTCAACCTGCATTGCCGGAGGAAGAGCGGCAGAGAGAGAAGCAGAAAAAGCAGATAAGCGTAAAGCCAGAAAGAACAATGGGGCCAAACGTGACATGCATTATGAGATGGAGCAGGAGGAACATGACGTTTATCCCGACGATCCTGATTTTGACATCAATAACGCCCGGCTGGTTACCATCGCTACCTGAATATGTGTCCGCTATGAATGTGTACCCATGCGCTTCATCAAGCACGTCTACAAGATACACACCTATGCGCAAGACGGTCGTCTCTTTGAGGAAAAACACCGGTCTCGCTTTCTTGAATTCCAGCTATGACGGCTCATTCATTGCCGGGCTGATGGAATTGCGTTATATACAATCGCTACCGGTTGAAAGAATCATCAACTACTTCGAAAGTCATGGCTTTACGCTGAAGAAACCTACGGCTCATAAGTTGATGGAAAAAGCCTCAAGCCTCTTTGAAAATCTTTATAAGTGTATCCGGCAGACAGCTTTGAGTGATCCTTATAAGGCAGCCGACGAAACCTATTACAAAATACTCGTCCCGGAAAGAACAGCAAGGGAAAAGGAGTCCGCAAGGGATACCTTTGGGTGGTTGTGGGCATAAACACCAGGATGATATACCTGCTCTATGATGACGGCTCCCGCTCTGAAAAGTTATTCTTAACGAATTAGGCGGTTGCAAAGGTATCATACAAAGCGACGGATACTCACCTTACCGGAAGCTCGAAAGCGATGCTTATCCCCATATCACACGCATTCCGTGCCTGCAACATATAAAACGGAAATTTATAGATTGCGGTGAGGATGAAAAAAAAGAATCGTGGAGATGATAAACACACTTTATCAAAATGAACATAAGCATAAGATCGGGGTTGACGGATGGACGGTAGAACAGAATCTTGTCCATCGGAAAAAGTATGCGCCGGACATACTCGGAGAAATAAAAGATGTGCTTGATGATATAGAAGAACGGGGAGATTTGTTGCCTAAGAGCGAACTGAAGGAAGCTATCACCTATCTTCGCAATGAGTGGAATGCCGTGGTGGACATCTTTAATTATGGTGACACTTACCTGGACAACAATATAGTTGAACGGATGAACCGCTACATATCCTTATCAAGAAAAAACTCATTGTTCTTCGGCAGCCATAAGGGAGCCGAACGGGGCGCCATACTCTACACGATAGCACTTACTTGTAGGATGAATAAAGTGAATCTGTTTGAGTATCTCACGGATGTCATAAACAGAACTGCCGAATGGCAACCGAATACACCACTGGAAAAATACAGGCTACTGCTTCCCGACAGATGGGAAAAGGGACTGACTAGACTTTTTACTTTTAATATACTATATAGAATCGCGGAGACGCTTACAGGATTTATATCCGGATGAAGGAAATAAAGTGAAAATGGTTCATTATAACGAACTGATTAACAATAAATTAGATTAAAATGAAGGATTTGAAGGAAAAAAAAACAGGTTATAGAGCCAAATCTTCTCTATAACCTGCATATACTCAAATCACCTTGAAACATTCAGAGAGTGATATCTTTCATTATCTTTTCTAATGCTCCGGCATTATGGTTCACATAATTTTTTCCCTGCTTGTTGCAAATAAGCCTCATCCGACAGGAATTTGTCCATCAACCGTTTAAAATCATCATAACCGGTTACTTCAAAACCGCCTTTCTGCTCCAACAAATGTTGCGCCTCGCGGAATTTCTTGTTGTTAGGTCCGAATATCACAGGAATACCATATACAGCCGCTTCCAGCACATTATGAATTCCAACTCCAAAGCCACCCCAATATACGAAATCTCACCATATCGGTAAATGGAGGACAGCAGTCCGTAACAGTCGATAATCAAACAATCGGCCTGTGTCACATTTTCTTCCGTAGCCTCGGTATAGCGGATGCACGGACGTTTCACCTTATCTAAAATCTCCCTCAAATGACTGTCGCTCACCACATGAGGAGCAATAACCAGCTTCATCTCAGGATGCTCATTGAAATACTTGATAAAATATCCTCATCCGGTCCCCATGAGCTGCCTGCAACAAAGTCAACGAATCACCTTTGAACTTCTCCACCAGCGGAAGCTTGGCTTTATGGCAGATATCCAGCACGCGGTCAAAACGAGTATCGCCCACAACTGTCACATCGGTCACGCCAATTGTCGCCAGCAATTCTTTGGAAACTTCGTTTTGTACAAACAAATGAGCAAAGTCCTCAGCACCTCACTATATCTCTTCCCATACCAACGGAAAAAAATCTGATTGGGACGGAAAATGGAAGATACGCTATAGGTGGGAATAGCTCTCCGATGCAACTCATTCAAGTAATTCTGCCAAAATTCGTACTTGATAAAAAACACCATACAGGGATTAGCCAATTCTACAAACCGACGGACATTACGCGGAGTGTCGAAAGGCAGATAGCAGACAAGGTCTGCCCCCTGGTAGTTCTTTCTCACTTCATACCCTGAGGGAGAAAAGAAAGTCTGCAATATTTTATATTCGGGATGCTCCTTACGGATACGTTCTATCAAAGGGCGTCCCTGTTCGAACTCACCCAATGAAGCTGCATGAAACCAAATATAACGGGCATTTTTGTCTATCTTGTTACGCAAGATATCAAATACTTCCGGTGTCCTTTCACCATTTTGGCGGGCTTGGCGCTGAACAGGCCGGCAACCTTCACCCCGAATAGATAAATATAGATGACTAGGTTATAAATCATAACTACCGGCTATTACTTGAGCACTTCCACAGCCCGACGAATGCGTCGCAATGTTTCTTTTCCCTAAAACGGCTGAAATATCAAACATATGCGGGCCTTTACCTTCGCCTACCAAGGTTAAACGGAAAGCATTCATTATATTACCCAAGTGATAACCTTTATCTTCTATCCATTTCATGACCACAGCCTCCTGATTCTCCAGCGAGAAGTCGTCCAAGGCCTCCAATACGTCCGCCAACTCCAGCATACGTTCGGGAGAGTCCTCTTTCCAACGTTTTTTACGGGTCTTCTCATCATATTCCGTAGGAGCGACGAAGAAGAATTTGCAAGTTTCCCACAAATCCTTGATAAAACTTACACGATCTTTCATCAAGCCTACCACGGTCACCACTTTATCCATAGGAGCTTCAATGCCATGCTCTTTCAAGATCGGCATGAAAAGCCCGGCTACTTCCTCATTGCTTTTCTTCAATATATATTCATGGTTAAACCATTTTCCTTTTTCAAAGTCGAATTTTGCCCCGGCTTTGCTGCAACGGTGCAGGTCAAAAAGCTTCACCAGTTCATCCAAGGACATCAGTTCCTGGTCATTTCCCGGATTCCATCCCAACAGGGCAAGGAAATTGATAACAGCTTCGGGCAGGTAACCCGACTCACGATAACCGGAAGACACCTCACCGGTCTTGGGATCGTGCCATTCCAACGGGAAAACAGGGAAGCCAAGACGGTCACCATCACGCTTGCTCAGTTTACCGTTACCATCCGGTTTCAACAACAAGGGAAGATGTGCGAACTCGGGCATGGTATCCACCCAGCCGAAAGCCCGGTACAGCAGGACATGCAACGGAGCGGAAGGCAACCATTCCTCACCACGGATTACATGGGAAACTTCCATCAAATGGTCGTCCACAATGTTTGCCAAATGATAAGTAGGCAGTTCATCCGCCGATTTATATAAAACTTTATCATCCAAAATGGAAGAATTGATCACTACCTCGCCACGGATAATATCATGTACGTGTACATCTTCATTCGGTTCAATCTTGAAACGTACCACATATTGCTTCCCATCGGCAATCAGTGCATCCACTTCTTCTTTCGGCAGAGTCAAAGAGTTACGCATAGACATACGGGTAGAAGCATCGTACTGGAAATTAGAGATTTCCTGACGTTTGGCGTCCAACTCCGCCGGAGTATCGAAAGCAATATACGCCTTACCGCTGTCAAGCAACACCTGTACATATTTCTTATAAATATCACGACGTTCAGACTGACGGTAGGGGCCGTAGTTACCACCAAAGCTGACTCCTTCGTCGAAGTTTATCCCCAACCACTTAAACGACTCAATGATATATTCTTCCGCACCCGGAACAAAGCGATTTGAGTCGGTATCTTCTATACGGAAAATTAAATCTCCACCATGCTGGCGAGCAAACAGATAGTTATACAAGGCTGTGCGCACACCGCCGATATGCAACGCTCCCGTCGGGCTCGGAGCAAAACGAACTCTTACTTTTCTTTCTGACATTGTTGTTTTATATAAAATACGCTGCAAAATTAATCTAAATTTCCCGATTTTTTCGTATTTTGCGCGCAAAAATATACGATTATGAGAAGTTTCAAGACCAACCAACGGTTTTCATATAAAAATTTGATTTATAAAAGCCTTATTTTCATTGCCACAGTATCAGTGATAGTCTACTTTTTACCCAATGAAGGAAAGTTCAACTATCAATTTGATATAAACAAGCCTTGGAAATACGGACTGTTACAGGCATCATTTGATTTTCCGATTTACAAAAACGACATACAAGTACAAAAGGAACAGGACAGCATCCTGGCAGACTATCAACCTTATTTCCAGATAGACAAGGAAGCCGAAAAAAATGTCCTTTCCAAATTAAGGGAGGATTACAACAAGACCTTACGCCATTCACTGCCGGGCACGGACTATGTACGTTATATTGAACGCACATTAAAGGCACTGTATGAGGACGGAATCATTGCCGGAAATGACTTGAAGCGTATGGAGGAAGACAGTATCATTGCCATACGGCTGGTAGACAAGAATGTAGCTACGAGCCGTTTTATCGACCAATTGTACACCGTGAAGGAAGCCTATGAATATTTGCTGAATGCGGATACCACCCACTACAAAAAGAAGATATTACAACAATGTAATCTGAATGATTACATTACACCTAATCTGGTTTATGATGAAGAAAAGTCCGAGGCGGCGCAAAAAGACCTGCTCTCTAATATTTCATGGGCAAACGGCTTTGTGCTGAACGGACAAAAGATTATTGACCGTGGAGAAATTGTTGATGAGCAAACTTACAACATATTGGAATCCTTACGCAAGGAATGGGAAAAACGTAGCGACTCGGTACAAGAGAAAAGACTGACATTGGCCGGACAAATATTATATGTAGGAATCTTCCTGTTCTGCTTCATGGCCTATCTGGAGTTGTTCCGGGCAGATTATTATGAACGGAAAGGAACACTCACCCTGCTATTTGCGCTGATTGTGTTCTTCCCCGTCCTGTCTTCCATTATGGTGGAACAGAACTTGTCAAGTATTTACGTGGTTCCATTTGCCATGATTCCGATTATAGTCCGTGTTTTCCTTGACTCAAGAACGGCATTCATGGCACATGTCACTATCATTTTGCTTTGCTCCATCACTTTACGTTTTCCACATGAGTTTATCTTGTTACAGGTAGTGGCAGGAATGGTGGCGATCTATAGTTTGAGAGAATTGTCCCAACGGTCGCAATTGTTACGGACGGCTTTGGTTGTATTTATCAGTTATGCTTTATTATATTTTGCTTTCGAGCTGATTCATGAAGATGATTTGACCAAGCTGAATACGCGCATGTACATCTATTTTATGATCAACGGTATCTTACTGCTGTTCGCTTATCCGTTACTGTTCCTTCTTGGAGAAAATATTCGGTTTTACTTCAGATGTGACTTTGGTGGAACTGTCAAATATCAACAATAGCTTCGGGAAATGTCCGAAGTAGCTCCGGGCACTTTCCAACACTCATTGCAGATGGCAAACCTGGCTGCTGCGGCGGCAAACAAGATTGGAGGTAAAAGCCAGCTGGTGCGTACGGGAGCATTATATCATGACATCGGTAAAATGGTGAATCCGGCTTTTTTTACAGAAAACCAGTCGGGAGTCAACCCGCACAAGAGTTTAAGTTATGAACAAAGCGCCCAGGTTATCATCAGTCATATCACCGACGGACTGAAACTGGCGGAAAAGCATAATCTGCCCAAAGTGATCAAAGACTTTATCAGTACCCATCATGGACGGGGACTGACGAAGTATTTCTACATTTCATATAAAAACGAACATCCTGACGAAGAAGTGGATCAGGAAAAGTTCCGCTACCCCGGTCCGAACCCGTTCACCAAGGAACAGGCCGTCCTGATGATGGCCGACTCTGTAGAAGCGGCTTCACGCAGCCTGCCGGAGTACACGGAAGAAAGCATCAGCACACTGGTAGATAAGATTATTGACACACAGGTATCTGAGGGGTATTTCAAAGAATGCCCTATTACGTTCAAGGATATAGCAACAGTCAAAGCACTGTTTAAAGAAAAGCTGAAAACGATGTATCACACCCGAATCAGTTACCCGGAACTAAGGAAGTAAGCAATCCTGCACAAGCATCTTCCAGTATATCAAGCACGTTCTCGAACCCTTGCGCACCGCCATAGTAAGGGTCGGGAACATAGTCTGCCACTTTGGTGCGGCAATAATCCGTCATACGATGGATTTTCTTTTCCGTTTCCAGATCGGGAGCACGCTCCATCAGGTCCTCTATATTACGGTCGTCCATGCCGATGATCATATCAAAATGATAGAAATCCTCCGTACAGACAGGACGGGAACGATGGGTCAGATTGTAACCGCGGCGGGAAGCATGCATCCGCATACGGCTGTCGGGCAATTCCCCTCTATGATAACTCAGGATTCCGGCAGAATCCACCTCTATCTCGTGTTCCAGTCCTTTTTCTTTATGAGAGTACGCATCACTTCTTCTGCCGAAGAAGACCTGCAAATGTTACCGAGGCAGACAAAAAGTATTCTTTTCATATATAATCTACAAATGAAGGTATTCTTTAAATGATTTCACATCACGGTTCATGATCAGCTCTTCAGGAAACCCGGTAAGCTGCAACAATTCATACAAATTATCGTAACGGGCTATATCAAACGAAATATGCGCGTCACTTCCCAAAATGACCGGAACTTCATATTTCTTGCATAAACGGAGAATGGTGAGGTTGTTCTCACGGGCATTGGGTTTGTTACGGGTGGGTTTTAAAGAACTGTTATTTATTTCCAATAAAGTATGGTGTTCTTTGGCTGCCAATACCATCGGTTCAAAATGTAACGCCGCCGTACCGTCTCCGGGATGACTGATAATATGAATAAAAGGATTGCTGATAACCTGTACCATTCCATGGGTGTTTTCTTCTATCGTTCCATATTCATAACATAAAGAGTGGATACCCGCAATACGGATATCAAGCATCTTCATATAATCCTCGTCCAAATCGAGGTTTCCTTTACCATCCAGAATATTAATCTCAGCCCCCAACAACAGCTCCACCCCATACATCCGGCGGGGAACCACATGCAAGTTTCTAAAATAAATAGGATGGCAAGTACCGGGAACACCGGGCGAATGTTCCGTTATCCCTAAAACCTTCAATCCCTTATCGGCGGCAGCTTGCGCCATTTCTTGTAAAGTACTGAATGCATGCCCGCTGGCAATGGTATGGGTATGTACGTCTAATTCTATCTTCATCTTTATTTTCGTTTATCTTTTCTATTATCGTCCAGTGCATGGACCGGTTACTGTGGATCTACATCATAATATACTAACAACGAACGGAAACGTTCATCTTCCAATATGGCACGTTGTACGGCAAGCAGATAATCACGCACTTTCTTTATAGAAGCATTCTGCTCCACTTTCACAATCATTTTTTTTATAAATAAGGTCTGGATACGGGCCACCGGCGGTTTGTCCGGACCCAATACCCTGTCGCCCAATCCGGAACGGAGTTGTGCCGCCATGGTATCCGCCGCCAAATCCAGAATATCCTCTTTGCGGTGTTTCAGATATACATAAATCAAACGATAATAAGGAGGATATTTGAACATCTGCCGTTCTGCCAATTGGTCATAATATAACTGCTCATAGTCATTATGCATCACTTGATGAATAACGGGTAAATCGGGCGATTTGGTCTGAAGGATAACCAGTCCTTGCTTATTTTTACGCCCGGCACGTCCTGCTACTTGGGCCATCAGTTGGAAAGCACGCTCATAGCTCCGGAAATCCGGGAAGTTCAACATCGTATCCGCATTCAGAATCCCCACCACACTGACATGATCAAAGTCCAACTTTGACACCATCTGCGTACCAATCAGGATGTCCGTCTTGCCCTGTTCAAAATCCGCGATAATTTTCTCGTATGCGGTACGGGTACGAGTGGTATCCAAATCCATCCGGGCGACTTTCGCCTCGGGAAATATCAGTTTTATATCATCTTCTATACGCTCTGTACCGAAACCGCGATGCATCAATTCCACTCCGCCGCACGCCGGGCAGGAACGGGGAACTTGATAGGTATATCCGCAGTAATGGCAAGTCAGCTGGTTCAGCCCCTTATGATACGTCAGACTCACATCACAGTTCTTGCATTTAGGAACCCAGCCGCAGGTATGACATTCTATCATCGGAGCGAAACCGCGACGGTTCTGAAACAGGATAACCTGCTCCTTACACTCCAATGCCTCTTTTATCTGCTTGACCAGCGCCGGTGAGAAAGGGCCCTGCATCCGCTTCTGATGCGCCAGTTCCTTGATGTCAACCAGTTCTATATGAGGAAGCCGGATATCTTTATATCTTTCTTTCAATTCTACCAAGCCATACTTTCCCGAGGTAGCATTAAAGTAAGTTTCCACACCAGGAGTAGCCGTCCCCAGCAGCACTTTCGTCTTGAACATAGAGGCCAGCATGATGGCTGAGCTACGGGCATGGTAACGTGGGCGGGGTCTTGCTGTTTATACGTATTCTCGTGTTCCTCATCTATGATGACCAGCCCCAAATTACGAAAAGGCAGAAAATAGAGGAACGGACTCCGAGAATCACATCATAGCTCTTCTCTCCAACTGTTTCTGCCATATCTCC
>SCPO01000447.1_pt1 | contig 42336 bp, 33 predicted proteins | sample 6106821 | NCBI WGS metagenome assembly SCPO01 (sample SAMN10720448, study PRJNA508395) | human gut metagenome | isolation source: Participant 2 stool, 0 month | host: Homo sapiens | collected 2017 | reverse complement strand
CTAAATCAATTCATCTCTTGGCATTTATTAATTATTACAAATATTTTAATAAATCACAAAGCATACAATCTATATAAACACCTACTGTATCTAATTGTATTATTTACATTAAGTGCTTTGTTTTGAACTTTATATTGCAAATATAGAAGTATATTTGCAATAAACAAGCGTATTGGTGTTAAAAATGAATTTGTGTAGCAGTTTGTAAATATTGCTTGCCTTGGGTATGTGTTAATTTAGTGCATTATGGTATTAATATATGATGTTAATATGCAAATTGTTTTTAACTCAATCCCGCATCAATGCTAAAAAGTAACACCAAAAACACCTTGCTCTCATGAAGTTCTCCGGAAACTAAGTTCTTTCATGAATACTATCTAATGTATTTAAATAAAAAAGAGTATCTAACTAAAGATACTCTTTAAATATGTGTGAATAAAGTGAACTATTCTAACTCCTATAGGCTTTTGGGAGGATATAATGCGTCCCACCACTCGGGTTGGTCTTTCAGCCATTTAGCGAACCGTAAATTGTGTTATTCCACAAGATACGTTTGTCGTAATCCAGTATATGGTGGTTCTCTCCTTCTACCTGGACAAACGCTGTAGGCTTACCCAATAATTTTAATGCGGTAAACATCTGGATGCTCTCTCCAATCGGAACATTCGTGTCTGCGGTTCCATGTAAGAACAAGATCGGGGTATTGATCTTGTCTGCGTTAAATAGCGGACTTTGTAAATGTGTACATATCGGGCATTCCATGGATAACTGTTAGCGCTAGCCAACGAGCTGTATGAATATCCCCAGTAACCTTCTCCCCAATAGCTGGTGATGTCGCTGATTCCCGCATGAGACATGGCCGCCGCGAATATATCTGTTTTTGTTTGTAGGTATTGAGTCATGAAACCTCCGTATGAAGCCCCCATGCAACCGATTTTCTTCGTGTTGACAAAAGGATGCTGCTCACAGAACTTTTTCGTGCCTTCGATGATCTCGTCAGCGGTAAGTTTACCCCATGCGTTGACATGGCGTGCGGAGAACTCTTGACCGAACCCAGTCGCTCCACTGGGTTGTATGATGTAGACGATGTACCCTAAGCCGGCGTATACATGCGAAGGATAACGGCTTTCCATCACCCGGGCCGTAGGGGTTGTTCCTCCGTAATAATTCACGATCATCGGATATTTCTTGGTCGCATCAAAATGAGGAGGGAGATAGAAGCGGCCGTAAATCGTATCCCCTTGGGCGGAAACGAAATTCCAATCTTGCACTTCTCCTAAAGTGACGTCTCTCAAGATCTCTTTGGAGAGATCGATCAAGCAGGAAGAGGCGTCGTTTTTCAAGTTATAGGTATAAAGCCTTTGGGAATTGGAAGCGCTTAATCCGAAATAAACCATTTCGAAAGCTTGATTGGCGATGGAGTAATCGGAGATGACATCTTCCTTGGCTTGAAGTTGCTTAATCTTTCCGTTGGACGGGTTTAGACTATACATGCGAACACGGTCCTTATCTTTCGCCGTGATATAGATTTGTTTATCGAGGGCGTTCCACTCGTAGGAATCGACAGAGGGGGCAAAATCTTTCGTAAGCGGCTTTATACTTTTATCTGCTATATTGTATAGGAATAATTGCCCGTCGCTCGTATTCGATGTCTGTCCTTCTTTGATCTTTAATCCGATACCATCGAAAGCCTCTCCAGACGCGTCAAGGAGTAATTGGGTGGCATCCGGGGAGAAAACGGCACGGCTTACGAATTTCTCACCTTTTATAAGGGTATCCACATGCATGGTTCGTAGATCCATCTTATATATATATGTACGTGAGAAAGGGCGCTCCGTTAAATTCGGTTCCCTGCGACTGAATAGCAGATAGTGGCCGTCTTGAGATACATCGTTGATGTAAGTAGAAGTATGTCCATAGGTGAGCCGTTGGAACAATCCGGTTCGCAGGTCATATTTATGGATAAACATACGGTTTCTCCATCCCGGTTGGCGATCATCCGGCACCAGTATCTCTTGGATCTCTTTTCGTTCTTGCGGTCCTTTCTCCCGTATGGAGAATAATAGATAGTCTTCGGTAGGCCCGAAGCTGAAAGAACCTTCAGGCAATTGGCTGGAAAGGATGTTCTCCTTTTTACTGGTAGGGTCTAAGGTCACCAATTCCGTGCCTTTCATCCCTTTCCGGGTGTAATAGGCCAGATTGCTTTTAGGCATCCAGCGTAAGCTCTGTCCGTTCTCAACCAATACGGAACCGGTAGCCTTGTCTAGTATCTGGGTAAATGAGGACTGCTTTCCGCCGGGATAGGTTTCTTGATAGGAGATGATAATGAATTTTCCATTCGGGGACAGGCTGGCGGATTGGATGCGTTTACCATCAAATACATCACTTAATGTATAACGTTTCTCCGGATTGACGGTCGCGGTTACCACCGCGTCTTTTTCCGGGTTGAATGAGGCTTTTAAGGCATTCTCTTTGTGGCTCTCAGATAAATATTTAATTACGATTTCATAGCGTCGCGGCTCCAAGGTCAACGAGGCTTCTCCTTGGGTTAGTTTTATGGGTTGTCCATCCACGTAGACTTCTGAAATCTCAGGGCCATTGATCCTTAAGGTGCCTTTTGTATAGCGGTCACTATTCAGGTAGAAGGAAACCAAATGTAGCGCGTAGGAAGAGGCCGAGGTTGGCAAGATCAGCTCTCCGGAAGACGCCGCATCAAGGGTTTGTCCGCTTTGGGAAAGGTTGCAGAAAGGAACGGTCGTGTTCAATAGTTCCTTGTCAGAGAATCTCTTACTGTTTACATCCAGGCTATCTGCCAAGAAGGGTTTCTTCACCTCGTAAGGGCCGGCGTAATTATAATGTCGCACGACAACCTCATCCGCCCATAGTGAGCAACAGGAGCATAGGGCTGAAAGAATTAAGATGTTTTTGTTTATCATGATATTTGTTATTTAGTATAAGATTTCTATCTCATCTACGAACAAGAATGCGGGACTTCCGGCGCCACCGTGCCATTTTGGTAGTTTGCTGCTGTTGATGATAATCTCGACATAGCGGGCCTTTACCGGGGCGAAGGATATCTCTTGGGGATATAAACCGTCCTTGTCGTTTTGGGTTAGCTCCGGGATTTTCTTGGAAGCTACTTCCTTGAAATTCTTGCCATCGTCGGATACCTTTACGGTTACGGCGGAGGCTCCCATGATCCAATCGCCTTTTACCACATTCGTATTGAAAGATACCTTTTGGATTTCGGTTGGTTCCTTTAGATCGATCGTGGCGTCAAGGTCTTTTCCTTGGAAACCCAGCCAATGGCCGGTCTTGTAATTACTACCTCCACGTAAGCCGTCTACCAATACCTGTGCCCCGTTGAAAACGTATCCTTTGCTGGGTTGCTCTTTCAAGGTGATGGGCTTCATCGTCGCTTTATTGAAGAAGATATCTTCTGAGAAGATGCGGCTCGTACCGTTCGGACGGACAACGATCGCCTTGAATTCGCAATCTTGGTTGATCTGTACCGGGCCTTCATACTTGATGCTGGCGATCGTAGGATCGCTACCGTCTACCGTATAATAGATATCTCCTTCACCCAACTTCGTCAAGGCTATGTCGAGTGTTCCGTTCTCCGTATTGGTGGTCAGGGAGGCGTTAATATCGAAGATATGCTTTCCGTAATTATATCCCAAGCGATCGTAAAGTTGTGTCATGCAGGCCACACGGGGCAGGAACGTCTGATAATCTTTCTTGGACGGATCGCTCCACTGGATATCGGCTACGGCATCGATACGGGGCATGATCATGTATTCTACCTGTGAGAAGGTCGGGATATATTCCGTCCAGAGGTTGGCTTGCGCCCCGATCACGTACTTCTGGTCTTCAGGAGAGATACCGGCTGTCGGCTCAAAAGAATATACTTTCTCTAACGGCAAGTAACCACCGATAGCTTCGGGCTCAAGATCCGTATCCGCTGATTGATAGTAATCCAGATATACATATGTATTCGGTGTCATGACCACGTTATGCTTTTGCTTGGCGGCCTCGATACCTCCATCCATGCCTCTCCAGCTCATTACCGTGGCATTCGGGGCCAAGCCTCCTTCTAGGATCTCGTCCCAGCCGATGATATGGCGTCCTTTGCTCTCCACGAATTTCTCCATGCGGGAGATCACGTAGCTTTGCAAATATTCCTCGGCGGAATGCTTCTTATCTCCCTTGATACCTTCCGCCTTGATGCGAGCTTGGCATTTTGGGCATTTCTCCCAACGTACCTTCGGGCACTCATCACCACCTACATGGATATATTCGGACGGGAAAAGATCGATGACCTCGCTCAATACGTCTTCTAGGAATTGCATGGATTTCTCGTTTCCGGCGCAGATCACGTCGTCGGCTACTCCCCATTGACCCCATACGTCATAAGGGCCCCCGGTGCATCCCAGTTCCGGGTAAGTAGCCAAGGCTGCCAATTGATGTCCCGGCATATCGATTTCCGGGATGATCGTGATATGGCGTTCAGCGGCATAGTTGATGACATCGCGAATCTGGTCTTGTGTATAGAAGCCCCCGTATTCTTTTCCGTCATATGTTCCGGAGTTATGGCCGATCACGGTTTCCTTACGTTTAGATCCGATCTGTGTCAATTCCGGATATTTCTTGATCTCGATACGCCAACCTTGGTCATCGGACAGATGCCAGTGGAACGTATTTTGGTTGTGCAAGGCAAGGATATCGAGATACGTTTTTACCGAATCCACCGGAAGAAATGGCGGCTGACATCCAGCATCATGCCTCTATAGGCAAAACGGGGATAGTCGTTGATGGTAGCTGCCGGTAATTCTACGTTCATCCCTTGGGCCGTGGCCGGGATCGATTTACGTAATGTCTGGATACCATAAAATACGCCGGCATCCGTGCTTCCGGCGATCCGTATCCCGTTATCGCTAACGGTCAGTTGATATCCTTCCGGATTCTGGATGCTTTGGTCGATAACGAGGCTGATCCCCTTACCGGGCTGGCCGGTAGCGGTTGCTAATTCATAGCCCGTGATTTCCTTGATATAAGAAGCGAGGAACTCGGCGTTCTTCTTCATCTTATCATTGCCCTCCGGATAAAATATCTTCGTGAATGGACTTAGGACGAAAGGATTTCCGTTCGTCAATGTTACTTCTTGTGGCAAAGGCACTACTCCGTAATCTCCTTTTACGGCCTTACCACCGGAGCAAGCGATCATTCCCGTGCAAAATGTCAGGACGAGCGCTAGTTTGCTTAGGCTGTTCATGTGTTTAGAGTTTAGAACGTAAAACAATAATTGATTCAGTATCACCGCCCAAAGATAAAAAGAATTAGCCGTTTTATCTAATGCTTTTACACTTTTGATGCGATAACCTTAGGGACTTTGTCTATATATAGAGACTATTTATCAACTGGTGCATGATCGTCCACCAGTTGTTGCATGATCATCCAACAGTTGGTGGACGATCATGCAACGGCTGTTGGATGATGAATACTTCTATAAGAAATGTCTAAGGAATATGGAAGAAACACCTAAGGTCTAAAGGGAAAAGGGCCAGGGACTAAGGGAAAAGAAACGTCTTCTTGAGAGGTATTTCCTTGTCCTTCTTATAATATGTATTCACACGTTTTACGGTTGTGCAGCGGATGTAAGCGTCATGGCAGTAGATGAGCGCTTGCCTTTTTTCGGCGGCTTCGGCAAGCATGCGCAGTTTCTCGTTGTATGACGTGACCGGATACGTGTCGTAAGCGGAGATCCATTCCGGGGATACGCTGGCTACAAGGGGGATAACATCTCCGGCAAAGACAAAAGTCCGATCTTCCGTATGGATATAGGGAACAATTTGCCCCGGAGTGTGCCCATCATACAAGCGTAGCTCTATCGTGGGGCAAATCGAAGTGTCGGCATCTAGCAGCCGTAAGGAATTAGCATCTGCGACGGCTTGCATATTCTCGATAAAATAGGAATCTTTCTCCAAGGCGTTCGGATGAAGGAAATTCTCCCATTGCTTGCGGCTAACCCAGTGGTTCGCATTTGGGAATGAGAGAAATAAATGTCCGGTAGATTCATCCTTTTGCGTGGTATAACCGCAATGATCGAAATGGAGATGGGTGAGGACAACATCCGTGATTTCCTCCGGTTGAATTCCCCGGTTTCGTAGTTCCGTGCCGAGGTCTACCAAGTTGAAGAAGCGGTAATAACTTAGTTGTTTTAAGTGTTTATTTCCCGCTCCGTTATCTACTAGGACGATGCGTCCGTCATCTGTTTTTATGACAAGGCTACGCATGGCTAGCACGCAACCATTTGTCTCGTCGCTCGGATAGCGACGGCTCCAAGCGCTTTTAGGAATGGCCCCGAACATGGCGCCTCCGTCGGCGTAGAAGTAGCCGGTATCGATGATTTGTAGTTTCATGGTTTCTGCATTCTTTCTTTGGGGGAGTAAAGGTATGGTTTTTATCATACTCAATAGTATAATAAATGTAAAAATGACTGGTTTAAACGTTGGTTTAGACTAGTCATTTTGATGGATGGGATAGTGCATTTGACACAATTTTAATATTGGATGTAATGTGTTGATTATAAGTCTTATTACTAATAGAATCGAAAAATGATTTAAATGAATGTTGCTTAATTTAAATTAATGGTTAACTTCGCGGACGACTAGTCTAAACGAACGTTTTAGCTAGTCATTTTTATTAGGGACTGCGCTCAGAGATAGCAGAAAGTAGGTTTTTGGTGTTTGAATATTGTTAATCTCAATTAATTATAACCATTTAATAATAAAGATGGAAAAATGTAGTAAGAAGAGCAAGCAATTGTGTTTAAGCTTGTTCAAACCAAGTGTTATGATGCTTACCACGGGATTCCTATGTATGGCCTCCTTTCAAGGATTGGCGGCTGTGGAACCCTCGCACAACTACGGACCGAATGTTGAATCGGTCATGCAAAATGGTAAGACTATTACGGTTAAGGTTTCAGATTCAATGGGTGAGTTGATCGGCGCGAACGTGTTGGTCAAGGGAACTACTATCGGTAACGTAACCGACATGAACGGCTCGGTTACGTTGCAAGATGTGCCCGCAAACGCTGTTTTGGAAATCTCTTATATCGGTTACACGACCAAGGAAGTCCCGGTTGGCAGTCAAAGTGTTATAAATGTTACGTTGTCGGAAGATTCCCAGGCTCTTGAAGAGGTCGTGGTCGTAGGTTACGGTACGATGGAGAAGAAGCAAGTGACCAGCTCCGTTACCTCATTGTCTGCCGGCGATATGATGAAGGGTGTGGGTGGTGCCGATATCACCAGCTCTTTGCAAGGTAAGATCAGCGGTTTGATCTTGCAAAATAATGGTAGTGCCAATGGTACGACCACGATCCAGTTGCGTGGTTTGACCTCTATCAACTCTGGTAAGGCTCCATTGATCGTTGTCGATGGTTTCCCGGGAGGTGATATTCGTGCCTTGAACCAAGACGATATCAAATCTATCGATGTGCTGAAAGATGCTTCCGCTGGTGCGATCTATGGTACACGTGCTGCTTCGGGTGTGATCTTGATCACAACGAAGAGTGGTTCTAACACGAATGGTAAAGTAAAATTGAATTATAGTACTGAGCTTTCGAAGAAACAAAACTATGGCCGTCCGGATATGATGACCGCCGATGAATATCGCAATCGTACGGACGTGAATATCACTGATTACGGGCAGAACGCTGATTGGTGGGACGCTCTTTTGCAGAAGGATAACTTCTCGCAAAAACATCACCTCTCTTTGGAGCTAGGTACCGAGAACGCACAAGTGTACACCTCTTTCTTCTATGAGACCAACGAAGGCATCACGATTAAGGATAACCGTAAGGACTATGGTGGACGCTTGAATGCAAACTTTAAGCTGTTCGATGGTTGGTTAGAGATCCGTCCGATCGTGGATTATCGTCAGACTGCTCGTACTTCCGATGGATCGGATGAGGATAAGAAGGCAAACTTCAAGCAGGCGTTGTATAATAACCCGACTCGTTCGCCATTTGACCCGGAAAGCCCGACAGGCTATAATGTGTGGACTGGCGAGACATTGGACTATAATATCGTAGCCGACCGTATGTTGACCGACTATGAGGGATTGGACAAGTGGTTCAAGCCTGAGGTTACAATGAAGTTGAACATCAAGCCCATTGAGGGATTGAGCTATTCTCAGACATTGGGTTACGAGAACCGTCAGTGGGAGCTCCACCAGTTCCGCTCTCGTTACCACCGCGATGAGGTGACAAACAACCGTGGCGGTTGGGCTAAACTTGAGTTCTCAAAGACTGAGCACCTTACATCTGAGGGTTACTTCACATATCTGAAGGAGTTCAAGGGTGGCCATAGCTTGAATGCCGTTGCTGGTTACTCTTATTTCGAGAAGAATGGAGAGAATTTCAATGCTGAGAACTATGACTTCGGTGTTGAGGGACTGAAATATTGGGACTTAGGTGCGGGTTCATATCTGACAGATGGTAAGGCTGCCATGGGATCAGGTAAGAATATCACAGAGCGCCTGTTTGCATTGTATGCTCGTGCCAACTACTCTTACAATGACAAATATATGGTTTCTGCCACAATCCGTCATGAGGGATCATCAAAGTTTGCCGCCGAGAACCGTTGGGGTAACTTCTGGGCGTTGTCCGGAGGTTGGCGTGTATCTGCCGAGGAGTTCATGAAGGAGTTTGACTGGGTGAGCGACTTGAAGGTTCGTTTTGGTTATGGTGTTACAGGTAATAACGACTTCGATGCTTCCTATATGGCTAATACGTTGAGCCGCGACCAATACTGGATGCTTCCTAGCGGAAGCTGGGCTTATGTCTATGGTCCGAGCTCTAACGTGAATCCTTATTTGGGATGGGAGGAGAAGAAGGAGTGGAATATCGGTGTGGACTACTCATTCTTTGGCAACCGTATGTATGGTAAGTTCGATTACTATCGTCGTAAGATCGATGGTATGATCTACGAGGTGAATGTTCCACAGCCACCGTATCCAAATGGCAAGCAATGGCAGAATATTGGCGAGATGGAGAGTAAAGGATGGGAGTTCGAGGTTGGTGGTGACATCATCCAGAATAAGGACTTCACTTGGACTTCCAGCTTGAATATGAGCCATAACTCGGGTAAGATCCTTACGATGTATGGCAACAATTCACGTATGGATGGTAACGCTATGGATGAACCGGGATGGCCGGGCGATGCCGCTCGTATTGAAGAGGGGGCAGAGATCGGTGCGTTCCATATGTGGAAATTCGCTGGATTCGACGATAAAGGAGACTTCCTTTTGTACAATAAGGATGGTGAGGTTATACCTGCTTCCCAGAAGAGTGTAGACGACAAACAATATATCGGTAATTATCTGCCCAAGGTGATGATGGGATGGAACAATACCTTTACTTATAAGAATTTTGACTTGGGTATTAATATGCGTAGTTGGATAGGTTTCGATGTCTTGAATACTTATCCGATGTACTTGGGTATCCAGGGACAGAGTGGTGCCGGCCAGTGGAATCTTTGGAAACCGGCGCTTGACGATCCGAAGTTTAAGGACATTCGCGGCGTGAAGCAGCTTTGCGATTACTTCTTGGAGGATGGCTCGTTCTTGAAGATAGATGCGATTACGTTAGGTTATACATTGGCGTTGAATAAGTATACAAAATGGGCAGAGCGTCTGCGCGTATATGGAACTGTCGGCAATGTAGCGACTATTACAGGATATAGCGGACATAATCCAGAGGTAGATATCACAGGCTGGACAGGTGGTACCGATAAGGTTTGGAACTGTGACCCGATTGTCCGCACATACACTTTAGGTATTCAAGTAACATTCTAAAAAAGGTAAGAAGAAAATGAAAATTAGCAAGATAACAAATTGGATGGTAGCCGGGGCTGCTTGCTTGCTGCTGGGTACCTCATGTGATGTGGATCCTACCTTCTATTCGCAGGTTGTTCCCGACACGTATTATACGAATGCAGACGCGATTTGGTCGCGTTTTAATCGTCCTTTTACGCATTGGCGTTGGTGGGTAGCTCATAACGACGCTCGTGTGCGCTTGATGGAAGTGGGAACTGATGCTATGTGTGTGCTACTACTCGTGGTAATGACTGGTTTGATGGCGCCGTTTATCAGAACATGCATCATCATCATTTTATGGATGATATGAGCCCGATGAAGGATGGATGGGACTTGACGACGATGGGTGTGGCTCAGTCGTGGAGTGCCTTGGAGGATTTGGAGAATATCGATTTCGTATCGGTGGGCTGACTGAGGAGGATCGTGTATCAATGATTAATCAGTTGAACGTATTGGCTGCCTCTTTTTATTTGGATGGTTTGGACATGTTTGGTGGTATGCCTCTTTACACATCTACGAAGGAGGATGTGAAGGCTCGTGCTACAGATGTGGAGACTTTCCATTTTATCGACTCCTTGTTGGATGTATCTATGCCGAATCTTCCGTTGAAGGAGACCTTGGGAGCACCCGAGACGAACGTTATCCATCGTGCTGTGGCTGCGGCTTTGAAGGTTCGTTTGTATTTCAACGCTGAATCGTATATCAATAAACCGATGTATGAGGAGGCCGCTAAGATTTGTCAGGATATTATCGATGGAAAGTATGGTCAGTATAAATTGGCCAACCATTTCACCGAGATCTTTGGTTGGGGTAATGAGACTTGCCCGGAGATTATCTGGACAGTACCTTCCGAGAATGCCAAAGGTGAGACGGATGGTGGTTTGACTGCCTTCACTCTTCCCTATAATTTCAAGGATTTCTTAGGGGGCTTGCAGGATGCTAGTGGTAATAATGGGCTTTGCCTATGCCCTAGTCGCGATCCGGAGGGTAACTTGTATAAGTTTAACGTAGGTAATCCATACGAGACATTCAACGACAAGGATATCCGTAAGCAGCAGTATGTATATGAGGGTGGTCGCAAATACCGTGGTATGTTTATCGTTGGTGAGTTGCAAAACCCGGATTTCCCCGAGTACAAATGCTTGGGTGCCCGCGAGTATGCCGGCAAGGTCTTGAATGTCGTAGACCAGATCGCTCATATCAGCCAGGTGGGCAATACGGTAGCCAGTCTTAAGGATCTGACTTCTACGATTGCCGATGCAGAGGAGAACTCAGGCGTGCGTGTTCTTAAATTTAGTCCTCTGCCTAATCAAGATGAGTTCAAGGAACGTTTTAACCCAGATTGTCCTGTAATTCGTCTGACAGAGATCTATTATACTTTGGCGGAATGTAAGATGCGTTTGGGCGATAAGAATGGTGCGGCCGATATCATCAACTCCATCCGTAAGCGTAACTTCGAGGGTGGAAACGACCCGGATCCTGTTACCGCTGCCAATTTGGATAAATACCGTATGCTGAAGGAATGGATGCAAGAGTTCTTGCGCGAGGCCCGTCGTCGCACGGACTTAATCCGTTGGGACGCATATGTGACAGAGGATTGGTGGGATCATAAGGCTACGAACGATGAGAAATACAATCGTTATCCATTGCATCAATTGTCATTGGGTGCGAACCCGTTGTTGGAACAGAACCCGGGATATTAATAAGTTAAACTTAATATAAAAAAGGAGGTATGTCAGTTGGGCATACCTCCTTTTTTTGATATGGTGTGGAAAACGCAGTAGTACTTACTTAACCGGAGAATATATACTTCATCGGGCAAGTAAGTATATATTTGTAGACGAAGTAAGTACTACTGCGTTTTCTGGCATATAATTTTGATCTGCTATTAGTTCTTATTCAAAATGGGAGGAATTGCGTTTGATCGAGCGTTTTTTCCTGCCAGTCAAGCGTATTGTCAAGGAAAGTTTTTGAGATCATATGTTCTTATCTTGTTCTGATAAAAAGGAATGTCTATCTTTGTTCATGGTAAGTATATCTAAACGATCATCGCTATGAACCAGACAATTTATCCTATCGGCATACAGAACTTTGAGAAGATCCGTAAAGACGGTTATCTCTATATTGATAAGACAGCTTTGATTTATCAGTTGGCTAAGACCGGAAGTTACTATTTCTTGAGTCGTCCGCGGCGTTTCGGCAAGAGTCTCTTGCTATCTACGTTGGAGGCCTATTTCCAAGGGAAGAGGGAGCTGTTCGAGGGGTTGGCGATGGAACGGTTGGAGAAAGACTGGGAGGTATATCCGATCTTGCATTTGGACTTGAATGCTCGTCATTATAAAGATACTGCCGCTCTGACTAGTATCTTGAATGAGTTCTTGGAGAAATGGGAGGCTTTATATGGAACGGAGAAACAGGATCGTGCCTTGGAGGAACGTTTCAGTTATGTGATAGAACAGGCTTACCGCCAGACCGGGCATCGCGTGGTGATATTGATTGACGAGTACGACAAGCCTTTGCTGCAAAACCTGCACGATGAAAAGACGCAAACGCAATTGCGGAATATGTTGAAGCCTTTCTACGGCGTGTTAAAGACGATGGATAGAGCCATTCGTTTCGCTTTGTTGACAGGGGTGACGAAGTTTGGTAAGGTAAGCGTGTTCAGCGATTTGAATAACCTTATGGATATCTCGATGGATAATCGGTACGTCGAGATATGTGGCATCACAGAGAAAGAGATACATGCCTACCTAGAAGAGGAGTTGAAGGAGCTGGCTGAGACACAGGAACTGGATTATGAGGAAACCAGCCAGAAACTCAAGGAGCGCTATGACGGATACCATTTCACTGCCAAGTCCGAGGGTATATACAATCCATTCAGCCTATTGAATACCTTCGCTAAGATGGAATTCGGAGATTACTGGTTCGAGACCGGAACGCCCTCTTACCTCGTTGAATTACTCAAGCATACCCATTACGACCTTTACGAGATGGCGAACACGGAGACTGATGCGGATGTGTTGAACAGTATCGATGCTGCCTCGAAAAATCCCGTTCCCGTAATCTACCAGAGTGGTTACTTGACGATCAAGGATTACGATCCTGAATTTGGTATCTACCGGCTAGGTTTCCCCAACCGGGAAGTGGAAGAAGGTTTCGTGAAATATCTCCTTCCATTTTACACGAGTGTTAGTGCGCCCAAGACCCCTTTCGAGATCGGGCAACTCGTACGAGAGATACGCTCCGGTGATTACGATGCGTTCTTCCGCCGTTTACAAAGCTTCTTCGCTGATACACCCTATGAGGTGATCGCCGGCCAGAAGCCGGAGCGTGATACGGAGTTGCATTACCGGAACGTGCTTTTTATCGTATTTAAGTTGGTTGGACTTTATACGCAGGTGGAATATCATACCTCACAAGGGCGTATTGATCTCGTTCTGAAGACCGATCGCTATATCTACGTGATGGAATTCAAGCTGAACGGCACCGCCGAGGAGGCGTTGCGCCAGATAGAGGAGAGACAGTATGCGCTTCCCTTTGCGAGTGATCCACGGCAAGTTTTTAAGATCGGCGTGAACTTCTCCTCTGTGACCCGTAACATCGAGCGATGGTTGGTGGAATAATAATCTATTAAGTATATGAACTGGAAACAAACGCTTTTCTGGTCTTTTTCGACAGCTGCTATTTTTTATTATTTCCTGCTTTTTGGCGTGTTTGTGTTTGTCGGTCAGGAGGAGATGCAATTGTTTATACCTGAGTGGTGGTATATCCGGGAGTTCCTTTTTCAGCCGGGAGGATTTTGCGCTGTCGCCGGGCAATGGATCATTCAATACTACCGGCAGCCTATGTCGGCGGTGGTTCTCCATACGGTTTTACTCGTTGGTTGCGGGTTTATGGTCTATAGGATCTTGCGTTGTTTTTCTGACAAGACCTACCTGCTGTTCCTTTCTTTATTGCCGGTCCTGTATCTGGTTAAGATGAGTATTCATGGGGAGTATTTGGTGGACGGGACGGTTGGCGTGGTTTTGATGCTTTTAGCTTTGTCGGTCTCGCTAAAGGTGCGGCGGGCGGGTTCTATTGCCGGATACGGAATTGCCTCTACACTTTTTTTATGTGGGCTGACCGGGCTTCTTTCGGTCTGTTACGCTTTCTTATATACGCTGTTAGCCTTACTCCGCTACAAAACGTCGCGGCAAAGATTGGCCGCCGCTGCCTGCTTGATCCCAGCGCTTTTTATCTATTTGTTTAGCGGATGGTTAGGGATTCCTGTACCTTTGTCTGATGGATGGATGCCGGAAGCCTATCTGGAGATACAGCGATTACCTCATTATTATATGTATCGTGTATGGACTTTCTTTACCCTTTCGATTGTCGGTGTTGTTTTATTCGCTCGCTTTGTTCCGGTGATTGGCGAGAAGAGTAAATGGATGGATCGGGTAGCCCTTGTTGTTTGTCTGATCACGGCGCTGGTATCCATCCGGTTTTGCCTGCCGGAACCTTGGCATGCGCAACGCATGATGCTTGACGAGCTCTCTTTCTTAGCCCGGGAGAGGCAATGGGACGCTATTATTGATAAGTACCGGGGAAAGCAGATCTATAATTATGTTAGCTTAAACTATTTGAATATGTCGTTGGCCCATAAGGGAGAATTGGCCGACCGGATGTTTACTTTCGATCAGAAAGGAACGAAAAGCTTATGTGCCGATTGGAATCAGACCTTTTACATGGATCGTTTATTGAGCGATGTTCATTTTCTTGTTGGCGATGTCTCTTTGTCTGAAAGCTTTGCGATGGACGGATTTACGCAAGCCAAACGTAAAGGGAGTGCCCGCATGATGCAACGTTTCGTGCAAGTTTGTCTGATTAGGGGTGAGGTGGTGCTGGCCAAGAAATATTTGGACTTGCTTGCCGCTATGCCATTCTATAAAGATTGGGCTTGCCGTTATGCTATCTATCTGGTACATCCGGAATTAATGGATAAAGATCCGGAGTTGAGTGACAAATATATGCCTGTTGAGAAAAGGGATCGACTGAGTTTGTCCGTACCTGTCGATTCCTTATGGAGTGGATACAATCTTCCGGATCATCGGATCGGTTGGGAATACCGGGGATGTTATTATTTGTTGGGTAAGAAGCTGGATGCATTTGGCCGATTCTTGGAAGAAACACCTTTCATGAAGGGGGAACCGATACCCCGGCATTTCCAAGAAGCCGGATTGTTGTTGGCGGATAAAGACAGTATATCGCTTTCCTCCTATTCCATACAGCCGGAGATCGTAGACCGATACCGGGAATTCAAGCAGGTTTTGGGACGATCTGCCAACCAAGTGGATGTGTCCTCGATGTATCGACAATTTGGAGATACCTATTGGTATTATTACTATTTCAAGATCTTTAAAGGAGAAGAACAATGAAGCGATTATCTATCTGTTGGCTTATAGGTTGTCTTTTGGGACTTGTGGCTTGTAGACCGGAAGTTCCTACGCAAGCGGAACAAGGAGAAACTGACGTGTTTCCGGATTACAGGGAAGTTACTGTACCGGTCAATATAGCCCCTCCCAATTTCAAGTTGGTTGATCAACAGCTACAGGGGATAATTCGGTTGAAAACTATGAACAGGGAGTTGATAATCGCAGCCGATCAGGGTGCTTTCAATCTACCGGACACGGATTGGAAGATCTTATCGCAGGACGCACAAGGAAAACAAATAGATGTGACGGTTTATTTTCGGGAACCTCAAAGTGATTGGAAACAAATGAGTTTCCCGATTTATGTGTCAAGAGATTCTGTTGACGCTTATTTGGTGTATCGCCGTATTTTTCCCGGATATCGGATGTGGAACGAGATGGGGATTTATCAACGATGTGTTGAAAACTATGTTGAAAAGTCTATTCTTGATAACCAATCGACAAATAATAGTTGTATGAACTGCCATGCCTTTTGTGAGCGACAAGGGGAACAAATGCTTTTTCATCAGCGGGGTTCTCATAATGGGACTTACTTGATTGATCATCGGCAGGTAAAGAAGATTGCGTTGGAACGGGACGGTAAGCCGGCTTCGTTCGTTTATCCGTATTGGCATCCATCCGGCCGGTATGTCGCTTTTTCTACCAATGAGACCCACCAAGACTTCCATCTTTCCGATGAGAATCGGATTGAGGTATATGACGTGGAATCGGACGTGCTGATCTATGACACGGAGAAGGAGAGGGTATTCAGTTCGCCATTATTGGCTTCCATGGCGTGTTATGAGACTTTTCCCACTTTTACTCCGGATGGTAACTATCTGCTGTTCTGTTCGGCGGATTCTGTCTGTATGCCGGAAAATTATCGGGATGTCCGGTATAACCTGCTACGAGTCGCTTTTGATCCGGAAGACGGTTCGATTGGAACCCAAGTGGATACCTTATATAATGCGAGGGAAGCGGGCCGGAGTGTTAAGTTCCCGAGAGTCTCTCCGGATGGGAAGCGTCTACTTTATACGGTGTCCGATTATGGCAATTTCTCTATTTGGCATAAGGATGCGGATTTGCATATGCTGGATCTGTCTACCGGGGCAATCGATTCTTTGCCGGAAGTGAATAGCCCGGATGTAGAGAGCTATCATTCTTGGAGCGGCAATAGTCGTTGGTTTGTCTTTTCCAGCCGCCGGGACGATGGGCTTTTCACACGCCCGTATTTGGTACATGTGGATGAGCGGGGGCAGTGCGGTAAACCTTTCTTGTTACCGCAAGCGTCTCCGGATTATTATGAATGCTCCCTGTTCTCGTTTAATGTTCCGGAATTTATACATACTCCGGTTATAATCTCGAAGGAAAGGCTGGTCGAGGCTTCACGAAAAGAAGACACTACGACCATTAAACATATCGAGGGCATCTAATTTTTCACTTCTTTGTGCCGAAGGTATTTATAAAAGTCGTACTTTTGCGCTAAAATCAAAACGATGCGAAAAGTTCATTTGATCTCCGTAACCGAACCTTTGGTTTTAGATCTAGCCCTAGCACTTCGAGAAAAAGGATATGAGGTAAGCGCTTCCGGTTGTGGTCTGACTGAAGAGATGATAGGAAGACTTCATAACGCGGGCTGTACCTGTTATGGGGATGGGTGGTTTCCGGAGAAATTAATAAAAGATATTCACTCGGTGGTTTTGGGTGCTAAAGTAAAGCAAGATAACCCGGAATTATTGCGTGCGAAGGAATTGGGGATGTTAATCCAATCTATTCCGGAATTTATATTTCAACGGACTCGGTCGAAAACTCGGGTTGTTGTGGCGGGTAGTCGTGGAAAGAAGACAATTATTTCCATGATGGTCTGTGCGTTGCGCCGGCAAAAGTTGGCGTTCGACTATGCGTTGACTAGCAAGGTGGACTCGCTTCCGAATCGGGTACATTTGAGTTATGAGGCACGTATCGCTTTGATCGAAGGAGATGAGCATATCACCTCTGCCTTGGACAAGCGTTTCCAATTGGAATTCTATCGTCCGCATATCGCCATCCTGACGAATTTATCTTGGTCTACCGAGACGGATCATGCGACTCCGGAGGCTTATTTATCCACTTATCAATCTTTCTCCGTTTCTATTGAGCGGGAAGGGAAATTGATTTATTTTGGAGGTGATGATACTGTCAGTCAGTTGGCAGGGGACGTTCGGAGCGATATCACCGCTATCCCTTTTGAGGAACATCCGGTCGTGGAGAAAGACGGGCAGACTTTTCTGCATACTCGCTACGGAGACTATCCGGTACGGATTCCCAATCGCTATTTCTTGATCAATCTGAATGCTGCACGTTTGGCTTGCCGGCAGTTAGGCGTTAAAGATGCGGATTTTTATCAAGCGTTATCGGAATATAGTTTATCTTTGCCGATATGATAATAGCTAGACAAAAAAGAAAAGAGAATATCGCTGAATATCTGCTTTATATGTGGCAGGTTGAGGACTTGATCCGGGCGAATAAGTTCGATATGGATTCGATCAACCGCACGGTGATCGCCCATTACGACCAGCCCGAGGAGGTGAAGAAGGAAATCGCTCAATGGTACGAGGAATTGATCGAGATGATGCGTAGCGAAGGGGTGATGGAGAAAGGTCATATCCAATTGAACAAGAATGTGATTATTACTTTGACCGATTTGCATCTCCGTCTTTTGAAATCTCCGAAAGAGATGGTTTATAGCGCGGCTTATTATAAGACGCTTCCTTATATCGTACAGCTCCGGGCTAAATCGGGTGGAGAGGATCTGCCGGAGTTGGAAACTTGTTTCGCCGCCGTGTATGGCTATCTGCTTTTGCGTATGCAAGGGAAAGAGGTGAGTGCGGAGACGTTAGAGGGTATTAAACAAATCAGCTCCTTCTTGGCGTTGCTCGCCGAGAAATATCGGGAAGATATGAAAGGGGAACTTAAACTAGAGGATTAATAATAGATATAGACATGAAGACAGTTTTGGTAACCGGAGCGAACGGTCAATTGGGAAATTCTATCCACGCTCGTATCAGCCAGTATCCCGGCTATAATTTTCTTTTTACGGATATAGATACGTTGGATATTTGCGACAAGGAGGCCGTCCGGAAATATGTCTTGGAAAATGATGTTCAATATGTCATGAATTGCGCCGCTTATACGGCGGTGGATAAAGCGGAGGAGCATGAGGATTTGTGTATGCGCATCAACCGGGATGCGGTACGGAACTTAGGTGAGGCCGCTCATGCCGTAGGTGCGAAGGTGATTCATGTATCTACCGATTATGTGTTCGATGGAAAGAGTTGCCGTCCTTATCTGGAAAGCGATGCGACTTGTCCTGTTTCCGTATATGGACGTACGAAACTGGCGGGAGAGCAGGCCTTGATGGAGGTGTGTCCGGATTCCGTGATTATCCGTACGGCTTGGCTGTATTCCGAGTATGGAAACAATTTTATGAAGACGGTATTGCGTTTGGGAAAGGAGCGGGATGAGTTGCGTTTCATATTCGACCAAGTGGGTACGCCTACTTATGCCGGAGATTTAGCGGTCGCTATGCTTACCGTGCTGGAACGTGCCGAGGCGGGTAAATTTATACCGGGTATCTATCATTTCTCGGACGAGGGGGTGTGTAGCTGGTATGATTTTACGGTAAAGATCTTGCAAATAGCAGGTATGAATAACCGGGTGATACCCATAGAGACCAAGGATTATCCGACACCGGCCAGCCGGCCGCATTATAGCGTATTGAATAAAGGTAAGATAAAAAGCTCGTACGGACTGACGATTCCCCATTGGGAGACTAGCTTGGCCTACTGCATGAATAACAAAGTGTAACTGATAACAATATATACATATAAAATAGAATGAGCCAGTATTCAGAAGAGATTGAAAGAAGAAGAACGTTTGCCATAATCAGCCACCCGGATGCCGGTAAGACTACGCTTACCGAGAAATTATTGTTATTTGGTGGCGCTATCCATGTAGCGGGAGCGGTGAAGTCTAATAAAATCAAGAAGACCGCCACATCCGACTGGATGGACATTGAAAAGCAACGCGGTATCTCCGTAGCTACCTCCGTAATGGCTTTTGATTATTCCGATCATAAGATTAATATCTTGGATACACCGGGCCACCAAGATTTCGCCGAGGATACGTTCCGTACCTTGACGGCGGTGGATAGCGTTATTATCGTAATCGATATCGCCAAGGGAGTAGAGGCGCAGACACGTAAGCTGATGGAAGTATGCCGTATGCGTAATACTCCGGTAATCATATTTGTCAACAAGATGGACCGTGAGGCGAAAGATCCGTTTGATTTGTTGGATGAGATAGAAGAAGAATTACAGATAAAGGTACGCCCATTGAGCTGGCCGATCGATATGGGACAACGTTTCCGGGGCGTATACAATATTTTTGAGCAGAAACTGAACCTATATACCCCGAGTAAGCAATATGTGACGGAGAATGTGGAATTCAAGGATATCACTAGTCCGGATCTCGAGACTTATATTGATCCTACGCAAGCTGCGAAGCTTCGTGAGGATATAGAGTTGATAGAGGGGGTTTATCCCGAATTTGATGTGAATACGTATTTGGATGGGGATATCGCTCCGGTATTCTTTGGTTCCGCTCTGAATAACTTCGGTGTGAAAGAGCTATTGGATTGCTTTATCCGTATCGCTCCCTCGCCACGTCCGATCCATGCGGTAGAGCGTGTGGTAGACCCGAATGAGGATAATTTCACCGGCTTCATTTTCAAGATCCATGCCAATATGGACCCGAACCATCGTAGTTGTATCGCTTTTGTAAAGATCTGTTCCGGTCGTTTTGAGCGTAACGCGAACTATAAGCATGTACGCTTCGGTAAGATGATGCGTTTCAGTAGTCCGACGGCTTTCATGGCTCAGAAGAAAGAAGTGGTGGATGAGGCGTTTGCGGGTGATATTATCGGTTTGCCGGATACCGGGAACTTTAAGATAGGGGATACGTTGACTTCCGGAGAGGAATTGCATTTCAAGGGATTGCCAAGCTTCTCTCCCGAGATGTTCAAATATATAGAGAACGCCGATCCGATGAAGGCAAAGCAATTGAACAAAGGTATCGAGCAATTGATGGATGAGGGTGTGGCACAGTTATTTATCAATCAGTTCAATGGACGTAAGATTATCGGTACCGTGGGACAATTGCAGTTTGAGGTTATTCAATACCGCTTGTTGCATGAGTATGCCGCTCAATGTAAATGGGAGCCGATCAGCCTATATAAGGCTTGCTGGATCGAGAGTGATAACCAAGAGGCATTGGAGAATTTCAAGAAACGTAAGGCGCAATATATGGCGTTGGATAAGGAAGGCCGTGATGTTTATTTAGCGGATTCCAGCTATGTATTGATGATGGCCCAACAGGATTTTCCGGATATTAAGTTCCATTTTACATCAGAGTTCTAATATGAAAAGTCAATTCTCCATTCTTTGTTTACTTGTTAATATCTTGTTGATAAGTTGTGAACAGGCTCCCCAATACTATGAGGTATCCGGAAGGCTTCATACACCTTATCATATTAAGTTTGAGCATACTAAACCATTGGATAAGGAGATTGACGAGCAGTTGAAATATTTCTACCACCTGTTTAATGCTTTTGATTCTACTTCGGTAATCAGTCAGGTAAACCAGAACCGTGACATACGGGTAGATACGCTCTTCCAAAAAGTCTTTAAGAAGGCACTGGAAGTGTCTACTGAGACAAATGGGGCCTACGATGTGACTTGCGCCCCGTTGATCAACCTTTGGGGGTTTGGCTTCAGCCGGAAGGATAGCGTAACCCCTGCTCATATCGACAGTGTCCGTCAGTTTATCGGTTTTCAGAAAGTTCGTTTAGAAGGGGATCGCATCGTGAAGGACGATCCTCGCTTGATGATGAACTTTTCTTCTTTGGCGGATGGAACGGTTTGCGATATGATAGCCCAAATGCTGGAGAAGAAAGGGGTCCGTAATTATTTGGTGGAGTTTGGTGGCGAGATGCGTGTGAAAGGCGTGAATCCCTCGGGCATGGATTGGCGCTTAGGGATCACGAAGCCTACGGATGACGCTGCCGGCATGAATCAAGAACTCGAGCAGATCGTTAGCTTCCCTAAACCGTTAGGAATGGCTACATCAGGTAATTACCGTAATTTTTATATAAAGGATGGACGTAAATACGCCCATACGATCGACCCTCGTGAAGGTTGCCCTGTACAGCGGGATATCCTTAGCGCTACGATCGTCGCTCGGATGCCATGACCGCTGATGCGTATGCTACCGCATTTATGGTCTTAGGTTCGGAGGAGGCTAAATCCTTATGCGCTAAAGTGCCCGGCCTTGACTATTTTATTATTTGTTCCGATTCGATAGGAGACGGGTATCATCCGGAATACTCTGAGGGCTTTCGCCGATATCTGGTGACTGCCGATAAGTAATCGATTTATTTATAAGCTGTTAAGATGTTGTTCTTAGAATAGGCATTGTAAGATCTTTATGATGCCCATTCTAAGGAGCTTATAATGCCCATCGTAAGCATGCTATAATGGGCATTGTAAGAAAGGTCTGTTTATAGGATGGATTTGATCTCTTCCAGAGAGCGGACTGTATGGGTCGGGTTGAATCCATCGGCAGGTAATCCTTCCGGATTCAACCATATCTGGTCGATCTTGGATTGGTAAGCCCCAATGATATCAGCTTCCCAGCTATCCCCGATCATTAAGCTCTCGGACCGGCGTGAGTTCGTGTTCTTTAAGGCGAAGTCGAAAATACCTTTATGGGGTTTTTGTATATTAGCGTCCTCGGACAGGATCATCCGTTCGAAATAAGGAGCCAAGCCTGCGTTGCTAAGTTTCTTGAATTGTACCTCACGGAATCCATTGGATAAAATAAATAACCGATAGGAAGGGCGGAGATATTCCAGTAATTCAATGGCTCCGGGCACTAATCGGGTTTTGGTGGTCGTGCGTTGCAAGAAATCATTATTTACCGATAAGACGGTTTTCTTATCTTCTATTCCTAACGGACGAAGTACGTAGAGAAATCGATCCAAGATTAAGGTTTGCCGGTCTATTTCCCCCGAACGGTACTTGGCCCATAAGTCTAGATTATGAGGCATATAAATATCGAAGAAAGCCTCGAAGGAGGCATAATACCGATTAAAGTGGTAATCGGTATATAGCTCTTCAAGGCATTCTTTATTGTTATGGTACGTATCCCAAAGGGTATCGTCCAAATCGATAAATATACTTTTATAAATCATTATCCAACTTCGATCACTAAATACTTGCCTAGGCTCCAGAAAGCCTTCTCGTCATTTATTTTCAAGGTCAAGTTTCCGTCTTCATCCTCTACGAACTCATAAGATCCTTCCGGATGATTGGATTTTAGTTTAGCCTTGCTTGCGAACAAAGGAATTTCTTTTACCTCACGGATATCGATAGAGATGAAATAATCCTTGTTGAAACCACTCTGCAATACTTTAGATTTAGAGAACAGGCCACCACCGGATAAGATCTTCTGTTCCTTCAATTCCTTGGAAGTACCGAAACAGTAGTAAGCCGTATGAAGGGCTTTATCTTGAGCGTTCAATTTCTCGGATTGAGCGGCTGCGGTAGTAGCCAGACTTTCCACATCCTCATTCAAGGAACTTACCATCTCGTCCAATTCTTGGATACGTACGTTCTTCTTTGCCAAATCCTCTTGCAAAGCGACAATCATCGTTGCCTTTTGATCCAGCTCGGAGGAAAGACGATCGATCGTCTTTCGTAACGCGGAAGATTGAATACCGCTTTTCTTCAATTTCTCCTCCAACTGGCTGATTTGCTCCTTGTTCTTCTTCAAGGTCTCGCTGATCAATTGCATGTTCTGCTTGATTTGATCTCTGCGTGACTGATTTAGCTCACCGCCGGTTTGTTGTTGGATTGTCAAATAATTCTCGGCATCACGTATAGATTGAAAATCAGATTCAATATCATTTAGGGTGGAGAGCATATCATTAAGCTCATCCGTGTTCTTCGTATTCTCGATACGTAGAGAATCGTTCTCAGCCTTTAGTTTCTTGTAATCCGCTGAATTTTGGCCACAAGAGGCCAGCATGGCTGTGCAGACACATACTAATAATACTTTCTTCATGTTCTTTTTGCTTGTTAAGTTAAACATCTTTTTCTGTCTCTTTGTCCTTTTTATCTTTTAAGCCTGCTAATACAATAACAATCTCACCCTTTGGTTCGTTCACGGTAAAATGCTGAATTACTTCTTCTAAGGAGCCTCGTACGGTTTCCTCGTGTAATTTGGAGATTTCCCGGGATACTGATACTTGGCGGTCCGTACCGAAAAACTCGGCGAATTGCGTCAAGGTCTTGAGCAGACGGAAGGTGATTCATAAAAAATAATAGTCCGGTATTCCAAAGCCAATTCTTTTAGCCGGGTCTGCCTTCCTTTCTTTTGAGGGAGAAACCCCTCGAAACAGAACTTCTCATTGGGTAATCCGGACGCTACCAAGGCGGGCACGAAAGCCGTAGCTCCGGGCAGGCACTCTACGTCTACCCCTTGGCGAACACATTCCCTCACCAACATGAATCCCGGATCGGAGATGGCTGGCGTACCGGCATCGGAAACAAGGGCGATATTCTCGCCTCCCTTGATACGGGCCGCGATTTGCTCCACCGTCTTATGCTCGTTGAACTTGTGGTGGGACTGCATCTTGTTCTGTATCTCGAAATGTTTCAGCAAGATGCCGGTCGTACGGGTATCCTCCGCTAAAATAAGATCAGCTTCTTTTAGCACACGGATCGCCCGGAATGTCATATCCTCCAAGTTACCGACAGGGGTTGGGACTACAGTCAATTTTGCCATATCGTATATTTATGAGAAGCGTTTTTCCAATAGCTTGATGAAATCGGCTACGGAAGCGTCTTCTATATTCCAGTTCAACACCTTGTTCAGATAAGTGACCGACTCCTCGTACGAGCTAAGATCGTTCAGGTCTGCGATCGCCTTATTCATTTTCTCCTCATTTCCTCCGAATAATTCCCTTCTGAAGCGGAAACGATCATTTAAACTGAATGCCTTACGGAAATCAGAAAGATTCTTTTTCTCCAATATATCATTCAGTGAAATACTGGATTTATCCGCTAATATAATTTTATGTGGAATCTCTATCTCTTTCAAGGGGATTGTCTCTTGTACGATCTTTTCTTCTGGGATCACTTTTTCGACAATTGGTTCTACTACGATAGGTTCCTCAACGACCGGTTCTTGTACCTGTACGACCTCGATCGTAGGGGATACTTCCGGAGCCGGTTGCACCTCCGGCATCTGTAAAGGTTTACTTACGGGAATAGAATCGATAAGTCGTTGATGTTCTTCCAATTGTTTACGCAAAGCCTCTAACTGAAACTCCTCCAGCGTATGAAGCTCCTTCAATACCTTGTGGGTCAACTGGAAGGTCTGGTTGAAGAAAGAGGCGGGATAAATTTCCGCGTCTCTCATTCCGGCTACCAACTTCTCCAGCTCCCTGATATCGATCAATAGATAATCTATTTTTTCCTTGTTTGCCATTTCTATATGTTTTTCAGATGCTATAAATCATCCGGACATACGTATGTTTTGCAACAAAAATAAGTATTTCTTGTCAATGTTGCCAGTTTCGATCTTAAAATATTGTAAATCATTCGACGAACTCGTCCGGTAAATTCACCAGATATAGGTGATGGGTCGCCCGGGTAAAAGCCGTGTAGAGCCACCTATAGAAATCCTCACCAAGCATTTCCTCCGTGATGTAACCGATATCGAGAAAGACGTTCATCCATTGGCCGCCTTGGGCTTTATGGCAGGTTACCGCATAAGCGTATTTTACTTGGACGACGTTGTAATGAGGATCTACCTTCATCTTTTTCATTTTTCCCGCCTTGGTAGGAATGTCCTCGTAATCTTCCAATATGGTGTAAAAGAGCTTGTCGTTTAGCTCCTTAGGGAGGGCGGGGGAGTCGGTCTGTAAAGTATCCAATAGGATTTTCAAATCGATTTCCAGATCATAATCTTGAAAACGAGCCGTGATGTCGGCAAAGCGGAAGCCATACATCTCCGTGACACGGCGTACCCGCATGACTTGAATGATCTCTCCGTTCGCTATAAAGTCCATCTCCTTGCAATTCGCTGTCCAATAATAATTGTTCTTGGCTACCATTAAACGATCGCCGGACGATAGTTCTTCTTCCCTGTATAGGATACGGTTACGTATGCCGTTATTATAAATCGTTGCTCGTTTATTCGAGCGGGAGATAATCATTGTCTCTTCCATACCGTCGCGGCTATAGGCGGAAGATATTTCCTCAATTAGCTCATCTCCATTGACTTTCGTGAAATCGGAGAAGCCTTTTAATTGTAATTTCGGAAAGATCTCGACCGTGTGGTTTCGTAGTGCGTCTCGTAGCCGGGTAGCGTTGAACAGGATTCCCGAGTCTTCGCTTTGGCGTACGACTTGAGTTAACGCTATCTCCCAAACCTGTAGGTTGTAACCCCGTAATATCTCAGGATTCAAGGCGGGACTCTCCGTTTGCATTACCGGAGGAAGCTGTGCGACATCTCCCATTAGGATAAGACGGCAGTTTTCCCCGGAATAGACATACTGGATTAAATCGTCCAACAGGCGTCCGGAACCAAAAACAAATGAATCCAACCCCTCGTTGGCGATCATAGAAGCCTCGTCGACGATAAAAAGTGTATCTTTATGTAAATTATCTGCCGGCATGAAGCCCGTCGGCTCATTGGAAAACGCCCGTTGACGATATATTTTTTTATGAATTGTATACGCTTTTTGGCCAGCGTAGCCCGAGAAAACTTTGGCTGCTCGTCCGGTTGGAGCCAACAAAAACGTTTTTTGCTTTAGTTCGTTAAGCGTTTTCACCAAAGCCCCGACCAGAGAGGTTTTTCCGGTTCCTGCGTAGCCTTTCATTAGTAGAAGGCTGTCCGGTTCCTCTGACAAGAGAAATTCGGTAAGCGTATGAAGCGCTAAAAACTGATCATCCGTCGGTTTATAGGGGAAATTTCGTTCGATTTGCTGGCTTATGTAACTATTTATCATTTTGATCGCAATAATTTTCGCGATAAAGGTAGTGTATTAAATATTCTTTTTTAAATTTGCCGAACGAAATAAATTCAAAAAACAATACAAACCATGAAAGTTACATTAAAGATTTTATTAGCTGCCGCAGTTGTACTGCTAGTTTACATGTGCTACAAGAGCGTCACTGGTCCGATTGAGTATGATGATCAGAAGACTATTCGTGACAATGCGATCATCGCCCGTTTGATTGAAATCCGTAAGGCTCAGATCGAATACAAGAACATGTATAAGACTCATGCCGGAAGTTTCGACGATTTGGAGAAATTCTTGAATACGGATAAGTTGCCGTTCTTGATCAAGGAAGGTGTATTGACGGATGAGCAGTTGGAGAAAGGTATGACAGAAGCAGAGGCTGTTAAGAAAGGTTTAATCAGACGTGATACCATGTGGGTATTGGCGAAAGATACTTTGCTGGGTAAGAACTATGATGTAGCGGCTATGCGTTATGTTCCGGCCGTTCCGGGTGAAAAGATTACTTTCAAGATGGATACGGCTACGTTGAAATCTGGTTCTGGTTATGAGATCAAAGTATTCGCTTGTGAGGTTCCTTACAAAGAATATTTGCGTGACATGGATGCTCAGTTGACTTATAACTTGATCGACAAGGCAGAGAAACAAGGTAAGTTCCCGGGATTGCGCGTAGGTTCTTTGGAAGAAATTAATAACAACGCAGGTAACTGGGAATAATCAGCGGCTCATATGACTATCAGCATTCCTGATACGTTAACTACTGATAATTCGGAAAAGTATATAGTGTCCATCCGGCTTCGGTCGGGTGGACTTTCTTTTTCCGGGTATGATCCCTCGGCTGGAGGAAGTTTCTTTTATCGGGAAACGGAATTCGATCGGGCGGTCTCTTTCATTTCTTCCCTTAAGGAGTTTTTCTTCGCTCATGAGTTTCTTACGTGGACTTATAAACGGATTAACGTGATCTGTGTATCTCCGGAATATAGCTTGGTCCCTGATAATTATTGGGGGGACGGTAAGGAAGGGCGTTTATTGGATTTCAGCTTTTCTACACTGGAATTGCATTGCTTAACCGATACTTTAAAGGAACAACAGGCTAAGTTGGTGTTTGGTGTAGACGAGGAGGTTTACGAATTTTGCTCCCGTTCTCTTTGCATCCTTTTTCTCCACTACATGACTTCTCCGCTAACGCTATGGACAAAAGAAAGTAGTGCTAGCTTACCCCGGCAAATGTATGTCGTGATAGAACGAAAGCGGATGGATGTGGCGTGTTACGCTCAAGGGAAACTCTTATTTGTGAACTCTTACCCGATCGACCAATCGGACGATATAGTATACTATATATTATATGTATGGAAACAGGCGGGATTGAACCAAGAAAAGGACCAGTTGCTTTTAGCGGGGGAATCTTCCTCGCGAATGCGGGTTCTGGAGCGATTGCGAGCCTATTTACGCCATGTTAAGCCGGTGGAGATCCCTTCGGAAGCCTATTTGTTGGGAACGGATGTAACGAAAGCCCCTATGGATTTAATATCTTTATTAATATGCGAATAATAAGCGGTATATACGGTCGTCGGCGTTTTGACGTGCCCTCTTCGTTTAGCGCACGTCCTACGACGGATTTTGCGAAAGAGAATATTTTTAACGTAGTAAATAATTTGGTGGATCTGGAAGGCATGGATGCGTTGGATCTTTTTGCCGGAACCGGAAGTATCTCTTTTGAGTTGATCTCACGAGGATGCCGGAATGTAACCGCCATAGAGAAAAATAACGCTCATGCCTCTTTTATAGCCAAGGTAGCGAAAGAGCTGAAGACGGATGCATTGGCTCTGATTCGTGGGGATGTTTTCCGTTATTTGAATTCAGCCCCTAAGCAAAGTTTCGATTTCATCTTTGCCGATCCCCCGTATGCCTTGCCGGAGTTGCCGGAAATACCCGCCTTGGTTTTCGAGCGTGATTTACTAAGGGATGGAGGGATATTCATCATGGAACATCCTAAGACCAAAGACTTCTCATCTTTGCCTTATTTTTATCAGCACCGGGTGTATGGCTCCGTGAACTTTAGCATCTTCCTTAAAGAAGGGGAGAAAACAGACGCATAAATGATTCCGCCATGCGTTGCTTGAGGGGGCGCTTTAACCAGCGGGAAGGGATCAAGCGCTCACAGTGATGCATGTCGTGTGTAAAGATCCGTTTCATTTGCAGGGCGAATTCCTTTTGATATACGAAAGCGTTAATCTCGAAGTTATGCTCAAAGCTACGGAAGTCCATATTGGCGGACCCGATGCTTGTCAATGCGTCGTCGGACACGACTAGCTTGGAATGCAAGAAGCCCGGTTTGTAGAGGTATACTTTTACGCCGGCCTTTACCATCTCGTCGATAAAGGAATGACTGGCCATATTCGCTGAGCGTGTATCGGAACGCTTAGGCAGCATCAAACGAACATCCACTCCCCCTAAGGCGGCGGTTTGCAACGCTTGGTTCAATCCTTCGGTAGGCAGGAAATAAGGGGTTTGTATAAAGATATACTTCTTGGCGTTGGCGATCATGAAAATGGTCGCTTGCAACAAAGTTCTCCATTGACCTACCGGACCGCTAGTGGCGATTTGCATAATATTATCGCTATAGATTTGGGCGGCCGGATAGTAAATCCGATCGTTCAAGAGTTTTTTACTAACCACGTACCAATCGATGAGGAATACGGATTGAAGCCCGTGCACTCCTTTCCCTACAAATTTGAAATGCGTATCCCTCCATGTGCCCCAAGAGGTTCCCTTATCGTATCGGTCGGCTATATTCATGCCTCCCATAAACCCGACTTTACCGTCTATCACGATAATCTTGCGGTGGTTCCGGTAATTCACCTTACTGGTGAAAACGGGGAACGCTACCCTCAAGAACGCATATACCTCGATACCCGCTTCCTTCATTTCCTTAAAGAAGCCGTCTTTTACATTCCAGCAACCCACATCATCATAAAGTACACGTACCTTCACACCTTCTTTTACTTTCTTGATAAGGAGTTGTTGCACCTGTTTTCCTATCTCGTCATCACAGAATATATAATATTGTATATGGATATGGTGGGTCGCTTTCTGGATCTCTTCCAGCAAGTCTTTGAACTTATCGGTACCATTCGTATAAATCGTGATTTGTGTTCCGTATAGGAGGGAGGATTGGTTGGTGTTAGTCAACAAGGTCGATAAAGGTTTATAGGGGTCCGGAACTACGCAGGCGTCTTGAGGTAATTTACCCTCTTGCGGCCTTTTCATGATGCGTTTATAGGTACGCCTCGATATGATCCGTTGTTTCCGGTTATCTTGTCCAAAGAAGAAATAGAAAAGCAGTCCGATACCGGGTGCTAATAATAAGACGATTACCCAAGGAATTGTCTTTAACGGATTCCTATTCTCTGTAATGATAACTAATACCAGTCCTAATATAGTGACGCTATACAATATGATAAATATCGTACCAACGATTAACTGTATATGAATGGCTGCTAACATGAAACTCTCTCTTTGCTATAATCTGCTATAATTTGCTAAGATAAGAATGCTTTCCGAGAATAGCAAATTTCCGTATTCTTTTTGGACTGTATAGAAGGGCCAAAAAGTAAGTTAACTTAAATGGCAAAGTAAGCTAACTTAAATGCCCGAGTAAGTTAACTTACTTTGCCAACGAAGCTAGCTGACTTTGGATGCGGGGTTATGTACATCTTAAAATAATGAGGTCGTTCTCTAAATATAAAGTGTCATTTGTTGATTTTGGCGCAGGCTATTATGAGAAGTATCTATGATAACAATAAAAATATTTAGATTGAAAACGACTGTAAAAAACGATCGTTTCAATTAGTCGTTTGCAAAGGTAGGCATTTCTCCGAGACCGGCAACCTTTTCCGATTAAATTTTGTCCTGCTATATATCTTCTTCTCAACAGGATAGATTAATCAAAGTGTCACGAATATGACAAAAGAGCATCATCTTTTTACTTTCTAAAAAAATGCAAGATCTAAACGATCGTTTTCACTAGTCGTTTTTTATGTGGAAGGGTAAGAATAAGAAAAACAGTAAACCAATGATAACTTGGAATCAAACTCTAGAGATATGAATAGAAAGTCTTCTATACGAGCCATTTTACTCCGTAAGGAATGCCTTTTATTCTTTTTGCTACTATTGCCTATGTTTACAAAGGCCCAATATAATAAGGTATATGCGGATATCACCGCAAATATGCTGGTCGATATGGGTTTTGAGAATGTTGTCTGGTCGGAAGACGAGAAGGAGAGAGTGTATGTCTTGGAGAATACCCCTTGGCGTTTGCAGGGTGTGGGACTGGCCCATGCCATAGACCGCATCCAGAAAACAGGCTTGCCGGAGAAGGGCAAATCCTGCCGTATCGTCGTATTGGATAATAATATACCGCAGATCTCATTGATCTATACGGCAAATCCGGACAGCTTGAAGGCGGCTCCCGGCTCCTATGCGGCCCGTTCCGCCTGGGATGCTACTTACGATCTGGGCGATAGCTGGGATAAGGTGAAGAAAGAGTACCGTATGAATAGCTCCTTATTTAAAGTAGACGTGGTGGTTTATCCGGAGTTGTATCTGAAGAACCTCATTATCACGCAAATCTACCAAGTATTATTCAACCTCTCGCCTGCGATCGAGGTCTCTTTCTGGAATGGGATGAAGCTGACGGCGCAGATGGTGTTTCCTATATATAATGATGGATATGGTCCTTGGGCGGGTAAGATTCACCCGGGCATGGTTACCCTTTCCCAATCTTTTCGTTTACCTTATCGTACGTTTGCTAGAGCCAGTATCGGTTTGTTCAATGCGGATCGTTATGGCGTGGATTTAGCGGTAACCCATCATTTGAAGGATGAACGTTTTTCTTTGGAAGGACGTATTGGTTGTACGGGTACGGGATCTTGGCATAAGTTCGAATATCATTATGGGACTCATCAGCGGGTCACTTGGTCGTTGGGAGGTAGTTTTTACTGGTCCAAATACAATACACAGGTCTCTTTGAAAGCCGAGCAGTACTTGCTGGGAGAGGTCGGTGGACGGATTGACTTGATCCGTCATTTCCGCCATTGCTCTATCGGTTTTTATGCGATGAAGGCGCAAGGTGCTTTGAAAAACGGAGGTTTCCGGTTTCAAGTGGCTCTTCCTCCTTATAAATATAAACGTAAGAATGTGCGGGTGCTTCCTTCTGACAACTGGGGTATGTCTTACAACGCCGGTAATGAACGCTATTATTATAAGGGGTATAAAGCCTCACCGAATGATAACATCATGCAACAGAATCAATTCAACCCGTACTTTATAAAGTCGGAATTACTCAATTTTTAAATAGTTTTATTATGAGAACAATTACAAAGTTACAGACCTTATTGGTCTTGTTCCTTACGACAGCCATGATTGGCTTCGTTGGTTGTAAGGATGACGATGATGATGTGCCTACTCCGGATGGTGGTGGCACTGTTGCCACCTATGCGATTGGTGGTACGGTTATGGATGCCAGCAACAACCCAATGGCTGGCGTTAGCGTAGCTCTTTCTGGAGCTCAATCTCTTAGTGCTACGACGGGTTCTGATGGAACGTACTCTTTCGACTTGAAAAGTACACCAGGCTCTTACAAAATCGCCTTTAAGTCGGAAGGCTATGCAGACAGAAGCTATGATGTGGATGTGAAGAAGATCGAATCGGGTGTTGGACAGTATGTAGTAAACGCCGTCATGGTAAAGGGCACGACTCCCGATACTCCGAAAGAGTATAAGAAGGCGAGAGTACAATCTTTCCGTATCGATCGAGGATGTTGTGGGAAAAGCTATCTCTACTTCCAGCCTTTCTGTTGTCGTAAAATACGGGGATAAAGAGATCGCTAAAGAGAATAAACCTAATTTTAAGGTCTCTGATGTGACTCCCGGTATCTACGACGTAGTAGCTACAGCTTCCGGATATACTAAAGCCGTGGCTAAGGTTGTCGTTTCAGCCGTTCCGGATCAAGAAAAGAAAGAGGGCGAAGGTGATACATTCGACGTTGAGTATCCAGCTATTATCGTGATGAATGTCGCTCCTTCTATTCCAGTAGACCCGGATGATCCTTCTAAGCCGACAGATCCTTCTGACCCGTCTGATCCTTCCAAGCCAACAGACCCGTCTGATCCTTCCGATCCTTCCAAACCGACAGATCCGTCAAAAGCGACTTATATCGTATCTGGTATAATAACAGACCTATCTACGGGCGCAGACATCAAGACAGCGGAAGTCACATTGATGTTAGGAAGTGAAGAGTTATTTATTTCTAAGAATGAGAGTGAGTTCTCTTTCAATATCGCATCATCAAAGGTTACGGAGGATGCTCAATTTATCTTGAGTGTTAAAGCCGCAGGTTATACGAGCTACTCTCGTACGATCATCTTTAAGGTCGGTCAGAGTATGAACTATGTATTTCCTATCACATTGAACCCTATAGGTACAGGTGGAAATACGGAGATTGATTTTTCTAAATATGGTGTTCAGGTTCCGGAAAAAGAAGCGGAAAAAGTAGCGGATGAGATTAAGAATGCGATTAACGCAGGCGGAACCGAAGAGGTTAAGGTGTCTGGTGTCACTTATGTGGATGAGAATAATGTTGAGCAAAAAGTAGACGTTGTCATTCCTGCTAATGTCTTAGATAACTATAAAGGTGCGGATAATGAGGTTCAAGCTCCAGTTATTAAGGTTTTGAATCAAAGTGATGCTGAGAAATTGACAGAATCGATAGGAGTGATTGAAAGTACGACCGCTGATGGTATAAAAGAGAAAGATGAGGTAAGTTTGGTCGCGGAAAGTGGTAAGCCTGTCGTTATCGTTATGCCGGCAAGTAGTAATCAAACATTGGTGATTGAACGTGATATGTCTGCGGAAGCTCTGCAATCCAATAATGTGACTTCTGATGCTGGTGCGGTAGCCAGTGTAAGCCGTGTATATAAAGGCGAGCCTAGCGGTACGGTATTCTCTCCGGCTTTGAAGATCTCGTTCGACGCTCCGAAGGATTTGGTTTCTTCTACACAGCCTATGGCATTGTTATATGCGACCACAGGCATAGATAATAAGGAGATCATGAAGATTGATCCTACGGCGGACCCTGTTTATATCAATGGTACTGGTGCGGAAATGTCTGTCGCTCACTTCTCTAAGTTTGCCGCAGGTTTTGAGTTGGCATTAGCGGAAACTGAAGATATCAGTACTGATACTACAATCGTAGAAAAGGTTGTTGACTACTGCTCTGATGGTAAGGCAGGAAACATTCCTGTAGTTGTTACAACTACAAATGCTTATGTTGGAGAAAACTTGCAGGATCTAGTCGGAAAATCTAACGTAGATGGTCAAGTCGCTAAGAATGCGGTTTATAACCGAATCTCTAATCGTTTGCAAGCTGATGGTTATCAGATAGGTATCCAAACATCATTGACAACATCCGTTCCTACGGAAGCTGATCGTACGGTCGCTTCTATGAGCTTGAAGAAGACATATACTACAAATACGTATGTATTTAAGTTTATGACAAAGGGTAAAAAGGTGGAAGAGATTCAGGTTGTAGCTAAAAAACTTATCAAGATAGAAGGTACTCCTGTTTACAAGCAATCCCACGGTCACGGACATGGTGATGGCAATAACGCCGGTGGCGGTATCATCATCCCGGATTAATGCTTGATATTTGAAGCTTGATTAAATAATGTTGAGCCGGAAGTTTATAAGTAAACAAAGAAAAATGAAGAAATTACTCTTATTGATCATATTCTTAAGTTGCTGGACGATACTTCCGGCTCAATTATCTTATGGCACGACAGGGCTATTGCATGCCCCGTCCGCCGATATGCAAAAGGACAAGACCGTGATGCTTGGCGGAAACTTCTTGCATCAAGAGCTTACGCCTCCCAAGTTTAATTTTAATACGTGGAATTATTATTTGAACGTGACGATCTTCCCGTTTCTGGAAGTAGCGTATACTTGTACGCTGTTTACGGCCGAGAGCCTTGGATTGGATAAGCATGGCTATTCCGGATTCACGAACCAAGATCGTTATTTCTCCGCCCGCTTACGTGTGTTGAAAGAAAGCAAATACATCCCCGCTGTCGTGCTGGGGACTTCGGACCCTTTTACGTCATCCGGGCATAAATTCGCTTCAGCCATAGGGAACGGCTATTTCTGCCGTTATTATCTGGCCGCTACCAAACATTTTCAGCTGGGAAGGGGAACCTTAGGCGTTCATTTATCCTATCTGTATAATCGCCGTGAGGATTATCCCTTGAACGGTGTGGCGGGAGGTATCACCTACAATCCTTCATTCGCCCCGCATTTGAACGTCATAGCCGAATACGATTCGAAAGACTTCGCTATGGGAGCCACTTACCTGCTATTCAATCATATACATTTTCAATTCGAATTGCAGCGAATGAAGTATTTCTCCGGTGGACTATGCTATAAGATTTATTTGAGATAAAAAGAGGTTCAGCCTTTGTCCGTTTTTAATCCGCTTGGAGGCGAACGGTTAGGCTGAACCTTTTTATATCTTGTTACGCTGTCGCGCCAGCCATATCTACGGCTTTATTCCCCGATGAAATTCTTGCGTATCAACTCGGCGGACTTGTACTCCTCTTCCAGATACGTCTCAATATGCCGTTTCTTCTTATCCTCTAATATCTCGTTAATAGCGATTAAGATACCCGTTTCTTCCACCTCTCCAAACTCATGGTTGATCGCTGTGCCGAATACACGCATCTTAGGCGACAAGCTCATGTAAGCATTTACCAAAGGAGGCACGTTGATACCGAATTTACGAACCTCTTGGTTCAATACCTTGTAGTTATCCTTGAAATTATCGTGAGGGAAAAGAGATCTCATCTTCTCTACATCCATATTAGTCTCCAAAGGATATACCGGAGTGATCAGTTGGTCTGCGTCCGGGAAATGCAATCCGAGGAAGTATAAGATCATATTACGGGCCTCTTGGTTGTACGTATTGTACATAGTCACCTTCCAGGTAATAGGCTCGGATCAACCATCCCGGTTATCCAACACGAATAAGCCTTTCGCCCCGGAACGGGTGGATTGATACTCCAGAGCCACGAACGAGCGTCCCAACTCTACCGTATAAGGAAGGATCTCCTTGATAAATTTCTCTGAGAAATTAAACAAGTGCGAGGTCGCCAAGATCGGTTTACCATTCTCGTCGAACTTAACGTCCGAACCGCAAAGGAAACGGTATCCCCCCAAGATCTGCTCATCTTCCGGGCTCCAGACAATCAGCTGGCGGTAAGCGTCTTCCATCGTGTCATACTCATCGATATCCACCGGGAATCCCGTGCCACCCCCGTAATAACGGAAAGCGACCTCCCGCAGACGCCCTATCTCTTGCATGACATTGGGTGAGTCGTGCGCCGTGACGATATAAATCTCATTCTTCGATTTATTGGTACTTCTCAACCTCTTCTCTTTGGTCAATTCAGCCTTCAGTAGTGCCCTGTCTATGGGATTGATAATGTCTTGCATATGTTTCGTCTGTTAATCCTTGAGTTTGTAAACCTTGTTTTTTATCCACTCAGCCCATTCGGCGGGTTTCTTGCTATTGTCGAATGTCTGCCAAGGGATAGGCTTCCCGAAGTAAATCCGGAAGGTCTTATGTTTGCTCCGGAACATCTCGTCCGGTAAATAAATCATCTCATAATTCATCTTTATACCCAACGCCTTGCGTATCCGGGCGAGGTTGTAGAAGAAATTGGAATTCTTCCCGTCGAAATAGACCGGTACGATATCCCGCTTGTATTGCACCGCCTTCTGGATGAACGATTTCTTCCACTCCAAGTCTTGTATCTTGCCACCAATCTTGCGAGAGCATAATCCAGCGGGGAAAGTGATGATCTGGTCGTCCGAGGCAAAAGCCTCCTCCAGCATCCGTGCGTTGTCCTTTCCTTGGGTGCCGTGTTTGTTGATCGGTACAAAGATGGATTTTAGATTGGAGAGATAAAGTAATAAATCATTGACCGGATACTTGATGCGGCCTTCGAACCGGGAACCGATAACGGCGGAGAGACAGATACCGTCCAATCCTCCGAGCGGATGGTTGGAGGCGAAGATATAGCGCCCTTCGGTCGGGATGTTCTCCGCATGTACCAGATCGAGGGTAAGGTCAAAATAGCCGATAAGCTCACGCATGAAATCTACCCCTTCCTTATCGTGGTAACGGGTTAATATATCATTCAGTTCCTCTTGATGAACCGTGCGAATCAAGTAGTCCACGATAAATCCCGGAATCTTGCGTGACGCCTTGGGCGCCTTTTGTGCCAATACTTGCTTAATATCTATCTTTGTCACACCTTGTTTTGCCATCTATATAAGCTTGTCAAGGGGCAAAGATAAAGTTAATAATTAAAACGAGAGAGGTTTGAGTGAAGTTTTTGCTTTTTCGCCAGCTATCTTGGCCTTTTCCCCTTGATCTTTTAGCCGCTACCATTAGGGAGGTTAGTCCCCGGGAGCTTGACTATCGGTTATCTAACGGCTGTTGGACGATCATGCACCAACTGTTAGAAGATCATCTACCAACTGTTGCATGATCATCCAACGGCCGTTAGAAGATGAAGGTGAAAGGAAGAATTGGTTAACGGATACCGGTGAAAAGCGTAAGAGATAAGGACGAAAAGACGAAGGGTTAACGACCTGTTGATAACTTTTTCCTACTTTTCTTATATAAATGTTGGCGGGTAATTTTGGAAATGTGTACTTTTACCCACCGATAAGGCATGTGCGTGCGTATCAAAGGAGTACGGCGCTTGATTTTAAGAGGAAGTTTAACGTAAGAACGACGAATGGAAGAAAAAGATAGTTGCTATCATGTAGCGGTAATGCTGCGGGAAAGTCTGGAGGGATTGGATATCCGTCCCGACGGGATTTACGTGGATGTTACGTTTGGCGGTGGAGGACATTCCCGCAAGATCTTGAAACGGTTGGGTAGCGGGGGCGAACTTTACGGCTTTGACCAAGACGCGGACGCGGAGCATAATATCCCGGCAGATCCACGATTCACTTTCGTGCGCAGTAATTTCCGTTATTTGTATAATTTTATGCGTTACTATGGAGAAAGCGGGGAGGTAGACGGTCTGTTGGCGGATTTAGGTGTCTCTTCCCATCATTTCGACGATAAGGATCGCGGTTTCTCTTTCCGTTTCGACGGGACGTTGGATATGCGGATGAATACGCGTGCGGGGCAGACCGCCGCCGATATCGTGAATAATTATACGGCGGAGGCGTTGGCCGATGTGTTTTATCTATATGGCGAGCTGAAGGTGTCACGGAAATTAGCCTCTGTGCTGGTGAAAGCCCGTGAGACAAAGAAGATAGAGACGATCGGGGACTTCTTGGAGGTGATCAAGCCGTTTACGGGGAAGGACAAGGAGAAGAAATTCTTGGCGCAAGTCTTTCAAGCGCTTCGTATCGAGGTGAACGATGAGATGAGGGCGCTGAAAGAGATGCTGCGGAGTACCTTGCGGGTGTTGAGGCCGGGAGGACGTTTGGTGGTTATCACGTATCACTCCTTGGAAGATCGTCTGGTAAAGAACTTTTTGAAGACCGGAAACTTCGAGGGGAAATGCGAGCAGGATTTCTTCGGGAACGTACGATCGCCTTTCCGCTTGGTCAATAATAAGGTGATCGTCCCGACCGACGAGGAGGTGGAGCGGAATCCCCGTTCCCGGAGCGCCAAGTTGAGAATCGCTGAGAAGGTATAAGGAGAAATAGATATGGAAGAAAACGGACAACATAAGAAAACGAGGAAGAAGGAGAAGCGTCTTTCGTTCTGGTATATACTCGGTGGCGGCGTGCTGAAAGAGGATTTTATCTTGAGGCATACGCGCATGATCGTGTTACTTGTCGTGTTGGCGTTTTTCTTTATCGGTAACCGGTATACTTGTATGCAAAAGCTGCGTGAGATCGACCGGTTGCAACAGCAATTGAGGGATGTGCGTTTCGAGGCGTTGTCGATCTCATCCGAGTTGACCGGCAATAGCCGCCAATCGCAAATCGAGTTGCTGATCGAGGAGCAAGGTATTGATCTGGAGGGTGCGAAAACCCCTCCTTATGAGTTATATAAGTGAGATAAGGTGTAAATGGGTATGTCTGAAGAAAACGAACCGAAAGAAATAGAGCCTAAAAGTAGCCGGATTTTATTCTGTTACTTCGTGGTCGTGCTGTTGCTGGGGCTTGTGGCCGTAGGAATCCTGTTCCGTGCCTTTGATACGGCCTTCGTGGAGAGGGATAAATGGATGAAGGTGGCCGAGAGCCAGAAACGACCGAACCGTTTGGTGTTGCCCGGACGTGGCAATATCTATTCGTCGGACGGTAAGTTGATGGCTACCAGCGTGCCTCGTTATTATATGTATATCGACTTTAAGGCGGATGCGTATACTCCGGCTAAGGATGCCAAGTATAATTGGCTGGATACGTTCAAGACGTCCAAGAAGGATGGGGTGGACTCGTTGGCGTTTTATCTTTCCCGTAAATTGAAGGATCGTACGCCGGCGGGCTATAAGGCTTATCTGCTGAAAGGGCTGAGCGGTAAGAGTCGCCAGTTCCCGATTTACGCGGGGAAGGTCTCGTATTCGGATTTGAAGGAGATCCGTAAGTTCCCGTTCCTTCGTCTGGGACGTTATAAGAGCGGTTTTTATACGAAGGAGATGGTGCAGCGCCAGAAACCTTTCGGGACCTTGGCGTCTCGTACGATCGGTGATATCTACGGAGAGATCGAGGAGGGTGGAACTACGAAGGGGAAGAATGGATTGGAGTTGCAATACGATTCGCTCCTGCGGGGGCAGGCCGGGTTGAGTTCCGTTCGTCGTGTCGGTGGAGGCTGGACGAACGTGATTGAGGTGGATCCGGTGGATGGCATGGATATTCGCACCACGATCGATATCAATATACAGGATATAACCGAGAAATCGCTGGTCGATAAATTGAAGGCGATCGATGCCGAGTCTGGTACGGCTGTCGTGATGGAGGTCGAGACCGGAGAGATCAAGGCGATCACGAATATGGGGCGTATCCGTGAGGGCGTATATGGCGAGACGAAGAATCATGCCGTGGCGGACGAGATCGAGCCGGGCTCTACTTTCAAGGTGGCCTCTATCATGGTGGCCTTGGAGGATGGTTTATGCAATCCGGGAGATACGGTCGATGTAGGCAATGGTATATATATGTATAAGGGTGCCCGCATGACGGACCATAATATGAATAAAGGCGGATACGGTCGGATCTCGGTGGAGCAGGCGATTTGGTATTCCTCCAATATCGGTGTGGCCAAGACGATCCTGAAAGGTTATTCGGATAACCCGACAAAGTTCGTGGAGGGACTGTACCGTATCGGTATGAACGCGGATCTTCGTTTGGAGATACCGGGGGCGGGACGTGCCAAGATACGTCGTCCGGATGATACGACCCGTTATTGGTCCAAGACCACTTTGCCTTGGATGTCGTTCGGCTACGAGACGCAGGTACCGCCGATCAATACGCTGGCGTTCTTTAACGCGATCGCGAATAACGGAAAGATGGTTCGCCCGATGTTTACGAAAGATATCTTACATAACGGCAAGACCGTGCAGAGTTTTTCCACGGAGGTGATCAACTCTTCGATCTGCTCGGATCATACGCTGGCGTTGATAAAAGATATGTTGCTGGGAGTCGTGGAGAAAGGGACCGGTAAGGCGGTTCATTCGGATATTGTCCGGATCGCCGGAAAGACCGGTACGGCGCAGATCGCTACGGGCGGTGTCTACCGTACGAGCGGGCACCAAGTCTCTTTCTGTGGCTATTTCCCGGCCGATCATCCGAAGTATTCTTGTATCGTGGTGATCCGCCGTCCTCGTATCGGTTATCCTTCGGGTGGTACGATGTCGGGAGGCGTGGTGCGTGCGATCGCCGAGAAGATATACGCCAGCCATATGTCGTTCGATGTCCGGGATATGGAACGGGATTCGATGGCCGTGATGGTACCTCGTGTGAAAGGCGGCGACCTGAGGGCGGTAGAGGAAGTATTAGATGAATTGGATATTAAGGCGGATACGGACAGTTTGGAGACAAAGTGGGTCGTAGCCTCCGCCGAGCAAGAAGAGAATAAGGTAAAATTAAGCGATCTGACGATTCGTGAGGGACTGGTACCCCGGGTAGTCGGCATGGGTGCTAAAGATGCGGTTTTCTTGTTGGAGCAAGCCGGTCTGCGTGTCTCTTTGTCGGGTGTCGGACGGGTCGTTTCGCAGAGTATTCAACCCGGACAGCGAGTGTCTAAGGGGCAGACCGTATTATTAACATTGAAATAGGTATGGAACTAAGGGATTTAATCGGTGCGTTGGAAGCTCCTATGTTGATGGGGGCGGATAATGTGGATATCACGAATATTCAATCAGACTCTCGTCGGGTGACGAAAGGGTCTTTGTTTGTCGCTGTGAGAGGTACGGCCGTGGATGGCCATGCCTATATGGACAGCGCCATAGAGAAGGGGGCTGTCGCTATCGTATGCGAGGAGGCTCCGTCCTATTTGGAGGGGAGATGCTCGTTTATCGTGGTGAAGGATTCGGCGGAGGCGCTGGGTCTTTTGGTTTCCCGCTGGTATGGTGATCCTTCCGGGAAATTGGTGTTGGTAGGCGTGACGGGTACGAACGGGAAGACTACGATCGCTACCTTATTATATGAGATGTTCCGGAAGATGGGGCATAAGGTGGGATTGCTTTCCACGGTATGTAATTATATAGATGGCGAGGCGGTACCGACGTATCATACGACACCGGACCCGCTTACGCTTCATTCCTTGATGGCCCGGATGGTAGAGGCCGGATGTGAGTATGCTTTTATGGAGGTTAGCTCTCATTCGATCGATCAGCGGCGCATCAGCGGCTTGTCTTTCGACGGGGGGATTTTCACGAACCTGACCCGCGATCATTTGGATTACCATAAGACCGTGGAGAATTACTTGAAAGCGAAGAAGAAATTCTTCGATGACCTGCCTGCCGGGACTTTCGCCTTGACGAATGCCGATGATAAATCCGGCTTGGTGATGTTGCAGAATACGAAGGCGAAAAAGCTGACCTATTCCTTGCGTACCTTGGCCGATTTCAAGGGAAAGATATTGGAATCTCATTTCGAGGGTACAGACTTGATCATTAACGGTCGGGAGGTTATGGTGCATTTCGTGGGACGTTTCAACGCTTATAACTTGCTGGCCGTGTACGGAGCCGCGGTTTCTTTAGGGAAAGATCCCGAGGAGGTGTTGATCGTGCTGAGCACGCTTCGCTCCGTATCCGGTCGCTTCGAGACGATCCAGTCTCCGCTCGGTTATACGGCGATCGTGGATTACGCTCACACGCCGGATGCCTTGACGAATGTACTGAATGGCATTCATGAGGTATTGGACGGGAAAGGACGTATCATTACCGTCGTGGGTGCCGGGGGAAACCGGGACAAGGGGAAACGCCCGTTGATGGCGAAAGAGGCTGCCAAGCTGAGCGATCAGGTAATTCTGACTTCCGATAACCCGCGCTTTGAGGAACCGGATGATATTATTAACGATATGGTAGCCGGATTGACGAAATGGATATGGAACGTGCCTTATGTATCACGGACCGTACGCAAGCGATCAAGACCGCTACGATGTTGGCGAAGAAAGGGGATGTGATCCTTGTTGCCGGAAAAGGCCACGAAGACTATCAGGAGATCAAGGGGGTGAAACATCACTTTGACGACCGTGAGAAGTTACGCGAGATTTTTTCGACACAACAATCATAATATTTAAGACGACATGTATTATCTTTTAATTATTTGATCAGTTGGATTTCCCGGAGCGGGTATGTTTGGCAC
>SCPO01000411.1_pt1 | contig 42976 bp, 48 predicted proteins | sample 6106821 | NCBI WGS metagenome assembly SCPO01 (sample SAMN10720448, study PRJNA508395) | human gut metagenome | isolation source: Participant 2 stool, 0 month | host: Homo sapiens | collected 2017 | reverse complement strand
CTTCAATGTTTGAGGATAATACTTATACAGTATTAAACTTTATTTAACTAGTAACAATATGATTGCGTTGCAATTTCAGAAAAAATTATTGAGCATGCAAGAAAACATGATGAATTTTGCATTGATGCTCACCGCAAATCGGGATGACGCCCAGGATTTGATGCAAGACACAACGCTGAAGGTTTTAGACAATCAAGAAAAATTTGTAGACAATATCAATTTTAAGGGCTGGGTCTTGACTGTGATGCGTAACATTTTCATTAACAATTATCACAAGATCGTTCGCACGCAAACTGTCGTAGATCAAGGTGTCGACTTATATAACTTGGATGTCGTGAACGATTCAGGTTTTGACTCTCCGGATGGCGCTTATCAAATTCAAGAGATCACTAAAGCGATCAACGGCTTGAACGATGATCTGAAGGTTCCCTTCTCTATGTTTTGAGTGGCTATAAATACAATGAGATCGCTGATAAACTGGATGTTCCTCTGGGGACGGTTAAGAGCCGTATATTTTTCGCTCGACAAGAATTACAAAAAGTTTTAAAAGATTTTCGTCAAGGATAAAATTTACTTTATATAAAAGAAGCCGTCTTTAACAAAAGACGGCTTTCTTTTTATTCGGCCGGTTGGTATAAATATCTCTTGATACTTCTTTTGGGTGTTTTCTCGAATTCTTCTTGATACAGCTTGAAACAGGTGATTTTACTGTAATTCGGCATCTCCTCGTTTACTTGGTCAATGTTGGTCTGCATCAACTTCTCGATTTCGGAATGTTGTATACCTGCCTTATCTACTTGCTCCCAATCGGGATAGATGAGGGCGACTAGTTTACCTCCTTGGGAGATGATGAGCGATTCCGCTACATATAGCATATTATTCAAGCGATCCTCGATCTCTTCCGGATAGATATTTTGTCCGCTGGGGCCTAGAATCATGGTTTTACTACGGCCGCGGATATATAAAAATCCATCTTTATCGAGGGTTCCCAGATCGCCGGTACGCATCCATCCGTCAGGCATCATAACGGCTTTTGTAGCCTCCGGATTCTTGTAATAACCGAGCATCACGTTCATACCCTTCACCAATATTTCTCCCACCTTGTTTTCCGGGTCCTCTGAATCGATGCGGACTTCCATACGGTCGACGATACGTCCTACGGAACAGGGCTTAAACTCATCCCATTGCGCATAGGAGACTAGCGGGCCACATTCGGTCATCCCGTAGCCTACGGTATAGCGGAAATGGATGGAATGAAGGAACGTCTCCACTTCTTTATTGATAGCGGCTCCTCCGATAACGATCTCCCCGAAGTTCCCTCCGAAAGACGCCGTTAACTTGGCGGAAATGGTATCCAGCACTTTCTGGTCTATATAGGGGACTTTCAAGAGCAATTTAATCAAAGGCTTCTCCAGTTCGGGAAATACCTTGTTTTTGATGATTTTCTCGATAATCAGAGGTACGGCTAGGATCAGCGCCGGCTTGATTGTCGTAAAAGCTTCCGCTATGATTTTCGGGCTGGGGGTACGTGTGAGGAAGTGTACATGGCAGCCTTTATTCACGGAATTCAATACCTCGAATGCCAATCCGTACATATGGGCCATCGGAAGCATACATACGATATTATCTCCCGGATGGATGAACGGTAAATTGTCGTAAGCGAATTGCGTATTACTCCATAAGCTCCGATAGGGGATCATAACCCCTTTCGAGAAACTGGTGGTTCCGGAAGTATAATTAAGTACCGCTAATTCTTCCGGCTTTTCCACGTGATACCGAACATCGTTCGACGTGAATGAACGAGGGTACTTTTTACCGAAATATTCATTGATCCGGTCTCTTACTACCCGGACTTCTTTGCTTTTACTGTGAATGATCGAGAAGTTATCCAGCATCATGAACAGTTTCACGTCGGGCATCATGCGTTCATTCATATTCTCCCAGTTGCTGGAAGCGGCAAGGACTGCCTTTGCCTCGGAATGATTTACGATATGATGTATATTATCCGGTTTGAATTCATGTAGGATAGGCACGGCTACGGCTCCATAAGCCAAGATCCCGAAGAAACAGATCGCCCAGTTGGAGGAGTTCCGTCCAACTAAAGCCACCTTATCCCCCTTTTTAATGCCGGCATGCTCTAGGATAATATGAAATTTCTCAATTCGACGAGCTACATCTTTATAATGGAAGGTATGTCCATTATAATCGGAGAACGCCGGGAGATCCCAATGCTCCTTGATGCTATTCTCTATGAGTCCTAAAAACGATTCTCCATACTAATTTATTTATCAAATAACCATATGACAGGGTGGAAAGTTGTCAAAAGCCAAAGATAGTGCCTTTTCTGTAAATTATGAGTTTCAGTCCGCCGGAAACTGAAATATTCTTTACCTTTGTCTCTCCAAATAGAAGAATATGGTAGCACCTCTGGTAAAACGGATATGGATCTGGTGCAGGAATCTGTTGATCTTCCTGTTTGTATCCAGTATATTGGCGGTAGTGGTATATAAATTTGTACCCGTATATTATACGTCATTGATGTTTATTCGTATGTATGAGCAGCATCAGGATGGGAAGAAAATGAAACTCGATCATACGTGGGTTCCTATATCCAAGATCGCCCAGCCTTTGGTTCAAGCGGTCATAGCGTCGGAGGATAACCTGTTCATGGAGCATAATGGCTTTGATGTGGAACAAATCCAGAAGGCACGGGCCGAGGCCGAGAAAGGTAAAAGGGTGAGAGGTGCCAGCACGATTTCCCAGCAGACCGCTAAGAATGTATTTCTTTGGCCGGGGAAAAGTTATTTACGGAAAGGCATCGAGGTCTATTTTACCTTCTTGATCGAATGGATATGGGGAAAGGAACGTATTATGGAAGTCTATCTGAACTCGATAGAGATGGGGGAGGGCATCTATGGTGCGGAGGCGGTAGCGGAGGCTCATTTCGGTAAGCATGCCTACCAATTGACCAAAAGCGAGGCAGCCCTAATAGCGGCCACACTTCCAAATCCCCGGAAGTTTAATTCTGCTAAACCGTCACCTTATATGCTGAAACGACAAGCGAAAATAATTTCCTTAATGGGAAAACTGATAAAAGTAGAAATGGGATATGGTGCCGGGCAAGTTGATCCCGGTACCGGAAAGGTTAAAAAAAGAAAGAAATGGAGAGCTTCCGTTATCATGACTTGGGACGAATCGCTTATGCCGATGCGTTAGAATATCAGACAGCTGCTTTCGAGGTCTTATTGGATGCGAAGGCAACGGGAAAGAAAGAGGATAATCAATTATTCTTTTGTGAGCATTTACCGGTCTTGACGATCGGTAAAAGTGGCAAGGACTCTAATTTGCTTATCCCCGAGGAAACTTTACGGGAACGAGGGGTCTCGTTTTACCATATAAACAGAGGGGGGGATATAACGTATCACGGGCCGGGACAGATTACTGGTTATCCGGTATTTGATCTGGAATATTGGAATCTGGGATTGAAACAATACATCTATATGCTGGAAGAGACGATCATCCGTTTCCTGTCGCTTTACGACTTGAAAGGGGAACGTTTGGAAGGGGCGACGGGTGTATGGCTAGACCCTGAAGTACCGGGGCGTGCCCGTAAGATCTGTGCGATTGGCGTGAAAAGCAGCCGGTTCGTTACGATGCATGGCTTTGCTTTGAATATAAATACGGATCTGAGTTACTTTTCATTGATCAACCCTTGTGGCTTTACGGATAAAGGCGTTACCTCCTTGGCTATGGAGTTGGGGGCACCCCAAGACTTTGAGTTGGCAAAAAGTCAATTGAGATCGATTTTCATGGAAATCTTCGCTTGATATGGCAGTCATTCATTTCGCTCCTTTGCAAGGATATACGGATTCGGTTTATAGAGAGGCGCATACCCGAGTATTCGGGGGCGTAGATACCTATTATACTCCTTTTGTAAGGATAGAGAAAGGTGGTTTCCGGAATAAGGACTTGAAGGATATCGCTTGCGATAGAAATAGGCAGGTACATGTCGTACCGCAATTGATCGCTTCCACACCAGACCAGTTTCGGTCGATCGTGCGTTTATTCCAAGAGAATGGGTACCGGGAAGCGGATATTAATTTAGGATGCCCTTTCCCTATGCAGGTCCGTGCCCATAGAGGCTCGGGACTTTTGCGGTACAAGGAAGAGGCCGAGTCTTTATTACGTACGATTGAGGAGTTCCCGGATATTTCTTTTTCTGTGAAAATGCGTTTGGGGTGGGAGTGTGCGGACGAGTCATTCGTGCTTCTGTCCTTATTAAATAAGTTACCTTTGAAGCATATAACCTTGCATCCCCGGTTAGGGATACAGCAATATAAAGGAGCTATCGATTGGGATGGATTCTCCCTTTTATGAGGAATGTAAACTTCCTTTATATTATAATGGAGATTTAGTGGGGCTGGAAGATATCCGAGGTATAAAGGAGCGTTTTCCGGGGCTTGCCGGGCTTATGCTAGGACGAGGGTTATTGGCCTCTCCTTGGCTGGCCACTGAGTTTGTGTCCGGACAAGTCTTGACCGTGAATGAGAGGCGGGATAAACTAGTCATGTTCCATGAGTCGTTGATGGATGAATATGCTGCCCGGTTGGAAGGTGGCGAGCATCAGGTATTATCCAAAATGAAGACAATCTGGGATTATCTTTTGCCTGAGGCCGATAAAAGGCTTCGCAAGAAAGTATTGAAAAGTACTTCCCTTACTTCTTATCAGTCGGCAGTGAAAGATTTGTTGAGTCTTTGACTACGGGAGGGACATTCGTAGAGTCTTTGGGAATCAAGGGTAAAAGAGGTCTCTTTCTTCTTCTGAAAATCTCAGAGAAATTTGTAAAGTCTTTCCGGTACATGATTCCTACACCTTGTATGGTTAATGCTTGCTTCAGGCCGAAATACATATCTCTGGCATGGTTATAAGCCTTTAGCCGGATCTCACCGGAGGGGGTCAACTTATATTCTAGGTCGAACTCTCCGATAAAAGTGTTATTTTTGCCTGTAGTGACCGTATTTCTCATACCGAAATTACCATTGATCAATAAGCGGTTGTTTAGCAACTGGCTGGATAATATCATCTCGTATTCCGTGTCTTCCTTGAAACCGTCCTGTCCCGCTCGTATGTTTGTCCCTATTTGTACTTTATCCGTGAAACTACCTAATAGATTGGATAATTGCGCTGAGATAGCGGATGAAGCCACGGCGTTTAACTCGCTAGACTTATAACTCGTTTGGGCATATTCTGGTGTGTAGAATTTATTTAACACCAGCAAATAAACAATTTGCCGAGTCATCATATCCTCTGTGTCTATAAACGCTTTGACTTGACGCTCTAACTCCTCGTTAGAGTTCGGAAATTCTAAGTCGAAGGAAATAGACGGGCTGCGCAATGCGCCTTCAAGGTTTAAGACGCAATTGACGGGTATGTTTGTTCGAGAACTTTCTTGTAAGAGACTCTGATCCAAGTCTCCGATATTTGCGGTCAGATTGTAGATCGCATTGATATCCATATGGGCATTAAAGGGATCGCCACGGAAATTGATCGTGCTACCGTCTCTGATCTTAAAGTCTTTATGGATGATTTGCTGTAAGCTGAAATTATAGTTTCCTTGTACGATATTCACGTCGCCATACATACGAAGATCACTTCTTGTTCCATATTGTATTTGTAAACTTCCACTGGCGTTTCCTTTGATACGGTCTCCCGCTATCGGGTCCATGATTAGCTCTATATCGGCATCGGGTGTGATATCAAGGAGGAAGTTCATTCGTAGCTCGGCTCCCTCGTCTGTCTCGTGTACGATATTCAATGGGTGTGTGGACGTGGAATCTACGTTAGCGGCCAACTTGCTTTTATCGACGAACGTGATAAAATCATAGTCCGTAGCCGAGTTATTATTCATGAAGTCCAGATAAATAGCGGTCTTAGGTTCGCTTTTCATGTTAATATCAAAGTCTATCAACTTACCGTTGCCCTTGATTTGCGCCGTTCCGCTGGCGAATACCGTTCCATAGATCAGCGGATTCTTTTTCTGGTTGGCGTTATACATCAACATCTTATTACCCTGCACGTTTACGAGGAAGCTATAATCCCGGAAATGCAGATGATTGAACTTAAGGCTGACTTTTCCGGAGTTGCCGAATTGATCCTTGACCGTGATATTCCGTAAATTGACGGACGTAGAGTCAAGGTGGACGGAATCGGAGAAGGTATAATACGTATCCAAGAAATCAACGCCTACCCCTCCATCCATGACATAGGCATCTCCCTCGACATTCAGCTCCTTAAAGGGGCCGTGCAAATGTATACTTCCGAATCCCCGGCCTTGCAAGTTCTTTATGACCGTATCGACAAAGGGTTGCAAGAAGGCCAGATTGATATCATTGGCATCGAAATACAAGGATAGCCCCGCATTGGGCCCGACTGGAAATACATAACCGTTCACATCCGTCCAAGTGCTGTCGTTCTTGTAGATGCTTCCCAGCATAAGGATACCTTTCTGTGCGTCGTCCCATTCGCTGAAGAGATTGAGGCGACCCAAGGGGGTTTGGTTGAATGAGAAATTCTTTACTTCCAGATCCGTATTTAGCATGCGGCTATTGAATAAGTCGTTCACATAGAACTTACCGGTCGCCTCACCCCCGAATTGCAATACTGGGATATTCAATACGTCGAAGACATAACTCAGCTCTATTTGCTTCAAGTCTACCAATAAAGTATCTGCCGGATCTTTCGAGATCGTCCCTTCCATAGATAAATACTGGGTCTCATGATCTACCCGGAAATGCTCGATACCGATCTTGCCCTCACGAATTGTTATATTCGCCGGATTGATGGTCCAGAGCGTGTCTTTAATAATGAGGGGGCTTTTATTCAACGTGACTTCCGTACGTAACTTGGCCGGCCCTTTCTCGCTTTCCTCCTCGACAAAAAGGGTAGAGGCGGAGATGTCGGCCTTAAATAACCGCTCTTTATTATTCGCCCACCCAATCATGGTATTCACCAGATTGTCTTTAGCGTCTGCCTTGAGATCAAGGTAATTACGCAGTCCCTTGTCGTTGTAATTAATCGTTTTTAATTGGAGGTTTACCTTATCGTTCGGATTGTCGCAAACCAAGTAGCCGGATTCGAACATGGATTTCCCGAGATTGAACTTCGGAAGCCACGCCTCGATACGGAACTTATTATAAATATTATTATAATGTCCCGTGATCCGTCCGGGTTGCACCATCGTGAACGGTAGTTTCAATGTCGTAGAAAGCGCTTCCGTATTCTCGATCGTTAATAGGAGGGCGAAGTTATTCTCCTTCACGATTTGTTTTTTCTGGGTCGTGTTGATCAAGGCTGGCACATATCCCTTGAACGTATTCATAAGGCTGGGGATTAGCGTGTTGAATGAGTAAGACCCGGTGACCTCTCCATTCAAGATATCGGACGTTATGGTTAATTGCCGGTCGAGACTATGCCCCGAGGCAACTACTTCGAATTTCTTAAGGAAGAAGCTGCTGGGAGTGGTCTCGAAGAAAGACTGTCCAACGTGATGCTACCTTCCAGATTATCGATATTATCTCCGGTGAAATCCGCGTTTAAAGCCAAGGAGATATTCGGCGCCTCATATTTGTCCGTCAGGTTCAATCGGTCCGGCCGGAAATGATCGAGGCGGGCGGTGAAATTAAACAAGGAGTTTTGCCCTTGGTGCTGGAAGATGCCTTGGGCGTATAACTCGCCATTGGGATCGTTTACATGGATAGTCCCATCGAAACTACTCTTCTTGAAATTACCGGAAAGATTTATATCCTTGTATTTATAAGCTTTATAATCGAACTCCTTGACTTGTGCTTGGATATTTCCGGAGAAATTTCCGCCAACAGGTCTACGGGTATCGATATTGATGTCGAAGCGAGCCTCCCCGAAAGGATTATTCTCGCCAAATAACTCATGGAGCCGCAAGTTGCTGGAGGCGATGCGTCCCCGTAGGTAAGCGGCTATATTCTTATCCTTGTTGCTACCGAATATCAAGTCTGTCTGTATGGAGCCGATGGAAGACGATAATTTTCCGAAAGCGACTAAGTTATCAAAAAAGCCTGATATCTCGCCCGTGAAATTGATCGTCCCCAATTTGATGACCGGGGCCGGGAGATTCTTCGGACGCTCATTGAAGTTATTGGCCAGACTGGAGATACCGTCTGTCGTGATATACATCTTATTCACCTTCCCTAAAAGATACGTTTCCTCGGGATGGGTGATGTTCTTTAATTCCATCTGGCCGATAAACAGCATCTTATCGCTATATTTTAAGGTGAGGCGCTTCAAGTTGAAATTATTGATGTAGCCGTTTGCCTCGGCCGATAACTCAATCGTGTCGGCGAAGTTCTTGAACGCCGGGACGAAAGGGGATAAGTCTTTCAGGCAGATTTGCGAAGGTGTTATATTCAAATCGATCGGAGCGTTGTTCAAGAGAGCGGGAAGGCTATCGATCTCGCTTAAATCGATCCGGGCAAGGCCGATCTTCAAGTCTGTCTGCGGCAAGCGTACCTCGAAGTCCTGCACGAAAGCGCTATCCCGGTTCCCGACCACGTTCAGCGATAACTTATTCAAGGAGAAACCGGACGCCTCGTCGAAACTCATCTTCTTGATATGAGCGTTCACGCTGTCCTTGTTAAAAGCCTTGAGGGATATCTTTGCACTCAGGTTCTTGATATCGATATGCTTGGCGTTGAACTTTCCCGGGGTCTCTTTCTCGCTATCCACATTATAGCTGAAATTACCTCTTCGGATCATGATGGAGTTGAAACGGAGATCGATATTCTTCTCTTTCTTTATCGAATCCTTACTGGCGAAAGCGTCGATGACGAATTGCAGGTTCAAGGGGCTTTCAGGCGTATGTTTTCGTAGGTTGAAGGAGAAACCGAACAAACGTACCGTCGTGAAGACGAACTTCCCTTCCAGTAACGGCATGATCTCGAATCCCGCCGCCACATGGTTCGCCTCGAACATGACTTTCCCGTCTTGGTCTTCCAGATAAAGCCCTTCCAGTACCAGACGATTGAACCATTCGATATCCACGTTACCGATCTTTACGGGCACACCGAGGTGGCCGGATAACTGGGTTGTGGCTACTTCTGATACTTTGTTTTGAATATAAGGAATTCTCAGTAAGATGCCCGGCAACGCATAGAATATCCAGAATAATGTAAGCAGGGTAATGATTATGTATTTAAGTCCTCTGATATCTTTTCTATTTATTTAGCGCAAATCTACAACAATATCGCGATAGATTTCGTTAATTCGCGGAAAAAAGAATGAAGATATGAGTATAACGATATTAGGAATCGAGTCTTCTTGCGATGACACTTCCTCTTCGGTGATCCGTGACGGCGTGATGCTGTCCAACGTAATAGCCAGTCAAGCCGTTCATGAGGCCTATGGCGGGGTTGTCCCCGAGTTGGCTTCCCGTGCCCATCAGCAGAATATTATTCCGGTAGTAGCCGAGGCCATCAAGCGTGCCGGCATCGATAAGTCCGAGTTGAGTGCCGTGGCGTTTACTCGTGGGCCGGGTTTGATGGGTTCTTTATTGGTCGGGACCTCGTTCGCCAAGGGTTGGCCGCTTCCTTGGATATCCCGATGATCGAGGTCAATCACTTACAGGCTCACGTGTTGGCTCATTTTATCAAGGAGACTCCGGACGATGACCATGCTCCCTCGTTTCCTTTCCTTTGCTTGTTGGTTTCGGGCGGTAACTCGCAAATCATAAAGGTGAACGCTTATAATGATATGGAGGTGATCGGCCAGACGATCGACGACGCCGCGGGAGAGGCTTTCGACAAATGCGCCAAGGTGATGGGACTGGGTTATCCCGGTGGCCCAGTCGTGAATCGTTTGGCGAACGAGGGCAATCCGAATGCCTTTACGTTCAGCAAGCCGCATATCCCCGGATATGACTATAGCTTCAGTGGCCTGAAGACCTCCTTTTTATATACCTTGCGTGATCATTTGAAAGATGATCCGGATTTTATTGAGAAGAACAAGCGAGACCTATGCGCTTCCTTGCAAGCTACGGTAATCGATATCTTGATGGGTAAATTGCGTAAGGCGGCGAAGGATTTGCATATAAAGGAAGTAGCCGTCGCCGGAGGTGTATCGGCCAATTCCGGTTTGCGTGAGGCATTCTTGGATCACGCCAAACGTTATGGCTGGAAAGTGCATATCCCGAAGTTCTCGTTCACCACGGATAACGCCGCTATGGTAGCTATCACGGGATATTATAAGTATATGGATAAGGAGTTCTGTCCGATGGATGCCGCTCCTTTTTCTAGGGTTGTCTTATAGGAAAATAGTTTTACTATAGAGAAACAAAAGTTTCTTCTAGGAAAACAAAAGTTTCTTCCTAATGAAACTATTGTTTTCCCATAATGAAACTCCTAGTATCATTATAACAATGGAAGTAGATGATTTACCAATAGAGTTAGAAGTAGCGGACGCACTCAAATCAGGACACCTGATGATGGGTACGGCAGAGAGTTGTACAGGCGGAAAGATTGCCAGCATGATAACCTCCATGGCGGGCAGCTCGGAATACTTCACCGGGGGCGTGGTAGCCTATTGCAACGAGGTGAAGCATCATGTGCTCGGTGTCTCCGAGGCGGACTTGAACACTTTCGGGGCCGTAAGCCAGCCGGTCGTGGAGCAGATGGCCCGTGGAACTATGCGGGTATTGGGATGTGATTGTGCCGTCGCTACCTCCGGGATCGCCGGTCCGGGAGGCGGACTCCCTCGAAACCGGTGGGAACGGTATGGATTGCCGCCGCTTATAAGGAGAGGATTCTCTCCGAGTGCTACCATTTCGGGGAGAATCCTCGTATGGAGAACATTCGCTTGTCGGCAGAGGCGGCGTTGCGTATGTTGCTCGGATTGATTCGTGAGTAAAGGGACTATCGCTTAATGGGCGATCTCGTCCACGATTTGTTTATAGCCTTCCTCGTTCGGGTGTAATCCGTCTGAGAATAAGGATTCGTTTATCTTGCCGTCTTCCTGAAGCAACTTCGTACCCGGGTTCTTGAACGTGTACCATCCGGTCTCGGCCATTTGACGGATGCGGAGATTGAGATTCCTTACCCGTTCTTCTTGGTTGCGGCGGGGCAAGATGCCGATTACCTTGATCTTGGCCTCCGGCTGCCGTTGCCTGATGGCGGAAAGCAAGAAACGAATGCCTTCCACGATCTCATTGTCATTGTTGATTCCGATGTTATTCGTGCCGATCATCAATACTACTTCCTCAGCCTTGTATCCATCCAATTCACCATGATAGACTCTCCAAAGTACGTTCTCGATACGGTCGAAACCATATCCGAGATTGTGGAACCCAGCTGGACGCATGATTTTCTCCCATGTTTCCAGACCTCGCACGGACGGTCCTTTGGGCTCTCCTCCCCAGAAATGCGTGATGGAATTACCTAGGATCACCCGTCGAGGCGGGTTGCTTTGATTCAGCGAGAGAATATCCCGGTGACGTTTTTGCCATTCGTAATTATTGGGTTCCCGGCGCTGGGTGACAGGCTTTGTAGTAGAGAGGTCTCCTTCGGGGATGCGTAATATTTCCCGTACTTTCCGCTCTACGGCATTCGCCTGTGTTTCCATGCCCCAGTCGGAAGGATGGACGTAATCTACCCAAGCGTCCGGGTGCGGTCCCAGCTCTTCTCGTGTAAGGTAGTAGATATCCTTTATCCCTTGTGCCTGCAATTCCTCGAATGCTTTTTTAGCTCCTTCGTTCATGCGTGTATAATCTTGTAACTTCGTATCGTCGGCGGGTGCGTTGCTATATCCGGCATGCTCCACTAATAAGATCGGAGAGGAGTGGGTGGCACGTATTTGCTTGACTGCGTCCGATACGAGTTGCGTGATCTCATCTTTGCTCTTTGGCGTGAGGTTGGGCAGGCAGTCAAGGATATAAAGGCGTGCGTCTATCTCACAAATAAAATCCAATACCTCTTTCTCTAAACGTCCGTTACCGGAGAAGCCTAGGTTGATAAGCGGATATCCCAGAGAACGCTGCAAGATCGTGCCCCAAGTCATGCCCGGGCGAGAGGCGCATGCGCCTTGGGCGATCGAGGTTCCGTATAAAAGAATCGGTTTCTCGGGCGATACGGGGATAAACGTAAGCTCATCGTTTTCGGGCACGCCGATTTCCAACCACTTTATCGTATTATAAGGAGGCAGATAGAGGCGGAACTCATAGCCCCTGTCATGATACAGATCTTTGCCTATGTTCGTATAATGATATTGAAGCGTATCTCCGGAAGGATAACCGCCGAAATAAAATCTCCATTGGCCATCGCTATCGATACTATATAGATCTACACCGGATACGCCTGTCGTGGGCATATGTGGCATATTCAGCGGTCCGCTTACTTGATAGCGTACTTTTAGTTCAGGGGCGTTGCTGAAAAATGAATTGCCAACCCGGCGGAGTTGCGGGATAAATCCCAGACGGGTTTACGTACCTTGCCTTCGGCTCTTTGGGGAAGCCGAACGTAACGGTCTCCGATCTCTTCGGTCCATCCTTGGTTTTGTATGACAGGGAATCCACATTCGAGCGGGTTGAGCCATTTCCATTGTGCGTGGGCGGAGAGAACCGTGAAACATACGAGCGTTAAGAGGATTTTGTGAAGTCTCATCATTTCGGTATTATTTGTTTTGTTATGAATATGACAAAGATAATATATATTTGTATTCATAAACAAACTTAAATCAATAAACCATGAGTAAAAACATTCTATTTGCTTTTCTCTTTTTAATGGGCGCTATCCCGTCGATCGCTCAAAAGAATTATCAAGTCCAGTCTCCGAACCGGGATATAAAGGTGGAGGTTACGGTAGCCGATAAAGTCACTTTCGCTATCGTACAGGATCATTCGGAGGTGATGAATTCTGCCGTATCTATGACTTTACAAGGAGGTGAGGTACTTGGCGCTAACCCGAAAGTCTTGAAAGTGACGAAGACCTCGGTAGACAAGGAAATATCCTCTCCGTTCTATAAGAAGGACGTAGTAAAGGATATTTATAATGAGATGCAAATCTCGTTCCGGGGAAACTACGGGCTGGTTTTTAGGGTGTATAACGATGGAGTCGCTTACCGTTTCACGACGAAAAGAAAGGAACCGATCGTTATCGCCGACGAGGAGGCCGTCTATAACTTCCCTTCGGATTATAAGACATTCACCGCTTACGTGAATAGTACGAAGCCGACGTTCGAGGAGCAATTCTTCAACTCCTTCGAGCAGCCCTACGTAAACGAGACGATCTCTAGCCTAAATGATAAACGCTTGAAGATCCTGCCTCTTTTGGTGGATCTGGAAGACGGTCGCAAGGTCTGTATCACGGAAGCCGATCTGGAGGATTTCCCCGGGATGTTCTTGAATAACGAGACGGGAAAAACTTCCTTGAAAGCGGTTCATGCGCCTTATCCGAAAGTGAAGGAGCAAGGCGGCCATAATCAGTTACAGATGTTGGTGAAAGAGCGTGAGAACTATATCGCCAAAACATCCGGACCCGTTCTTTCCCTTGGCGTGCGTTTATAATCTCCCGGAATGATAAGGAGTTGGCCGATTGCGATATGGTCTACCGTCTGGCTTCTCCCTCCCGGGTAAACGATATCTCTTGGATCAAGCCGGGTAAGGTGGCTTGAGGATTGGTGGAACGACTGGAATCTATACGGTGTGGATTTCCGTGCCGGAATCAATAATCCCACCTATAAATATTATATCGACTTCGCCGCCGAGCATGGCATCGAGTACGTAATCTTGGATGAGGGCTGGGCCGTGAACCTGCAAGCGGACATGATGCAAGTAATACCGGAGATCGATCTTCAAGAATTGGTGGATTACGGTAAGTCCAAGAATGTCGGAATTATCCTTTGGGCGGGTTATTGGGCTTTCGCCCGTGATATGGAGAATGTCGTGAAGCATTATTCGGATATGGGCGTGAAAGGCTTCAAGGTGGATTTCTTGGATCGTGACGATCAGGAAATGGTGAACTTTGTTTATGAGGCCTCCGAGGTATGCGCTAAATATAAGATGCTAGTGGATTTCCATGGCGTATTCAAGCCGACAGGTCTTCAACGGACCTATCCGAACGTATTGAACTATGAGGGTGTGAATGGCTTGGAGCAACTGAAATGGTCTCCCGAGTCTTACGATATGGTGACGTACGATGTCACGATCCCATTCATCCGTATGATCGCCGGCCCGATGGATTATACGCAAGGCGCTATGCGTAACGCCGTTAAAGGTAATTATCGCCCGGTAAACTCGGAGCCTATGAGCCAAGGAACCCGGTGCCGCCAGTTGGCTACTTACGTGATCTTCGAGTCTCCTTTCAATATGCTGTGCGATGCTCCGTCTAATTACAGGAGGGAAAAGGAATGTACGGAGTTTATCTCTAACATTCCCACTATCTGGGATGAGACGGTCTCATTGGATGGAAAGGTCTCCGAGTATGTAGCGATCGCCCGCCGTCATGGTAATGATTGGTATATCGGGGCGTTGACCAACTGGACGCCGAGGGAGCTGGATTTAGACTTGTCTTTCTTGGGCGAAGGTGATTATACTTGAGATTATTCAAGGATGGCATAAATGCCGATCGTGCTGCCCGTGATTATAAGAAAGAGGTAATCCCAGTCCCGACAGATCGCAAATTAAAGATCCATATGGCTCCCGGTGGAGGCTATGCGGCTCGTATCCAGAAACGATAATTCTTTTTTCGTCTAAAGCGACCCTGCCACTCGTCGAATAAACGCTTGCGTTCATAGGCGCAGGCGTTAGATTCGCTTACTTTTAAAAACGTATTATGAAACTCACGAGGCAAGATTATATATTGGCGGGAGGACAGGCTTTATTGTGGATCACCTTATGGCTGATTCCTCCTGCGATCGGATTTTTTCATACGCTTTAATCGAGTTCGGCTTTCGAGGTGTGGAAGATTAATACGGGTTCATTACTCCGTTGGCTATTGTTTTCACCGCTAATTTCTATGTATTGGTTCCCTATTTGCTTTATCGGGATCGGAAGATGCTCTTTGGTTTGATGAATTTGCTATTGATCACGGGGGCTAACCTATGGATATTTTCTCCTAAGGCGGATTTCCCGGACGAATGGCGTTCGGGAATGTATATGGTCGCTTTCGGAGCGTTCTTCTTACATTTGCTAGTGGTTGGATGTGCCGTGGGGTTCCGTTATATCGTACGCTGGGGCGATATGCAGATGCGTTTGAAAGAGGAACGGCAGAAAAACGCCGAGGCGGAACTGGCTTGGCTGAAGAACCAGTTGAATCCGCATTTTCTCTTTAATACCTTGAATAATATTTCCAGCTTGGTCCAGATAGACCAAGATACGGCGCAAGAAAGTATCGGGCAATTGAGCGATTTGCTGCGGTATACGCTCTATGAGTCGAACCATGAGCTGGTACCGGTGGAAGGCGAGATCGAGTTCATGAATAATTACATCGAGCTGATGAGATTGCGCTGCAATGAGTTGGCTACCGTGGAAGTAGATTTGCAGATTCCGATTAAACCGATGAGGATCGTTCCGCTCTTGTTTATTTCTTTGATAGAGAATGCATTCAAGCATGGCGTGAATAGCCGTAAGTTCGTCGTTCGTACGTATTCGTTTCAAGGCGGAAGGAGATGACCTTGTTTTTACCTGCGAGAATAGCGACCATCCGAAACCGGATGTGAACCGTAGCGGATCGGGGATCGGGTTGGAAAACCTGAGGCGTAGGCTGGATCTGGCTTATCCCGGTCGTTACCGATATGATCAAGCGCTCCGGGGAAATAGTTACTTTGTTCAAATAACACTTCGAGACTGCTTATGAAAACACTGACTTGCATGATCGTAGACGATGAGCCCTTGGCGGTGAAGATGCTGAGGACTTCGTAAGCCGTACGCCTTATCTGAGGCTGGCTTCCTTCAATGATCCGGTGCTGGCACTCTCCACGTTGCGTGAGTCTTCGGTGGACGTGCTTTTCTTGGATATTCAGATGCCGGATCTGGACGGGCTGAACCTCTCCCGCATGGTGCCCCCCGGTACGAGGGTGATCTTCACGACCGCCTTTAAGGAGTATGCCTTTGATAGCTATGAGGTGAATGCCCTCGATTTCCTGCTGAAGCCCATCCGATACCATAAGTTTCTCGGAGCTGCGGAGAAGGCCCGCCAATGGTTTGAGATGAGTAGCGTGAAGGAGGAGAGAGGCAGCCTTTTCGTGCGGGTGGATAGCCAGTTGCGGCAGGTGGAAATCTCCCGGATATTATACGTGACGGGTTTGAAGGATTACGTGATGATCTATCTGGAATGGGGAGGCCCGTCCGCTTATCACCCACGTGACGATGAAGGCCATGGAAGAGATGTTGCCTTCCGGTCGCTTTATGCGGGTCCATCGTTCTTATATCGTGGCGTTGGATAAGATCCGCTCCGTCGACCGGAATAATTGCGTTTATATCGGGAAGGAGATCATCCATGTGACGGATGCCTACAAAGAGGCGTTCAACGCTTATCTGAAAGCTGCTCAACCTTCTTGAACTTGGATGCCCATTCAAAGCTCCTTACGATGGGCATTCTAACGACCTTACAATGCCCATTGTAGGAACCTTATAATGGGCATTCTAAACTTTATGTGTATATTCGTGCCTTAATTAAGAGAAAACGATATGAAGAATAGCATTCCTTTAGGGTTTATCCGGATCTTTATCCTGCTTATATGTCTGACCTCGTGCGGTAGCAAAAAGCAACAAAAAGTAGCTTTGCCCGCCGATTTCAAGGGACCGAAGGAGTTGGCTCGCTTATATGGGGTACGTATCACACCGGAAGATAATATATTCTTGTACAACGAGGGGGCCCGTTGGTTGGGTGTACGTCATAAATTGGGAGGGAGCACGAAACGGGGCGTGGATTGCTCCGGTTTCGTATCGATCGTTTATCGGGAGGTATACGGAAAGCAGCTGGCTCGTTCCTCGGCGGATATGCTGAAGTATAATTGCAAGAAAGTGAGTCGTGCCAAATTGCAGGAAGGAGATCTGGTATTTTTCAAGACGGGCCGTGGCGGGAAGCGTGGCGTTCCGAATCACGTGGGGATTTACTTGAAAAATGGGCGCTTCATCCATACCAGTACTTCTAGCGGCGTGATGGTAAGTAGCCTTAGCGAACCTTATTATACAAGAACTTGGTTAACGGGTGGTCGGGTAAAATAAAATTACTAAATTCGCGTCTTAGAAAAACTATTAAACATAAATAGAATATGTTGACAATCAAATTAATCACTGAAAACACGGATGCCGTAATCCGTGGACTGGAAAAGAAACATTTTAAGGGTGCGAAAGAAAGCATCGATAAAGTGTTGGAATTGAATGATAAAAGACGTATCGCACAAAATCAATTAGATAAGAACCTAGCGGAGGTAAACGCAACCTCTAAGTCGATCGGACAATTAATGAAAGAGGGCAAGAAGGAAGAGGCGGAGGCCGCTAAGAAACATGTTTCCGAGATCAAGGAGGTGAGCAAGGCTTTGCAGGTTGAGATGGATCAGGCTGCCGAGGAGCTGCAGAACTTACTTTATACGATCCCGAACGTACCTTACGATGAGGTACCCGAGGGTATCTCCGCGGAGGACAATGTGGTAGAGAAAATGGGAGGTATGGAAACGGAACTTCCGAAGAACGCTCTTCCCGCACTGGGAATTGGCGAAGAAATATGATTTGATTGATTTCGATCTGGGTGTTAAGATCACGGGAGCAGGTTTCCCGGTCTATAAAGGACAGGGCGCTCGTTTGCAACGTGCGTTGATCAACTTCTTCTTGGATGAGGCCCGTGACGCCGGTTACTTGGAGATCATGCCGCCTACGGTGGTGAACTCGGCTTCCGGTTATGGTACGGGACAGCTTCCAGATAAGGAGGGACAGATGTATCATTGCGAGGTAGACGACCTATATTTGATCCCGACGGCGGAGGTGCCCGTGACAAATATTTACCGGGATGTCATTCTGGATGAGAAGCAGTTACCGATCAAGAATTGCGCTTATACACAATGCTTCCGTCGTGAGGCAGGTTCTTATGGCAAGGATGTACGCGGTTTGAATCGTTTGCACGAATTTTCTAAGGTGGAGTTGGTTCGGATCGATAAACCGGAGCACTCTAAGCAATCTCACCAAGAGATGTTGAATCATGTGGAGGGATTACTTCAGAAGTTGGAGTTGCCGTATCGCATCCTTCGTCTTTGTGGGGGTGATATGAGTTTCACGGCTGCCCTTTGCTTTGACTTCGAGGTGTATTCCGAGGCACAACAACGCTGGTTGGAAGTTAGCTCCGTGTCCAACTTCGATACGCATCAAGCCAACCGCTTGAAATGCCGCTATCGTGACGAGAATAAGAAAACGCAACTTTGCCATACCTTGAATGGTAGTGCCTTGGCTTTACCTCGCATCGTAGCCGCCTTATTGGAAAACAACCAAACCCCCGAAGGTATCCGCATCCCGAAAGCGTTGATCCCTTACACTGGGTTTGATATGATTAAATAAGCATCAGATCATTTATATAAAATATCCCAGCATTGTCCTTATTGTGGATATGCTGGGATATTTTTTTTGAATGAATTAGATGAATAAGTTTACGTTCGCGTCTTCCGCGTTCCAGATAGGTGGCTACGCCTCCTAGGACAACGTTATCCATCAGTTCTTCTTTTTTGACGCCCATTACGTCCATGCTCATCGTGCAGGCGATCATCTCGATACCATTCTCTACGGCTTGTGCCATAAGGCTTTCCAAGCTGTCGATCCGTTTCTTCCTCATGATAAGGCGCATCATCCAACTGCCGGCTCCACCCATATTCATTTTAGATAGTTTCAGCTTTTCGCTATTTGCCGGAAGCATCCAGCCAAACATCTTGCCGAAGATATCTTTAGATACGGCAGGTTTTTCCCGTTTCTTAATCACGTTAAGCCCCCAGAAAGTAAAGAACATAGTCACCTTCTTTCCGGTGGAGGCAGCCCCGTTCGCTATGACGAATGAGGCCAACGCCTTATCGAGGTCATCGCTGAAAACGATCAATGTCTTGTTGTCGGCACTATTACCACCTGTCGCTATTTTGCATTCAGCTTTTTTTTTTCGTACCGTGGCGGCGATCGTGCCTCCCTTATTTTCCAGAGAGACTAACTCTGCCCCGGTTATCTTGCACCATGAAGAGACATCTTTTCCGAAAGCCTGATCTGTTGCGGTGATTTCCAATGACTCATCTTCCCGCAAGTTCTCATAGTTCTTTTCAACTGCATGATCGGTCCCGGACACATTAATCCGCAAGCGTCTACCTTAATCGCCGTAGCTGCCGGAGTCGATTTGCAAGAGCTACTTTTACCAGATGCCTTATCAGAAACAGCTTCGGACGAACAAGGTGCGCAGGCCGGCTCATTCTTGATCTTTGCTGTCGCTACACTCCAAGTCTTGTAACCACCGGATAGGTTTCGGACATTCGTGAAGCCATTTTGAGTCAGGATGCGATAAGCCAAATAGCCCCTTAATCCAACGGCGCAAGTCACTACGATCAGTTTATCCTTGGGTAGTTCCGCCAAATGTTCTCTTAACTCATCAACCGGGATATTGATGAAGCCGGGGATTGTCCCTAAGCTGTACTCGTCACGGGTACGGACATCGATACGTACGGTATCTGGCGATAAGTTCTGGATCTCTCTCCACTGGATCGCTTTCGCTTTTCCCGTAAGCAGGTTCTCCGCTACGAACCCGGCCATATTTACGGGATCTTTAGCGGCTGAATAAGGAGGAGCATACGCATGTTCCAACTCCGTCAGGTCATAGACCGTACCTTTCCGCTGGATCACTTGCGCTAACATCTCGATCCGTTTGTCTACGCCTCCGAAACCTACGACTTGCGCCCCTAACAGTCGTCCGTCTTCCGGCGCGAACAATATCTTGATCGATAAAGGCACGGCTCCCGGGTAATATCCCGCATGCGAGGCTCCATGCGTATAGGAGGATTGATAAGCGATTCCTTCCCGTTTCAACAGCTTAGCGTTAGCTCCCGCCGTGGCGACCGTCAAGTCGAATACCTTGGCGATAGAGGTTCCCATCGTCCCGTCATAAGTTTCCTTATTGCCGGATACGATATTATCGGCTACGATACGTCCTTGCTTATTCGCTGGACCCGCCAATGGGATCAAGGCTGGTTTGCCTGTCACGAGGTGGCGTACTTCCACGGCATCTCCCAACGCATAAATATCCGGGTTCGAGGTCTGCATATATTCATTGACAGCGATACCGCCGAGTGCTCCGATCGTAAGTCCCGCTTCCTTGGCCAATCGGGTTTCCGGACGGACACCGATACTCAATAAAACCATATCCGCCGGGATCTGCTTCCCACTTTTCAAATGAACGGTCACGCCTCTGGAAGTCTCCTCGAAACGAGATACGCCATCTTCCAGCATCAAGCCTACCTGCTTGCCGATCAATTGCTGATGTACGATAGCGGCCATTGAATAATCGAGGGGAGCCATTACTTGGTTAGCCATTTCCACGACGGTGACGTGGACACCCAGCTCATGCAAATTCTCCGCCATCTCCAAGCCGATGAAACCACCCCCTACAACAACGGCGGTACGGGGCTTTTCCGTGTTCACGTAATTCTTGATCGTGTCCGTATCCGGCACGTTACGTAACGTGAATATCTTTTTACTCTCGATTCCTTCGATGCGTGGACGCAAAGGCTCCGCACCGGGAGAGAGCACTAGTTTATCGTAAGTCTCCGTGTAGGTTTCTCCTGTGCCGAGTTTCTTTACCTCCACTTGCTTGGATTCGGGAAGGATTCGGGTCACTTCCTGCTCCGTACGGATATCGATGCGGAATCGATCCGTGAAGCCTTTCACGGTTTGTACGAATAATTTATTCCGGTCGTTGATCGTGTCTCCTATATAATAAGGTAATCCACAGTTTGCGTAAGAAACATATTTTCCACGTTCGAAAAGGATGATTTCCGCTTTCTCGTCCATTCTACGCAGCCGGGCTGCTACGGTAGCTCCACCGGCTACACCTCCAATAATCAAGTACTTCATATCTATTTTTATTTAATTTGTATTATACATATTTGTTAGTAGACAATAATTAGTTAAAAAAAGGGATTCATCCCTTTTGTATGTATTCTTTGAGTTGATTGAACAGGCTATCCATATTTAGCTCGGCCTGCATCATCTGTTGTATTTTCTCTTTCCCTTTTGGGGTGAGCGAGAAAAACATTTGCCGCTTATCCTCTTTATTGATGTTCCTGCGGATAAACCCCTTGTTCTCGACAGAGGTGATCACCTTTGAGACCCGGGAGTTTGAAAGACCGATATAATCGCAAATCATTCCTGCCGACTTTGCCTCATTATCCTTTAAGCAACAAAGCAACATGGCCTCGTTGATGGTGATAGCATGTACTTCCGAGAAATTTTTCTCGAACTGGTACAGTATCTTATAGATATCCTTTATGGCGCAAATTGGTTCCATATTTCTTTATAACTTGTTTGATGATGCAAAGATATAACTATTTTCTAATAAAAATACTTTCTAGTGGAAAATAATTAAGACTATTGTATATTACCCTATAGTAGAGACAGGGCGTGCCCCGTCTCATCACCGTCTGAATAGTATCTTTAAGTTACCATTTAGCTGGGATGAGACGGGCGCATCTCTACTAGGTATTTCTTTAATCTCTGTTGGGAAATATTTCATGAATTGTGAACGCTCATACATCGCCGGGTTCGGGATATTGGCGTAATTCAATTTGCCTTGGAATTGGGAAAGGGATTGGTAATGTGCCTGATGCATCCACTCTTCCACGCAAGTCAATACTTGGGAGATGATTTCCGCTCCATGTGTATAGACAGCGCTACACATCTGTACGGCGGAAGCGCCGGCCAATAGACATTTAACGACATCTTCCCAATCATGCACACCGGTAGAGGAAGCGATACTGATTCCCGGGATCTTTCCGGATACGATAGCCGTCCAGCGAATCGTGTCACTCAAATCGGAATGATTGCTAAATACATTACCCGAAACGATCTGCATATTATTAATGTCGATATCCGGCTGGTAGAAACGATTGAATAGCACGACACCATCAGCACCGTTTACTTTCAACAAATTAACCAGCGAAGGAATATTGCTGTAATTCTTTCCGATCTTCATGATAACCGGAATCGATACGGTCTCTTTTACCTTGCGGATGATACTGACATACGTATCCCGGATACTCTCGAAATCTTCGGTCAGTTCGGTTTCCATGAAGAACACGTTCAATTCCAAAGCGTCCGCTCCCGCTAACTCAATTTGGCGGGCAAAGTCGATCCAAGCGTCCGCCTTATAGCAATTGATGCTGGCGATAATGGGGATCGTACATAATTCCTTGCTCTTCTTGATCAGTTCCAGATAATCATTTACTTGATTCGCTTTTACATAACCACGGATATAATCCGCCGCTTCGGGGTAATCGGAGTCTTGCATCAAAGCCTCGCTCTGCATCTCGATCTGCTCTTCGAAAAGAGATTTCAATACACGATAGCTCCAGCACCTGCTTTCTCAAAATCCCTGTTACGTTCCGCCTTATTGGTGAGTCCGGAGCTCCCTACGATAATCGGATTGCGAAGTGTTAACCCCGCATATTGGGTTTTAATGTCAATCATGTTGCCTATATTTAGATTTAATAATTACTTTAATATTCCCGTTCGCCAAAGATACTGGTACCCACCCGTATCAAGGTGCTTCCTTCTTGGATAGCGATCGGGTAATCATGACTCATCCCCATGGATATCTCCTTGAAATCGACATTATCTTTACAGAGCGTCTCTTTCAGTTCGATAAATAAATGGATCTTTGCGGAATTCTTCCCGTATCAACCCCGTATCATCGGTATTGGTAGCCATGCCCATCAATCCGCAAATACGAATATGCTGGAATTCGGCCAAGGACTCGTCACGCAACAACTCCTTGCATTCCTCAGGACTGAGTCCGTGCTTGGATTCCTCTTGCGCCACATGGATCTCCAATAATACCCGGATCGTGCGGTCGTGTTTTTTCGCTTGTTTATTCACCTCAGCCAAAAGCTTCAAAGGGAGTCTATGCTATGGATCAAATGAATAAAAGGAGCGATATCTTTTACCTTATTGCTTTGTAACGGGCCGATAAAATGCCATTCGATATCCTCAGGTAGTACTTTTTGCTTGGCGCTCAGTTCCTGTGCCCTGCTTTCGCCAAACACCCGCTGTCCGGCGTTGTAAGCCTCCCATAGAGCCTCCACCGGGTGAAACTTAGAGACGGCAACCAACGTCACCCCTTGCGGGAGCGACGTTTTCAGTTGTACTATGTTTTGAGCGATACTCATGTTTTTATCCTCTTTGTTCAGCTTGTTGTTTTTGCTCCGCTATCAGTTCCTCGCCACTTTTCTTCTCGCCGGGAATACTGTTCGCATCGAATGGGAATACATCCATCAACTGGGTTTCCGTTACCGAGGCGATGGTATAATCCGCCAATGTACCCTTCATTCCATCTTCCAATACGGCGATGGCCTCTTTCAGCGTAGTGGCTTGGGCAAGCATTTGTGCGGCGGTTTTCTTTTCCGCTCCGCTCTTCTCGTCCAACGTGATAAAATAAACCTTGATCTTATAGAACCGATCACCATTCTCGTTGAAGAATAATTCGGATAAACGAGCTCGTTTGATGTCTGTTACCGTGAATTCACCCGTGATGAAGGGGCGGATCTCCTCGATGATGCGAGCTTCCGCTTCCGTAAAAGACAGGGCGTCTACCAAGTAAGGCTCGGTTACTTTTTTCTGCATGCCATTTTCCAGCATTTTCTCGTAAGAGACCTTACATTCAAACCAATTGTGCATATGCTTTACTTTTTAATTTAGTCTGTACTCTGTTTAAAACAACGTACAAATATAGTGGCTATTCGTCAATAAAACAACTTGCCGCAAAAGATATAATTTGTCAGGATGTCTAACTTTGCGTGTTTGTTTTCAGTTGGAATTTAAAATAGAGAGATATGGATGAGAAAGATTTGGTGGAAGGGATGCGAGAGTATATAAGTCTGTTACAAAAGGAAGGACGGTATTCCTCGGCGAAAAGTTATCAGGATGCGATGAACTCTTTTATACGGTATAGCGGGACGGATCGTATCCCATATACATATATAAATAAGGATACTCTTCGCCGGTACGAGGCTTATTTGTTGGAGAAAGGCTGCATGCGTAATACGGTCTCCACGTATATCCGCCGTTTGCGTTGTATCTATAACAAGGCGGTGGAGAATGGCGAGGCGGCGTTTATCCCTTCTTTATTCAAGGGGGTTTTTACGGGTGTGGAAAGCCAACGTAAGAAATCCTTGCCTCTGGGGGATTTGAATCGTCTGATGACTGTTCCCCGGTAAAAGGAGAGAAGTTGAGGAAGACACAGCTGGCGCTTTGCTTGATGTTTCAATACGGGGGAATGTCGTTCGTTGATTTCGCTCATTTGAATAGAGATAATATCAAGAACGGCATATTGGATTACAATCGCCAGAAGACCGGGACCTCTATGCGGTTGGAGGTTTTGGATACAGCGGAGGCTATGTATAAGGAGCTGGCAGGTGAGAGGGGTGGAGGCTCCGGCTATTTATTTCCCTTTTTAAGTGGGACGAAGAACGGCCATGAGGAATATCTCGAATACAATGCGGCCTTGTCCCGGTTCAACCGGAATTTGAAGACGTTGAAGGAGGTTGCGGGAATAGCCCCGGATGTGACTTCTTACACGATCCGTCATTCTTTTGCCATGGCATTGAAGGAACAAAATGTCCCCATTGAGATGATCAGCGAGTTATTAGGCCATAAATCCATCAAGACAACCCAGATTTATTTAAGAAGTTTCTCCTTGGAGAAAATGGCGGTGGTAAATAAGTCTTGCTTTGAGAATGTATATAATTATATACCAGAGGTGGGATGAGGCTACTTGGGGAGTAGCGTTCATTTCACGGTGCAAATGTAGCAAAAAATAACAAATAACAAGCAATCATTAGGTTTAGTTTGTGCTTCGATTTTGATTCTCCTTAAATCTTCGTTCTTATTCCTAGTGTATAGACATGGCAATAGAGACGAAATGATCTCGTATTTCCTACATCATCACGTCCCTTCCAAAAATCGAACATACATTCTTGTAGAGACGGGGCGTGCCCCGTCTCATCCCCTCCAAATGGTAACTTAAAGCTACTATCAGACAGTGGGAGACGGGGCGTGCCCCGTCTCTACAACCGGGTGATAACCGTTCTCGCACCTTTTACGCTACTCTCCAAGTAGCCTAAGATTTCGAGAGATGGTAATTTTCAGTAATGCCACATTTGAAAATATAAAGTACTGTTTATCAAGATGATATAAAAGATTCTTGGTAGGGCTCTGAATTGCCGTGGGGTCTGTTTTCGGGCCACGGGATAACCACTGGAAAAGATAATCATAGAGATGGATATATTGACAGGCAAGTGCTCGGATAGGTTCATGGCGCATGTTCTGAAGCGACGTGACCAGGAGGCCGTCCGTTGGTACGTGCTCACGCTTCCTACCGCCGGTGGCGGGCGTGACAAGATCAGCCCCTCGAAGGGACTGGACGTTGAGCTTTCCCGCCGCGAGCGTCGTGGGGAGGCCTTGTTCGAGTATTTCGCCCCCTCGTATGTGGAGGTGAGGAAGGTGGATGGTAAGATGGTCAACACGAAGCGGCCCCTGCTGTACAACTACGTGTTCATCCATGCCTCGGAGGACGAGATCTTTAGTCTGAAGCGTACGCTTCCCCTGTATAATTTCCTACCCCCGGGTTTCCTCCGGCGGGCGGTCTTATTTCCCGTACCTCTCGGATCGTGAGATGGAGACCTTACGTTGGGTCGCGGCGTCTTACTCCAACGAGCTTCCGGTGTACGTGCCTGATAGTGGCCACCTGTTGAAAGGCGACCGTGTGCGTATCACCTCCGGCCCGTTTGCCGACATGGAGGCCGAGGTGGTGGTACAGCCGGGCGGTGGGCATAAGGACGTGATGGTGCGTATCCTCGATTGTATGTGGGTTCCCCTTGTTCGAGGTGAGAGCGGGGGAGTATGAGTTGATCGAGTTGAACACGGAGGGGCAAGCACGTCTATACCCATCTGGACAACGACCGTCTGTCGGAGGGCTTGCACGGGGCCTTGGGTCGTTACCACGCCTCTGGCGTGGTAGTGGATGAGGATGCCCGTCTGGCCCGTGAGGTCCTGCGTGGCTACGCCTCTCTCCGTGGTGAGACCGACGTGATCCGTTGCAAGCTTTACTCTTTGCTCCTTCCTGCCTATAAGCTTTTGGGCGAGTCGGATGAGTTCGATCGTTTGCACGCCACGATGCGCAGCATGCTCCCGGTGATAAAAGCGGGGCAATCCCGTGCCTTGTTGCTGGTCACGCTGTACGGCTGTACGGACAGCAGCCTCTACCAGCGCATGGCGCACGAGCTGGTTGGCCCTTGGATGGAGGAGGCCTTGCCCAAGAAGAGCAAGTCCGTGTTGATACGTCGTTTACGTGATTACGACCGTTGGTTCGGGCACGGGAACGGCGATGAATAAAAGATATGAGAGAAGAGAGAGAGACATGCGGCGTCCCTTCGGGCATCCGGCTGATGAACCTGTTGCGTGAGCATTTGACAGAGATCATGGATCGTGAGCGTGCGAACCAAAACTCAATACACCTGTATTGCACGGGTCCCTACTGGGTAGCGTTCGAGCGTTCGGCCTACCAGCTGCATCGTGCGTTCCCTGATAGCGAGACCACTCCGTTGCGCCTGTTCGCCTACCCGTTCCCGATCGTGATGGTGTCCGTTACGGATCGCTCGCTCCGCTCATATACTCGCAAGCATATCTTGAGAAGAGACGAGTCGGATTACAAGCTATTGACCGTCCCCGGGTTTCCCTTGGCGGACTACCGTGAATGGCACGCCGGCGAGGTGGAGGGATTGCCCCGGTTAAGCGAGAATTAGATAAGGGCAGAAAAGAAACGGTCGGATCCCCCGGATGGCAATGGCCGTCTCTAGCGGCTAGGAGACCCCTTGGCTTTGGCCGATAGGCTGACCCCACTTTAACATATACCACTCCGGCCGTCCGGTGGTCCGGCCCTTTTATAATTGAGAATTGAAAATTGAGAATTAAAGAGATGATAATAGCGGTAGATTTCGACGGTACGATCGTCGAGCACAAGTATCCGGCGATCGGGCGTGAGCTTCCTTTCGCCATCGAGACGTTGAGGAAATTGCGATCGGATCGGCATAAGCTGATCCTTTGGACGGTCCGTGAGGGCGGGCTCTTGGAGGAGGCGCTGGCCTTCTGCCGCGAGCGCGGGCTGGAGTTCTACGCGGTGAACCGTGACTACCCGGAGGAGGAGAGAGACCGGAACAACCACTTCTCCCGCAAGCTGAAGGCGGACGTTTTCATCGACGACCGCAACCTCGGCGGCCTCCCGGACTGGGGCACGATCTACGAGATGGTGACCAAGAGACTGAGCTATGAGGACCTGACGCGTAAATACGAGTCGGAATACGAGCCGGAGAAACCCAAAGGTTTCCTGTCCCGCCTTTTCCGTTAAGTCCGTGTGATCCGTGTTCAAGGAAATAAAAACGATAACAAAATAATATGAAGATCAAAAGACTACTGTTCCTATTCTCGCTGCCCCTTTTGCTGGCGGCGTGTACGTCTTACAAGAACGTGCCCTACCTCCAGAACCCGGAGGCGGTGAACGATCTCGAGGGGACGCTTCCCCTGTATGACGCCAAGATCATGCCCAAGGACCTGTTGAGCATCACGGTCAACACGACGGACCCTCAGGCGGCGGCCCCGTTCAACCTGACGGTGCAGACCCCGTTGAACGCGGCCCTGACGAACATCAACACGACGACGCAACCCACGTTGCAGCAATACCTCGTGAACAACTCCGGCGAGATCGACTTCCCTGTGATCGGTACGCTGAGGGTCGGCGGCTTGACGAAGAACGAGGCGGAGAGCCTGATCCGTGAGAGATTGAGGCCTTACTTGAAGGAGGCGCCCATCGTGACGGTGCGCATGGCGAACTACAAGATCTCGGTCTTGGGCGAGGTGGCCCGTCCGGGCAGCTTCACGATCGGCAACGAGAAGGTGAACGTTCTGGAGGCGTTGGCGATGGCCGGCGACATGACGATCTATGGCGTACGTGACAACGTGAAGCTGATCCGCGAGGACGAGAGCGGGAAGCGCGGGATCATCAACCTTGACCTGAACAACGCCGGAATCGTGACCTCCCCGTATTATTATTTGAAACAGAACGACATCCTTTATGTCACGCCGAACGAGACGAAGGCGAAGAACTCCGATATCGGAAACAGCACGACGTTGTGGGTGAGCTCGATCTCGATCTTGGTCTCGATCGCCGGCCTGTTGGTGAACATACTTAAATAATTGAAAATAGAGAATTGAGAATTGAAAATTTAGAGAGATGGTGGACGATGGTATAAATACAAGCAATAATAATAATAACAATCCGGAGGGGGAGGAGCGCGAGATCAATCTTTACGCCGTGTTTTTCAAGTATATGGTTTATTGGCCTTGGTTCGTGGCGAGCGTACTGGCCTGCTGCATCGGGATGTACGTCTTCCTGCGTTACCAGACGCCGGTGTATAACGTCACGTCGTCGGTGCTGATCAAGGAGGACGAGAAGAAGGGGGCTAACGCCGCCAGCGGCTTGGCTGCGATACAGGACCTCGGCATGCTCTCGATGACGAGCAACTTCGACAACGAGGTCGAGATCCTGAGGTCCCGCACGTTGATCAAGAAGGTGGTGAACGACATGGGCCTGTATATCGACATGGAGGAGTCGAACGCCTTGGGCTTCAACCCCCCGTTATACAGGAACTCCCCCGTTAACGTGTTCATCACCCCCGAGGAGGCGGACCGTCTGGTGGCCCCCGTGGAGTTGCGCATGCGCTATACCGTGGACGGGAGGCTGGGCGTGAGGGCCGAGTATAAGATCGATAAGGAGGGTGACTGGGAGACGATGGAGCAGGGCTTCGACAGGCTCCCCGCCATATTGCCCACCCCCGTGGGGGTTTTCAGTTTCACGTGCATGGATTCCATACCGGAGCTGGAGGGCGGGGAGATCGAGCTGGTGGCCCACGTCCATACCCCCACGTCCACGGCCGAGGCTTACGGCAAGGAGTTGAGCGTGACGCCCTCGTCCAAGACGACGACGATCGCCAAGGTATCCTTGAGGAACACGGTGCGGCGACGAGGCGTGGACTTCATCAATCGCCTTGTGTCGTTCTACAACCAGGACGCCAACGACGAGAAGAACGAGGTGGCGCAGAAGACGGCGGAGTTCATCGAGGAGCGCATCGGCATCATCAACGGCGAGCTGGGCACTACGGAGAGCGAGCTCGCTGCCTTCAAGCAACGCTCCGGCCTGACGAATTTGACGAGCGACGCCCAGATGGCGTTGCAGGAAAGCTCGAGGTATGAGCAACAACGTACGGAGAACGCCACGCAGATCAACTTGGTGCAGTATCTCCGCAATTATATCGATGACCCGGTGAACATGGACGAGGTGATCCCCGCCAACGTGGGCCTGCGGGATCAAAACCTCACCTCTGTCATCGACCAGTACAACACGATGATCATCGAGCGCAAGCGCCTGTTGCGCACCTCGTCGGACAGCAACCCTGCGATCATCAACATGAACACGGGTATCGACGCTATGCGCCGCAACGTGAAGACCACGGTGAACAGTGTCTTGAAGAGCCTTCAGATCGCCAAGGCGGACATCGACCGCCAGGCGAGCAAGTTCGAGAGCCGCATCAGCGACGCCCCGAGGCAGGAGAAGGAGTTCATGACGATCTCCCGCCAGCAGGAGATCAAGGCCACGTTGTACGTCATGCTGTTGCAGAAGCGTGAGGAGAACGCCATCACGCTGGCGGCCACGGCGAACAACGGCCGCATCATCGAGGAGCCGCTCGCCGATGAGCGTCCTGTCGCCCCGAAGAGGATGGTCTTCATGCTTGCGGCGTTGATCTTGGGCCTGGCGATCCCGGTGGGCATAGTCTACCTTCATGACCTGTTGAAATACAAGATCGAGAACCGTGAGGACGTTGAGGCGATCACGGGCGGTGGCTATTTTGGCGGAGCTCCCGTTGGTCAAGAAGACGGGGTGAGGGCTCGATCGTGGTGCGTGAGAACAAGAACGACCTGATGGAGGAGATGTTCCGGGGGTTGCGCACGAACCTCTTGTTCATGCTAGGCAAGGACGAGCGTGTGATCCTATTCAGCTCCACGCAACCGGGCGAGGGCAAGTCTTTCGTCGCTGGCAACTTGGCGGTGAGCTTGGCTTACTTGGGCAAGAGGGTGGTGGTGGTCGGTATGGACATCCGAAAGCCGGGCTTGAACAAGGTGTTCAATATCTCCCGTAAGATGGAGGGCATCACGAACTATCTGAGCGACCCGGATCACGTGGAGTTGTTCGACATGGTCCAGCGATCCGATATCAGCCCTAACCTCGATATCCTCCCGGGTGGTCCCATCCCCCCGAACCCGACTGAGCTGGTCGCCCGTGACGTGCTGGAGAGGGCTATCGCCCGGTTGAAGGAACGGTACGACTATGTCATCTTGGACACGGCCCCTATCGGCATGGTTACGGACACGGCGATCATCGGCCGTGTGGCCGACATGTGCGTGTACGTCTGCCGTGCGGACGTGACACCGAAGGCCGGTTTCAGCTACATCAACGTGTTGCGGCGTGAGCGTAAGTTCCCGAAGCTCGCGACGGTCATCAACGGCCTTGACATGAGCAAGCGCAAGAACAGCTACGGCTACGGTTACGGGAAGAAATACGGCTACGGCAAGGGATACGGTTATGGCTACGGCTACGGCTATGGTTACGGTTTCGAGGCCGGTGACAAGAAGAAATAACTAATACGCAAATCATGCAAATAACATTACTACTACTGTCGGGCTTCCTTTTTTCCGTGCTGTTCGGGATGGTGATCATCCCGAGGATCTTGGTGATCTCCCACAAGAAACGGTTATATGATGTCCCGGATTCCCGTAAGGTACATACGACGCCGGTCCCCCGTCTGGGCGGCCTGTCGTTTTTTCCGGTGATCCTGATGTCCATGTTCCTTGTGATAGGCTTCCGCCTGTACTTTTGGGATATGGACTCATCGAGCCTGTCGTTCAACATGCTCTATGAGTATCTCTTTCTGTTCGTGGGCATGACGTTACTTTATCTAGTGGGTGTCTGCGACGATCTTGTGGGTGTTGGCTACCGTTACAAGTTCGCCGTCCAGATCGTGTCGGCATTATTATTGGTACTGTCCGGTAATTGGTTCGGTTCCTTGGGAGGCTTGTTCGGTGTATACTCGGTTCCCGCTTGGGTGGGAATCCCCGTCACGGTCTTTATCGTAGTGTATATCACGAACGCCATTAACTTGATAGACGGTATCGATGGCTTGGCCTCCGGTTTGTGCAGTATCGCCCTGTCGGTCTTGAGCGTGATCTTCTTTATCCGCATGCAGTATGTGTACGCCTTGTTGGCCATCTGTACGCTGGGAGTCCTCATGCCTTTTTGGTGTTACAACGTCTTTGGCAACGCAAACCGTGGCCATAAGCTCTTTATGGGTGATGCGGGTAGTCTTACGCTGGGCTACGTGATCAGTTTCCTGATCATCCATCTGTGCGTGTCGAACCAAGTCTCACCGGAGTTACCAAATCCCTATATGGTGATCGCTTTCTCCACGGTCTTGGTCCCTTTACTCGATGTGATCCGTGTGGTGCTTCATCGCCTTCGTAATCATCGTAACCCGTTCTTGCCCGATAAGAATCATTTCCATCACAAGCTGCTTCGTACGGGTATGCGTGTACGGATGGTGATGGTGACGATTCTGTGCGTATCGATCTTCTTCATAACGTTGAACTTGCTGTTGGCCAAGCGTATGAATATTACATACCTCTTGTTCTTGAACCTCTTCCTGTGGTCTCTTCTCCATCTGTCAATCAACAGGCTTATCTCCGGAGAGAGAGGGAGGAAGCGTCCGGTAAGAAATTCTGACAGCTCTTTGCCTGTTTTCTTGTAAGGATGACAAATAAAGCTTATATTTGGCTCATTAAAGCATCGCTTATGAAGACAAAGACCGAATATATACGATTGCTGCGTCAGTATATGACGGAGAATGCCTCCAAATACGGTATTTCCCGTATGGGGATATTTGGCTCTGTTGCCCGTGGAGAGAACACGGAGCAGAGTGATATCGATGTTTACGTGGAGGGAAATCTCCATGGTTTCTTTGCGTTGTCTGGAATAAAGGCTGATTTAGAAGAGCTCTTGGGATGTCCAGTTGACATTGTCCGTCTGCGGGAAAGAATGGATACCTTTTTTAAGGATCGCATATTAAGTGAAGGAATCTATGTTTGAACGACTAATAGCTTATCATATACTCGAATTGCTGAAAAAATCGTTGGAGGAAATCATCCAGCGAAGCGAGAGGATACGGTTTGCGGATGACTTCCTCTCCTCGAATGAGGGAGTGATCTTGCTGGACAGCATTTGCATGAAATTATCGGCTGTCGGCGAGAGCGTAAAGAATTTGGATAAGATAACTAAGCGAGAGTTTCTCTCTAATTACCCTGAGATACCTTGGAAGAATGTGATGGGAGTCAGGGATGTTATCGTACATCATTACTTCGAGGTGGATGCGGAAGAAATTTTTCGTATCTGTAAAGAGGATGTTCCACCTCTTTTGGATACGATTAATAGGATGCTTCTCGATCTTCATCAGTAAATTATAGTTCCCTATACTCCTCCCTTGCGTCAAAGCAAGGGGCAAGCCTTGCGTATGTAGGGGCTTAACTGGTAATGCCCTAGAATACGTGCCTCCGGGTAGTCCCTTCGTAATTGCCGTAGCAGATCCATCAAGGTACAGCGCTGGGCGTAGGTCCGGGTATCGGCCGGACGGCCTTGTTCGTCGAGTCCTCCCTCGTAACATATACCGATACTTTTGTCGTTCCATCCGGCTGCGTGCGCCCCGATCTGGTTGACCGGTCGGCAACGATGTAGCTCCCCGTCCCGTGTGATATAGAAATGATAGCCGATATCGGCGAATCCCCGTGCCTTGTGCGATGAACGGAGCGCCTCCACAGGAAAATCCCTGTCATATCGTGTGGCTGAGCAATGAATTACAAGGAGGCGAACCTCCCTGTAATTCTGGTAGAAACAATAAGCCTTACCCATGATAATTGAAATTGAAAATTGATAATTAGAGAATACAGGATTGGATGCCAAGTGCTCCCGCGATGGCGGTAGCTACGGCGATGATCACTTTGATAATGGTACTCCATACGGACTTTTTCATGATAATTAATAATTAATAGTGAACAATGAATAATGATATCCCGGCTGATATAAGAGGAAAGCGACGCTTTCCTTTGGACGGCCTCAGCGGACGGGCGTCAAGCGAAGAGACCGTAGCGAGCGCCCGGAGCATCCCTGTTTGAGCGTAGCGAGTTGGGATGCGACAGCGAGCGCAGGTCTCGAAGTAGCCCGTCAGCGTCAGCCTTGACCTTTTGGTTACTTTTGGGTCAAGCCAAAAGTGACACGTTAGATCTCATCAGGCGACTCCGAATCCCCACCCCCAGCAGCCGGCTTCTTCGAGATATCCACGGTAGTCTCCCCAGCCTTCTCCGCACGAAGCACGGCTTGCTGCGCCTTGCGAGTAGCCACCGGCTGGAACTCCAATCCGGCGAAGATGTTCTTCAGGTCCTCACCCGGTATATACTGGATGTTGACACCGGTGATGTTTGTAGATGTGAATTTCTCAAGACTCTCCGCCCCCTCGTTGAGGATCTGTAGACGGAATTTGCCTAAATCGCCGAAATCCACCTGCTTTCCCTCTTGGAGGGCATCGAGCAGGTTCTCGACGGTGGAGATCAATACCGCTACCACGTCCGCACGGCTGACGGTGGTTTGCATGGATACCCGGCGACTCAGTTGCTTGAGCGACAGCTCTCCATTGATCTGTGCCGTGGCGTACGCTTTCGCCGGCTCGTCTTTCTTGATAGGGTTGGTCCGAAGGGCCACGCTGTAATTTAATGCCATAGTTTTGATAATTAAAAATTGATAATTGATAATTGAAAATGAAATCGATTTGTTTTCGATAACGAATGTACGACATTCGGTTTCCTCTGAAATGAATACCGCTGACAGTGGATGAATAAGGGAGATAAAAGAGGAGATATACTGAAAAATAGACCTCCGTATAGTTGTTCGTGTCGTATGTTTTAAGTATCTTTATACCAATAAGATAAATCTTAAAAATGCGAACGATATGCGAACAGGATACACACAAATCGACGAGTGGCCCGTGCGGCCTTATTCCAAGCGGGAGCTGGCCATGGCCTACGCCCCCGAGATCAGCCCCGTCTCGGCCCTGAATCGGCTGGCGGAATGGATGCGGTATAACGATCGGCTGACCCGGGAGCTTGGTGATACGGGCTACCGCCCGAGGCAACGGGTCTTCACCTCCCTGCAAGTGGAGCTGATCTTCCGTTACTTGGGTCGTCCTTGAGAGGAGACACCGCCACCCGTCGGTATAGGCGAGCGGCGATGCCGGTACTGGCATCAGACAACGCCAGTACTGGCGTAGGGCTGCGACGGTAGTGCTTACGGGCGATGACAGTAGTGGCATTTCCTTCATTCCTTCATTCCTTCGGGCGTCCCTCACGCACACACACGTGCGAGGAGAAAGCGTACTCGCCCCGTGCGGTCTTGATCAGTGTTCCCTTCTCCAGCATCCGTTTGAGGGAGGAGTCGAGTGTTTTCTCGGGTATGCCGTTCTTCGCTGCCTCCTCCACGGCCTGCCGACGGCAGAACATCATTGGGAGGGCATTGAATAAAGCCTGTTCAGGAGAGGTCTGGACAGGGATGGCCTCGGAGGTAGGCAGGAAGCCCAGCACGTAGCTCGAATGGCGGTAAAGAGGCTCTATGAGCGTGAGTACGGCTTGGAAATCCTCGTCGGTGACCCGCAGGTCCAGCTTGGGGACGATACCATCCTTGATATTCTCGATGGGGATCTCCGGGGCGGGGAGAGACCGGGGGAATTGAAAATGGAAAATTGAGAATTGAAAATTTTTTGTTGGGGAGGGAGGAATTTCTCCAAGGCTCTCAACAGGGCTACTATACTCAGGATCCGGCAGGTATTGATGGCGATACGGGCCACGGCGCTTCGCATGGAACCTCCATAGGCGTAACCGGCGTGGGAGAATAACTGGGCGAACCGTTGGTTGAACAGCTCTTTCTGTTTCTCGGATAGCCTTAGCTGGATCGTTTGGACCGATCCGTTGATCAGGTCCAGTACCTGTTTCCATTGTGTTCCCCATGTGGCGAAGCGTAGGCCGTAATCCTCGCTTTCCGAATCGAATTGGTCCATCCACTCATCGATAGGTGGCATGAAATAGAATAACTGGCGGGAGAACAGGCCGTTCTCCGCCGAGGGGATCAGCGGCTTTACTTGCGCCGGGGTTCCACTTAGCAATACGCTGAGATAAGACTCATCGCATTCCCGGTACTCATGATTGGTACGCCGGTTGAAGGCCAGTCGCTCATGGTCGTGGCATTTACGCAAGGTATCGCTCCAATGGCCGTGATCCGCTCCGATGGCGGTGCTGACGGTATCCGCCTCGGTCTCGCAGATCAGCCCCACGCCGTCCGCCTCGATGAGGTTCTCTAAGATACCGGTACCCGAGTTATCGCCGGCTATGAGGAACATCTTGAGGGGCGGTTGTTCCGGCTCGGGCGTCTCGGAGCGTTTCTTGCCGAGTGAGTCCCATCGGTTCTTTTCCTCCCGATAATTCTTTAGGCTGTCTTTGTAGCGGGCCATCATCTCCTCGTGAATAGGTTCAGCTAGGCGCCTGACCCATGTCAAGGCTCCTTTTCCGGAGGCGGGAGGCGCTACGATGAAGGTTTGTAGGCATGGGTACATGTATTTTTGTCCGTATAACACCCGTACCCGCTTGTTCAAGGTGCCCCCGAGTACGGTGAATACTCCCAGCAGGAGTATGTCACGCTGGGCGATGGAGTTCCCGCAATCGATCATCTGCTTGATGAACGGGGGCCACGGATAATCCGGGAAAGCGGGTGGCAAGTCCTCACGTGCGTACGTATGTGCGTGTGTGGGTGTGAGAGGGGCTTGAAGGTTTGAAGGATTCTTGTTCTCCCTCGGGTATTGGCGGAAGGTGTCGGCCAGTTGCTTGTCCGTTTTTACGCCGGCAATCTCGGCCCAGTGGAAGACGGAGCCTAATCCGTTGTGCCCGTTGCCCGCTTTGAGGGCGTGGTCGTATAGCTTGTCCGCTTCTTCGTAGACGTATTTCTCGGACAGGCGGCAGATGCGATGAAAGAACGTCCTTCCCGCTTCCCCGCAATCGTTGGCGGTGGCGAAGGCGATCGGCATATACTCTTGGTAAGTGGGAGCGATGTTCGCCCCTTGGTGTTCGATGGCGGCGACAAGCCGCTCTAAATCTGATAATGGGTTCATTTGATTTATAAGTTATAATTTATGATTTAAACTGTCAACTGTCATTTGTCAACTATCAACTCTCCCGCAGCTTAGCGGAGGGATCATGGCAGAGGAAACACGCCCGTGAGAGATCGGCGTTTGAGGCATCCGCATTCAATCCGTATTTCCATTTCAGGTATTCCCATGCCGATAGCCGTGCCTTATCAAAAGATTCCTCTATGGAAGCCTTGGGTGAGAGCCGGTAGGGGACGAGCAGTTTCACGCCTGTGGTGCTTGGGCTGACGAAAGCTAGGTCCGGGCTCAGTTTATTATCGGCGAACAAGGTGTCTCGCCAGTGGAGGGTTTCCTCCGGCGAGGGGAGATGGTCGATATCGATGACAAACTCTCCGGAAAGGAATAACAGGCGGTCTTCCTTGCGATAGGAGAAGACCCCGGCCGGTGTGACGTATGGCAGTAAGTTTTGCTTCAGTTTGCGGAACCGTTTCTCGTCGCTCAAAGCGTCCTGTACGCTGAGCGTTCGTTCTTTCAGCCACTCGTTGGAGGTGATATAGGTATGCAACTGTTTGACACTGGTCACGCCACTCGGCACTTGATTGGAGATGGGGGCGTTGAAAAAGGACATGATACATTCTTTCATTAACTCGTTTGATTTAAAGTTTAGGCTGGTAAAGGAAAGGTAAAAGAGTGAAAAACGGTCCGGTAAGTTATTTGCACCTATCGGTAAGTTATTTGCGCATAAAAGTAATTCGGTGACAGGAAAAGAAGAAGATATGAGTGAAGAGAAAGCGAGCCCGTGTGTGCTGCACATCCATGGCGAGAACATACAGGTGCTGCCCAACGCCATGTTTGCCATTCAATATATTTGCTTGGACCCGGGAGAAAAGCCGGAGGTCGTTTCGGAAAAGGACGTGAGGCCGGATCCGGAGCCGTGTGATTTATTAGCCTCCTATATCCAAGACGAGGAGGTACGTCACGACTTCGTAAAGCGAATCGCCCAATGCCAGGATGTGGCCACCCTCTGCCAAACGGTGCTGACCGACCTTTTCAACGAGGTCTTTTGCGACTGCGTGGAACCGGCCAAACTGATCAAGAGCAAGGAATTCATCAACGCCATCATCCCCCTGCTCCCCTTCAAGCAAGGCAAGAGCTTGCGCAATATCCGGCGGGCGATTGTGAAGTATGTGCTGGGGGAGGGGTAGAGAGACTGCATATTTTGATATTTAGAGGAGAAATGTTTGCGATAAAGGAGAAAATGGATATATTTGCCTAATAAAGAAAATGAGTTATGAATGCGACGATCGTTCCTGAAATGAATATTCCGAATATGGATACTTATTGGAGTATCCTTAAAAACTTGAGTTCGGATATGAAGTTAGAGCTAATATCCCGGCTTTCTAAATCATTGTTAAGCAAGGATCAGTCCATAGATGATAATTGGGCCTCGCAATTTGCCGGGGAGTGGAAAGATTCCCGTTCCGCTGAGTCGATCATAGAGGATATCCGAAATTCACGAACTTCAAATCGTGAAATAGAACTGTGATATGAAGAAATACCTTTTGGATACGAGTATTTGTGTTTTTCTGTTCCGTCGTAAATATGGAATCGTATCAAAGAGAACCTTGATTTGATAGATCGATTTATTAGGTTGATAAACATTGTACCTTTTACAGACTCCATCGAGTTCTACGCTCAAGAAAGAATCGCCTTCGTTCGTTGGGTGTATCCATAGAGGATTTTGATTTGCTCATAGGTTCAGCAGCCTGTAGCGGCAACTTGATCCTAGTTACAGATAATGTAAAGCATTTTGCGAATATAAAGGGATTGGCTATTGAGAATTGGGTAAAGCGATAGTCTTCATTAAGCAGACTGGAACTCATAAGATGCACAATAATGCCATCGAACGAATGTTCCGACACATAGCCATTGGTCGCCGTAACTGGTTGCACAGTGGCAGCCATTTTGCCGCATCGAATATAGGGTTTATGTATTCACTCCTTGAAAGCTGCAAACTTACCTTTGTACCAAGTGAAAAAATAAATGTCATAGAGTTTATGAGAACGGACGTATTAAATCGAATAAAAGAGACCTTGCGTAAGGTTGTACCGGCTGGAGGACATGCTTTTTTTGTATGGCTCGCAGGCTAGGGACGAGGCACGTCCAGATTCGGATTGGGATATATTGATCTTGTTGGACAAGCTAAAAATCGAGGCGGAGGATTATGACAATGTATCTTATCCGTTAGTGGAACTAGGTTGGTCGTTAAACGAGTGCGTCAGCCCGGTGCTTTACACCTTGAAAGATTGGATGAGATACCATTTCTCCCCCTTTGTACACAACGTAAAAGACGAGGGGATACGATTGCTATGAGTTTGAGTGCGGAAGATATAACAGCGGTTGTCGCTTATCGTAAAGAGAAGGCGCATGCTACCTTGATTTTGAGCGTGAGGATGTATTGCCTTTGTTGGAACCCACACGTAAATTGTTAGCCAAACTCGAGAGCTTGATCGTCTACCAATAATATTGTAAATTCGTACTTTACTATTTGTATTATGCTGAGCGATTTGTCTTGGTAATTTATCACGATAAATATAGTTTAAACTCATTTTAAATAAAGACACTCGTTTTTTGTCCTGTGGTTTGTCGGCGGGATGGAAGTGTTTTGTGTACTACCTTTTATGGCAATAAATCAACTTAAAGCGGGAGCTTTTTTATCTTATATTTCTATTGGGCTGAACAATATAGTCGGCTTGCTTTATACTCCATATATGTTACGGATGTTGGGGCAAAATGAGTATGGCTTGTATTCTCTAGTAGCATCCGTAGTCGCTTATCTGACGATATTGGATTTAGGTTTCGCAAACGCGATTGTTCGTTATACCGCTAAATTTAGGGCTGATGGGAAGGTTAAGGAACAATATGAGATGTTTGGAATGTTTCTTGTCCTTTATTCTTTTATTGGGATTGTTGCTTTTTCCATAGGATTAGGAATCTATGCCAATGTAGACCACTTGTTTGATATGTCTATGACAGCGGAGGATTTGGAGAAGATCCGTGTGATGATGCTGTTGATGTGTTTTAATTTGGCTTTTACTTTTCCGATGAGTATTTGGGGAGCCGTTATCACCGCTTATGAGAATTTTGTTTTTCAGAAATTGGTCAATATAGTTCGTATAGTGTTGAATCCCCTAGTGATGGTAGTATTGCTAAGCGTAGGGTATAAAGCTGTTGCAATGGTGGTTGTTACTACTTTGTTCAATGTGCTGACATTAAGCGTGAATGCTTGGTATTGTTTTTATAGGATTAGGATCAAGGTTTGTTTCGGACATTTTCGTTGGGGATTCTTGCGGGAAATATCAGTTTATTCGTTTTGGATTTTTTTGGATTCTATCGTTTCTCATTTTTATAGCAGCGTAGGACAGATCGTGTTGGGTATTTACAGAGGTGCGACAACAGTGGCGATTTATGCGCTGGCCATTCAGTTGAAGTCTCTGTTTACTTCTTTCTCGACGGCATTAAACAGTGTTCTGTTGCCCAAAGTTACTGCGTTGGCTGCACGAGAAGGGACGGAAAATGAGATCTCTGATTTGTTTATTCGGGTGGGGCGTTTGCAATATTTTGTGATGTCATTTATACTTGTTGGTTTTATCATTTTTGGGAAGGAATTCATTATACTTTGGGGAGGAGAAGATTATGTACAAACTTATTACATTACTCTAATCATAATGATACCATTTTTCTTTGATTTGATTAGTAATGTGGGAATTGTAGTGTTGCAGGCGAAAGATAAATTAAAATACAGGTCTGCTCCTATGATTATGATTTCATTAATAGGTTTGATGTTGACTTTTCCATTTGCCAATTATTTTGGAATCTATGGATGTGCATGTGCAATATCTATCTCAATTTTTGTGTCGAATGTTTTAGTTTCTAACTTTGTTTTTTATAAAATAGCTGAAATTGATGTTGTTATGTATTGGAAACAGGTGATGAGGATGTCTTTGTTTCCCTTGTTTGTAATTGCGTTTTGTTTTTGTTTGAAATTTTATATTTCTATTATTTCTGTGTTTGATTTGTGTGTCAGCATATTGGCGTTCTCTGCGATTTATGTATTGATAAATTTTATTATAAATATGAATGATCAAGAAAAGAGTCAAGTTTTTGGTTTGATTCGTAAGGTTAATATAAAATTGTTTTAAATATGTCCAAACATGCGTTTTTAATTATGGCTCATAATGAGTACGATATTTTAAATAAATTGTTATTGCTCCTTGATGATGAACGTAATGATATATTTATCCATTATGATAAAAAAAGCAAATTACCCCCATTGAGTTAAAATATTTAAATATACATGTGTTTAAGAAGGTGGATGTAGGCTGGGGAGAGGATAGTCAGATAGAATGTGAAATGTTCTTGTTCAATGAGGCTTATAAAAAGGGGCCGTTTGATTACTATCATTTGTTATCGGGGGTTGATCTCCCTTTGAAATCGAATGATTATATCCATGATTTTTTTGATCAAAACAAGGGAAAAGAGTTTGTTGGAATAATGGATGAGCAATCTTGTTTTATATGCTATAAAAGGGTCTGTTACTATTATTTCTTTGTACGCTACGAGAGACGCAAGTGGGGGCGTTTTATCGTTTGGCTGAATAAAATCTCTGTTAAATTTCAAAAAATGGTAGGAATTAATAGGAATAAGGATGTGATTTGTTTTGCTATACCTATTGTGCGGATGAGATGTTTATTCAAACATTACTGTATAATTCTGGATTTAAGGACTGTTTATATATTCCCAAAGAAGCAGGGGAACATAATATGTGTGTGCGTGAAATTGATTGGGATCGGGGCAATCCATATATCTGGGATAATGGAGATTTTGAATATTTGCAAAAAGTCTAATAATATATTCGCTAGGAAATTTAATTCGGGTAAATCAGAGATTGTAGATAAAATATATGACTACATTAAAGAAAGTAATAACAGAAGAAAGTAATTATAACCCTAAATTGTCGGTAATAGTACCTGTTTATAAAGTTGAGAAATATTTGGTACGCTGTATAGATAGTATATTGGCGCAAACTTTTGTGGATTTTGAGCTACTGTTAATTGATGATGGGAGTCCAGATAAATCTGGTGATATATGCGATGAATACGCTTGTAAAGACACTCGTATACGTGTTTTTCATAAAGAAAATGGTGGCGTATCGAGTGCTCGTAACCTAGGATTGGAGAATGTTAGAGGTAATATTCTCACGTTTATTGATGCGGATGATTGGATTGATGTGGATTGCTTTGAGAATGGCGTTTGTATTATGGACAGGGATGACCTTGATATTTTACAATATTCTTATAAAATGATCCGTGAACAAGATGGTTGCGTGATTAGTGTGCGCAATTATGAATGTGTTCCCTTGGGATGGAGAGAGTTTGTCCGGACAGACCATTATATCGTGTGTGTGGGGGGGAATTTTATTCGATCTTCAATTGTCAAAACCTATCGATTACGTTTTGATGAGGCTCTTCATCTGGCAGAAGATCAGCTTTTTATTATGAGGGTGATGAGTTTATCTACCCGCATTGCTCAGACAAAAGAAATTTATTATAACTATTTTCAGAATTTGGCTAGTGCTACTCATAATTCTTGTGAGGAGGATATGGTAAAGTCTTCAAGGGCTTTGCTTGAATTCGGAAAACGCAATCGATTGTTTAAGCCACAGGTTGATAGGATGATCACTAATTTTTATGTCGAGTTGTTACTTCTTAACAATGGGCAAGCAGGTATCCTCGATTCTGTTTATCGTGAAGCGAAAGTTGAAATTAGAAATTTGAATATGAACTCTTTACGGATTTTATGCTTCATCCTTCTTGGGAATGAGAATGGCCGGTAAAATAGTACTTGCTTATTTAAAGATAAAAAAGTTTTGTATGTTGAGTTAATTTTTAATTGTTTGAATGATGTACAAGAGCTTTTTTGTCAATAATAGTGATAGAGATAGAAAAATCAAATATCTGCTTTTTTTCTTTTGGCCTTTTGGTGCCTTTATTTATTCGTTAAGAAATATTCAGTCAAAAAGTTCTCGGGTAATCTTCTTCTTGATTTGTATAGCTTTTGGCTTGTGTATTGAATGTAAGAATGAAGAGTTGGATATGAGTCGCATTGCGGATAATTTCCTTTCGTATAAAAATATGAGTTTTGTAGAGTTGAAAGGAATAATAATGGATTCTATAAATGGAGTTGGATTTAGAGATTTATACGAACATATTTTATATTGGTGTGTGAATCAGATTTCGTCCAATGAACATGTGTTTTGGATGATAGCCGATGATCTATGCGTTTTTATTTAAAATCACTGTCTTTTATTCTTGATGATAAGCGTTT
>SCPO01000241.1_pt1 | contig 43220 bp, 51 predicted proteins | sample 6106821 | NCBI WGS metagenome assembly SCPO01 (sample SAMN10720448, study PRJNA508395) | human gut metagenome | isolation source: Participant 2 stool, 0 month | host: Homo sapiens | collected 2017 | reverse complement strand
CCCATGTTTCCACCTTGGTCGAAGATGCATCCGTTTTCATTCTCTTTTTATCACGTACCGGATAAAACGGCATAGCCCACATCTGTTGAACAAACAAACTGATACTCAAAAGCAACGGTTAAAATGAACTTCTTTTTCCTAACTTTAAGTTTATTGTTTTCTGCCCATAAAGGAAACGAACTGCACATTTCAATCCAAATACAAAAGATGAAACTCACATAACAATTCAAAAACAGAAGGAGATAAAAGTGTGTGGATATGCCCTGCACATCCACACACCACCTATACTTTATTACAAAGAATTACGCTTAGAAAGCCTTCTTGTAAAGTTCAGAATAATTTCTTCCGTCACTTCACGAGGATTGCCCGGCGTACACATCGGCAATAGCCGAAGCGGCCAGACGGGGCAAAGTCTTCTTCCTTAATACCAGTTCAGACAAATGCTGAGGATACCCACCTTGACAGACAATGCCTTCACCGCCTCAACAGCAGCCTTCGCAGCCTCTTCCCGGCTCATGCCATCCTTGTACACATTCATTGCCTTGGCGATATCTACATATTTGGACAAAAGCAGCCGGAGCATTGAACTCCATGATGACCAGCAACAGTGCATTAGCCACACCGTGGGAATATCGAAGATAGCTCCCAACGGATGAGCCATACCGTGAACCACGCCCAAAGCCTACATTAGAGAACGCCATACCTGCAATGTACTGTGCCACGGCCATACCGTTACGGGCTTCCGCATTGGTAGGCTCGAAGACGAGCGGTTTCAGATAACGGGCAATCATTTCGATCGCCCTTGATCTCGAACATATCGCTCTCATTCCCAGCGCCTTTGGTTATCAACCCTTCGATGGCGTGGGTCAGTGCGTCCAAACCGGTAGAAGCAGTCAGCCCTTTAGGCGGAAGTGTACATCAGTTCCGCATCCACAATGCGATGGCGGGAATATCGTTCGGGTTACACAAACCATCTTCTTATGGTTTTCCTCATCCGTGATGACATAGTTGATAGTCACCTCGGCGGCAGTACCGGCGGTAGTGGGCAGTGCAATGATAGGCACTGACTTTTTCCTTTAAGACCCACCTTCCAGTGACACCACATCACTGAAGTCTGGATTATTAGTGATGATACCAATCGCTTTCGAAGTATCGATAGACGAACCGCCGCCGATAGCCAGAATAAAGTCCGCTCTGATTTTGCAAAAGCTTCAACTCCCGCTTTACATTGCTTACGGTAGGATTCGGTTTGATTTCACTGAATATTTCATAAGGAATACCTGCATTCTCAAGACTTTCAACACTTTATCAGCCACACCGAACTTAATCAAGTCCTTGTCTGTAGCAACAAACGCCTTATGCAAGCCCAAACGTTTAATCTCTTGTGGAAGCACTTCACGCGCGCACCCGGACCGAAGTAAGATACTTCGTTCAACAAATCTGTTAATCATAGTTTTTAATGCTTGGTTTGGTTGCAAACTTAGTACAAATTCTTGAGAAACGGCTCTTTAAAGGATTCTTATAGTATGTTTTGGCATTCATGCACCCCGCCTTCAGTCCATTCAGCACGGTTAACACGCTGTCCACAAAAAATAAGACTGACGAAGCCCTTCAGCCTCCTGTCAGTCCTTTCAGCCAACCTGATGGACAGGAATTATACCGCCAGCACCTTGTACAGATTTCCTTTCTCCGTATGCATCCGTTCCGCCCCAGCTCATCATCTTGCCGAAACGCACCACCGTCATGCCGCGCATAGCCGCAGGATAACGGCTCTGCAAAATGGTGAAATGACCGAGGCCGAATAGAGTTTGAACTCCTCTCCCGCCTCAGGCAGGCGAAAACAACGGTAGAACACCTCCTGCTCTACGGGCATGGCATAGAACTCGCGGTTGCGCAATTGCAGTTCCTTCCTCTTCGGCCGAAAACCAATAACGCTCGCCACCTCCAAACCGCTTCTTCAATTGGGCAAACAATTTAGCTTAGCAGTGGCGTGCAGTCTATTTCTCTTTCACCTCGGCACAAAGATAACGGCGACTGCCCGTGGGGTCGGTCAGCAAATCCTTATGATTACTGGTTCCTATAAACGAAGCCATGGGGCAGGTGACTGTAGGATGAACGGTGCGCTTACGGAAATCAACTTCTTCATCTGCATCAGTTGTCTTGAGCAACGGCAGTTTTTGAGGAAAGACGGTCGGACTCATCCCGATTACCCAGCCCGAACTGCGCCAGTTTCTGTTCGCTGCCCGACTGCCCGTCAACTCAAACTGTCCGTGTAATAATCTCAACCCGTCGGGCATCAACAACTGACAAAAGTAGATTTACACTTGCTGCGCGGCTCACCAACATAGGGGCCACTGCATTGGCGCAACGGTCCATGCGTCCTGCCCACTGGGCGGCCATTCAAGCATCCAGCGGTGGAAGCCGTTTATCCAGAAGGCTTTTCGAGATGCGCTGCGCCAGCGGAGTGACGCGATCCACCCCGTCCCATTGGGGCAGTGTATCCATATAAGTAAGGAAAGGGTGATAGTCTTCCAAGCGTTCCGAATGGAGCAGGCGGCTCACATCCTTATCCCAGCAATTGATGCGATGACGGTGCGCTTCCAGGCACAAGGTGTTCAAGGTACGCTGAGTCACTATCTTATAAGGTGTGTCCGTCCCTTGCCCCTTCGCGCAATATTCGGGTTGTTCCGTCAACACGTTGAAACGGAACTCATAGTGTTTCCACAAGTAGTTCTCCAGACGGTCTTGCACCTCCCGGTTATCCGCAGCCTGTTCTTTTCCCTTTTATCCGAAGAAGGGTCCGCCTGTTTCGCCGTTGCAGTTTCACCGTTCCATAACTTGCACCATTCCATCACCTTCCGAATCATTTCTTTCATCATGATTTTATTGTTTTTAGTTGTTGTTTCCACAAAGATAGCACATTGAAAAGCCTTTGTCAAGGGATTTCCGGCGTTTCGGGATGAAAAGTGACTAAGCGTAAACATCCTTATGTAAAAGGGTTTTCATCAGGACAAGTTCGTGTTCTCCCTCGTAAGCATTCGGCCTCGTGCGTGTTTCTCCAGTTAGTATTGTCAAAAGCCAGACGAAGCATGCTGGCTTTTGACTTTATTATATTCCTGTTTATCCTTTCCAATTAAATGGCAGTAAATCGGTGTAATCGTTTTTCTCTTTCTCCTGTGTACCTAATCAGCACGTCCTGCATCCATAGTTTTGTTCACCTTATTTTCCCTACAGCATCCCATCAGTGAAAAGAAATTGCCGCTGCATGTGCTGCCTCATGTGATCCGAGAAGAGCGTATTTTTCTGTTTAAAGTCAACGGCCTTATAGAACGCTCCACCGGATTATTGTCAATGCAGAACTGTGCGTCATTGACATATCGGACAGTTGTTCAAAGCGTGTGTACATATAGAACATGGCCTTGGCAATAGGCGATTTATCGACCGTATGTCCATATTCCTCCTTGCACCATTTTTCCAGTTCTTTGATAATAGGGTACGATTTTTCCCGGCGAAGCTTTACCACCGCCTCCCCTTCCAGATGTTCCATTCTGATTTTCTCCTCCACGGCATACAGTCCGCCTATTTTCCAAGTGCATGCCTTGCTCTGGGAGGGTCATTTCCTTCCGCTTCCACAAAGTTGCGCCTGACGTGCCCAGCAGCACAGATGCAACTTTCCGGGTAGCGTGTCGAACTTGTCATATACTGCAAAGCCGTCACTCTGTACCACCCGGACCTGTCCTGCCAGCAGTGTGTCTATTCCGCTGCTGCCACGGCCCTTGTGATATTCAAAGAAGGGGTATGGAACCGGGGCAGATAGAAGTTCCACATATACCCGCGGTGAAGAGCACCGGGCCGGTCGCTTTCAAGTACGGGATGGGGTGTCTCATCGGCCATGACGTAATAGCTGTCCTTGACCAGTTCACGAAGTTCATTATAGATTGGTTCCAGACGCTGTGCGGCAGCCATCATCCAGTTACTTACGGTGGAAGGACTCAGATGGATTCCTTCACGCTCAAAGATATCCAGCTGTCTGTGCAGAGGCAGGTGGTCGTAATATTTGGCGGTAGCAATGTGGGCCAGTACACTTTCCGAGGCATTGCTGTGGGGATGTGCCATTACGGGCATGGGAGCGGTTATGATACGACCGTCGGCGAGCCGGTATTTAGGACGGATGATGCGTTTCACATAGAATCGGGCGGGACTGACAGCATACTGTTCGCTCACTTCCTCTCCCAGCTTCGTCGCTCCCTCCAACGAAAGGCCTTCCGGCATGGGAATGATAATCTCCTCACGGGGAAGGGACGGGTCGATGGGCTTACGGGCGTGGGGAGTGATCTTTTTGTGAAGCTTTACGGAAACGATTGTAGCCATTCTCCGATGTGACGGATTTCCCAGCGGTTTTCTGTTCTTCCGCTACCGGGTCATTGACATCGGACGGAGACTCGAAACAGATGCTCAGCTGGCCGGCATCTTCGGGAAGATGACGTTTTCACTGGATTTACCCCATAAACGGCGTGTCAAGTCAGCCAATTTCCATCTCAGATCGGCAATGACGGCTGTACAGGCCGAGATTTCTTCGACCTGGCGGGAATACTCCTGCAAAGAGGCTTCGTATTTTCTCTGAAGTTCCGCATGCTCCTTTTCAAGGCATTCATGTTCCTTGCGCAACTCTTCGTACTCTTCCAAAGTAAGGGTAATAACCGGTTCTTTCAGTGTACATCCACTTTTATTATGTGGCAAAGTTATCAAAATAAAACTGCACGGCTTATAGAATGGGAATTACTTTTCAACTGTTTTCCGATACTTTTAACAGTAAGCAGCTCATTCAGGCGATTCCAGGAAATTTGAAGAAAATCCTTCTTCCGTTCCTCCTTTTTCAAGAGGAAAGAACCGCGATTCAGACGACGGCATTCCAGACGGTATTCGTCGTCGCACCGATAAAGGATATGCAACCTGCTACGGGAGCGGTCGGGAAAAATATGACAGCTCTGCTCTGACACGCAGGAACCCGTGTGTCGGATGACCTCGCCACAAAGACCGTCAATACCTTTATGGAAATTACAACCTTGGGGATAAAGGTAATAAGACCAAAAAGGACTGCTGCGGAAAAGGCCAAGACCTAAAGGGAGAAGTAGGTCCTGAGGGGAATGGATACCAAGGCTGGAAGACGAAACTTTATAACGACGGCCGCCATCAAATATGAAAAGAACAGAATCAAAATGGTTAGACTCGGAAAAGAGAGTACGTAGTTTATCACTTTCGCTAGAAAATTCTAATACTGAACACATAATGGATTAAGATTATAATGAAGCCACAAAGGTAGGAAGGAAAAGAGGGGAAAAAAACACGCACGAGGCCGAATGCTTACTTCTCCTCTTGACAAGTACAGTGTTTCACTTAAGTGATGAAGTTTCATCACCCAAGTGGTACAAGCTCATCACTAGGGTGATAAGGTTTCATCACTTTAGTGAAACGATAAACTTATCAGGAAGCAACTGGATGCATAACAAGGAAGATAAAGGATATGCTCCAAGAAAAGACAGCTAAGTATTTTTTAAAATACAGGCATGACGGACACACCTCTCATCTAACAGGTAGGAACAAAAATATGGGCTGGAAGTAACTGACAGGAAACTGAAGGTTCTCCTATCAGGATACTTCCCTATTTTACAAGCAGTTATACCGGATGAATGAACTGAAGAAGCACTCCGGTTTTCATGTATTGAAGCCCCTTTTCCATCATTACAGCTGGTTCACCGCTGTCAAATACTTATCCATCGTTGTAGCCTTCTTTATCGCTTTCTTTATCTTCCGGTCCGCATCGGGCAGCAGGTATTCCCAATAAGGCTTCATTTTACTCAGCAATTGCGCCTCTCCCTGTAAATGGGCTTCATAATATTGAAGAAGGCGTGCGTGAAGCGCCTTCACCTTTTCATGCAGCTCATCGGGGGAAAAAACGGTTCCGTTTGCATATTCCCAAGCCAAAGCAGGATTGGCCAGCAACCCGCGTCCCAGCATGACACCCTCCAGGCGGGGAAACTCCTCGTCCACCTTCCGGATATCTTCCACCGTCAGCAAGTCACCGTTATACACCAACGGATGGACGCACTCCTCATAGAAAGCGGTGAACGCAGCCAAGTCCACCTCTCCTTTGTACTGTTGTTTCCCGATACGAGGATGCAGAACGATCCGCCGCAAGGGGGCAGCGTTCAACAAAGGCAACAACGGCCGCCATTCATCCGCACACTCCCATCCCAATCTCATCTTGACGGAGAAACCCAGTTCCGGATAGTGCACCAGCTCTTTCAATAAAGCTTCCACCTCGGCCGGATACGGCAAAATGCCCGAACCCTTATGTTTCCCTGTCATCAGGGAAAAGGACAACCCATATTGATATCCGCTTCCTTGTACCTTTCTCTATAAACAAACCGGCCAGCCGTTCCAGTTCGGCAGGAGTGGAAGCGATAAGCTGGGGAATCAGCCGGGACACAGTATTGTTTTCAGAAGCGATCTCCCGTACATCCTTGTTACGGAACTCTCCTTTCTCCATCCGCACAAAGGGGGTATAATAAGCATCTATCCCACCAAAAACTTCCTGATGAAGATTTCTCCAGGGGGCTTCCGTAAAACCTTGCAAAGGGGCAGCGTACAGTTTCATTTGTTTCTTTTTTTAAGTTTATCTGCAAAGTAACACATTTTTCTTATACCTTTGCCTTATGGAAAAGTATATTTATGAACTGAAGATGAAGGTACGCGATTATGAATGCGACCTGCAGGGTATTGTGAACAATGCCAACTATCAACATTATCTGGAACATACGCGCCATGAGTTTCTCACATCGGTGGGGATCAGTTTCGCACGCTTGCACGAAGAAGGAGTGGACCCGGTAGTGGCGAGGCTCACCATGGCGTTCAAAACTCCGCTGCGCAGCGGTGACGAATTCGTGTCCAAGCTCTATCTGAAAAAAGAAGGTATTAAATATGTGTTCTATCAGGACATTTTCCGTCTGCCCGACATGAAAGTGACTGTCAAGGCCACTGTAGAATCAGTATGCGTGGTAAACGGCAGATTAGGGGACAGCGCTCTATTTGACGAGACTTTCGCCCCCTATCTGAGCGAATGACACAAGACGAACAAATTTGCAGCCTGGCCCTGACCCGGATACCGGGATTGGGACCGACAGGCGCATTCAGACTGGTGAGCAGTCTGGGAAGCGCCACCCGTGTTTTCGAACACCGCAAAGAGCTGTCACAACTGGTCCCCGGAGTAAGCGAAAAGATCATTACTGCGTTGAATAACTCCGAAGCTTTCCGGCGTGCAGAGCAGGAACTTACTTTCTGTGAGAAAAATCATATCCGCTGCCTCACCTTAAATGATGAAGGTTATCCCGGCCGTTTGCGTGAATGTGATGATGCTCCGCTAGCTTTATTTTACCGGGGAAATGCCGATCTGAATGCACTGCATGTCATCAATATGGTAGGAACCCGTCATGCCACCCCCTACGGACAGGATATCTGCACCCGTTTCCTTGCCGACTTGTCGGTGTTGTGCCCAAACGCCTTGATAGTGAGCGGGCTGGCTTATGGCATTGATATCCATGCGCACCGCGCCGCCCTGCAGAATCATTTCAAGACCATAGGCGTGCTGGCACACGGACTGGACCGTATTTATCCTGCCGAACATCGGAAGACAGCCGTCAGCATGTTGGAACAGGGAGGTTTGCTGACCGAATTTACAAGCGGAACCAATCCCGACAGGCAGAATTTCGTGAAACGAAACCGCATTGTGGCAGGTATGAGTGACGCCACCGTCGTTATCGAATCCGCCGCCAAAGGGGGAGCCCTCATCACCGCCGAACTGGCGGAAAGTTATCACCGGACTGTTTTGCCTTTCCGGGACGATACAACGACGAATATTCCATAGGCTGCAACAATCTGATAAGAAAACCAGGCAGTGCTTATCACATCGGCCGAAGATTTAGTGAAGGCCATGGGATGGGAAAGCAGCCCCAAAACCGAGAAAACAGTACAACGGGAATTGTTCCCTGATTTAAGCGAGGAAGAGGAACGAATAGTAAAACGACTCGGCAAAATGCCGGAAGGATTACAAATCAACACATTGGTGATAGACACCAACATACCTGTAAACCGAATGAGTGCATTACTGTTTGAATTAGAAATGAAAGGTGATACGAGCACTGGCAGGAGGAGTGTACCGGTTAATAATGTAACCATGTATCAAGATACTCATATACCCATTGACATACGGTAGCTGTACCGTGAACGGGTACATGAGTATATTGATGCATGGTTATTGCACTCCTAGTTCGGCAAAGCCCATCGGTCCGTCATTTTCCACCATCCGCACTGCTTTCAACAGCACATATCTGGCTGTTACCGGACTGAAGTAGACCGATTGGAGAATCGGATTGTTCTTGATGTTCGAGAATTCCCCGCTGCTCACCACCTGGTTCACCGCACCGGCTTCCGTGCCGACTGAAATCTCATAGGCAGCTATCAGTCCTTTGTTATACTCGCTCTGGTCGGGTAAATAATGGAAAGAAGAAACAGTCTGTTCCGTACCTAAATCCACCAGAAGCGTATTGCCGTCCACAAAGCAAGTAGTGGCGGCATCTTTATCCGCACATTTTCCGGCTTCCGCTTCATCTACCTTCGGCAATGTAAACGGATATGTTTTCAGTTCCTCCGCTTTTGCTGTAAACACATCAAGGGTTTCTCCTGCATAATAAGCCTCTATATTATTGATACACAGGCAGGCGCGTGATTTCTCAAAGTTCACGCGAAGTTTGTCCGTAGTGACAGTCTCAAAACGAAGCAAACGTTTATAACCGATTGTAGTAGTCTCTTCATTCAGTTTCACAGGCAGCCACCCCTTCCTTATTATATTCCACCACAAAGGACTGTACACGCTGTCCCAACGGAATGTATTCCTGCAACAGCATACGGTTTACCTTCTGCGGGCCGGCCATTCAAACTCGATAACAGCCGATGTGACGCTATCCTCCGTAGCCCAATATGTATCATACTCTCCATCCGTCACCGCCTTTGCCGTATATTTTCCACCCCGTTCATTGGAAACTATCGGAAGAACACCTTTCAACAGATTGTTTGCCAACTGTTTCTGTACATTCTTATAAAAATCAACAGCATTCGCCGAATCTGTAGGGTGAATCAATCCATCCCGGTTTACGGGGAAATTAAGCAATAAAGTCGCATTATGTCCCACACTGCGGTAATAAAGGTCTGTCAATTGCTCCACCGTCTTCACCCGGTCGTCCTCCTCCGGATGATAAAACCAGCCCGGACGGATAGACACATCACACTCGGCAGCCGTCCACTGATTGCCGTCCGCATGTCCGTATTGCAGTTCCCTATACTTAGGATATCCCGGATAAACCTCTCCGGCACGCAAGAAAGACCAGTTTGTCGCTCCGGCAAATCCATTCTCGTTACCTACCCAGCGGCATCCGGGACCGCCATCCGAGAATACAACAGCTTGCGGCTGAAACTTGTCAATCATTTCATAGGCACGCGCATAGTCATAGTAAGTCTTCCGGTCTATGGTACGGGAATCTTTTGCTCCGCCATACCAGCCATCACCGCCATTGGCCCCGTCAAACCAGATTTCAAACACCGGACCATAATTGGTCAGCAACTCGTACAACTGTCGATAGAAATAATCCACATATTCCGGAGTTCCATAATTGGCCTGATGCCTGTCCCACGGTGAGAGATAGACAGCGAATTTTATACCATACTTCTTGCAAGCTTCCGAAAGATCACGCACTATATCCCCTTTTCCGTCTTTATAAGGCGTGTTACGGATACAGTATTCGGTCAGCCCCGTAGGCCACAGGCAAAATCCGTCATGATGTTTTGCCGTAAGGATAACTCCTTTCATCCCTGCCGCCACAAAGGTTTTCACCCATTGTTCGCAGTCCAGTTTGACAGGATTGAATGTAGCAGGATCGGAATCTCCATATCCCCATTCACGATCATTGAACGTGTTCAGTCCGAAATGTACGAAAGCGTATGTCTCCATTTTCTGCCAATCCACCTGTTTCTTTTCAGGAATGGGGAAAACAGGTTCAGGAGCATTCACAGCTGGAGCGCAGGCATTCAGTAATGCAACAGCAGCTCCCAAGCATAAAAGGTTTGCGTGTCTTTTCATTTAGATTGTCAATTAATTACATTGACACAAAGATAACATAAAATCCGATGGATGAAAACAAGAAGCTGAATATTTTAAAAGACAGGAAACTTGACAGGCAGGAAAAGAACAAAAGCGAAGGGCTTAAAAAAGGAAAAGGAGCAACGCTTTGCTCCAACCTTTGTTAACCTTAAATCTAATACTATGAAAAAAATCACATGACAAATGTACAACTTACACTCATTTTCTCCAAATATTTAGTTCAATTTCGCTTTTCATTTAGTATTATTTCACAAATACAACCGTTTTCGCACACAACATTACAATTAGATTGAAAAACACGGATTAAAAAAGGAATATGAAACATTGCCCTATCCATATGATAAGACCGTTCATTTCTGTCCATTGGAAAGTAAAAAGCAAAAAGAAAGTATTCCTCTGATTATTCACTCCAAATAAAAGTAAGCTTCCCTGCCCTTCTCATTATCCGGCTGCCCAAACTTGCAAATTCTGTCCAATCGCTTCACTAACCCTTTCACGTCCGAAAATAGAACATTTAATACGTTTTTTTTCAGATTTTATCACCTATATTTGCTCCACACATAATGGTAATCCATGGAATAAACGCACTACTATATTCAGCATATTTGTGTTTTTGTGCCTACTGACCAATAGCACTTATGCCCGGACGACAGAGTACGAAAATCCCAAAGATACCATATTGGACATGATGCTCTATTTTGACCTGAAGGCCCGACAGGCGGACAAGGATTACCAAGGAAACGGTAAAACGCTGGCAACATTGGATTCCCTGCTTGCCCATCCTGCCCGCAGCAGACATCTTTATTCCATTATTCTGGTTTCACCGGATTCATATAACGGAAAAAAAGAACCGGACATAGCGCCGGGCCTAAAAAGAAGCGAGGAAGTAAAAGCGTTCTTATGTCGGAAATATCCGCAAGTCAATGCCGCCCAAATCTGTATCCGTACAGGAGAAGAATACGGGGATGCCTTACGGAAACTGATAACGGACGACAGGCTGGTCCCCGACCGGGAGGATGTATTGGCATTGATAGATTATCACCATGACAATCCTGTAAAAATGCAAGATTTCTTGCAACATCTGGATGCCGGCATACCTTATCAATATATTTCCGACCGGCTGCTACCGGAGCTCAGACGGACAAAAATAAGAGTCTGCCTGTCTTATCCGGAAGAAAAGGAAGGAAAAAACTCCTCCACGGAACAGGCGGCCATGATAGAAGAAACTGAATTCATTCCGATTGACAGGGAAACGACCATTGCGCCAATGGCGGTGCAAGCACTCCCACAAAAGGAAAGGAGACAAGTAATAACAGAAACAGAAAAAACAGTAACAAAGGCAGAAAAGGAAAAAGAGACAAAAGCAAAACGGGGAAAAAAGCCCAAAGAAAAGGCAGCAAGAAGAGACAAGACAGCCGGCAACACAGTGCTTGCACTGAAAAATAATTTATTGTACGACCTGGCACTGGCGCCTAATATAGAAATAGAAATTCCTGTAGGAAAGCGGTGGTCAGTGAACCTGGAATATAAAAGCCCCTGGTGGTCCAACAGTAGCAAAGAAATCTGCTACCAGCTGATTTCGGGAGGAATAGAAAGCCGCTACTGGCTGGGCAACCGTGAACTGCATCACCGGTTGAACGGACATTTCTTTGGATTGTATGCCGAAGGAGGTATCTACGACTTTCAGTTTAAAGGAGACGGCTACCAAGGTAAATATTACGGTGCGGCAGGATTCACTTATGGATATTCCACTTCAGTGTCACGGCATCTGGCATTGGAATTCAGCCTGGGCATAGGCTACCTGACCACGGAATATCAAAAGTACACTCCCTATGAAGGGTCACTAGTTTGGATGAGTAGCGGGAATTACACCTTTATAGGCCCTACGAAAGCAAAAATTTCGTTGGTATGGGTGATAACAAAGAAGAGAGGAAGAAAATGAAAAAGACAAGGTACGTAGCTCTTGTACTTTTATCTTCACTATTGACTTTAGTGGGATGCAGCCGACGCGAGATTCTGGACGATTATCCCGTAACAGGAATAAATATCCGTTTGGATTGGGAAGGAGTAACCGGCCGTCTGCCGGAAGGAGTCCGGGTTATTTTCTATCCCAAGGACACCCAAGGAAGAAAGATTGATACTTACTTGCCGGCAAAAGGCGGAGAAATGAAAGTGCCCCCGGGGCATTACTTGGCAGTGATTTACAATTATGACACCGAAGTAGTGCAAGTAAAAGGCGAAGACAGTTACGAAACGATAATGGCGTGTACAGGAAACTGCACGGGATTGGGCGACAGCGAAACAGAAAACATGGTATGGGGACCGGATAATTTTATGTGGCAACCCTGGACGATGTAGAAATAGGAAAAGGAGAAGAGTTACCGACACTAGAGGTAAGACCAAAATCTGTGGTAACCACTTACATCTTTCAATAAAGACAGAGGGGCTGAAAAATGTCTCATCGATCATTGGCAGTGTTTCCGGAATGGCTGAATGTTACCATTTAGGTAAAGGAGCCGGCTTATGCCGCTTCGCCCCATTTATTGTGAAACCGGTAAAGGGAATGGGGTTATAAAAGGGAGTTTCACCTGTTTCGGACATCCCGAACTGACGCAGGCAAGAGCTGATATCACTCAGTTTCTGAATCTGATCATAGTAAGGGTGGATGGTTCCAGACAAGAAGCGAAAGTGGAAATAACGGAAGCGGTAAAACCTCCTGAAGACGAGCCGGGAGAAGGTGATGAAAAACCTCAAGAGTCCGAGATAGAGATTGAGCTTCCGGATGACGAGAAAATTGTAGTGGATGATGTAGAGATTCCTCCAGATGAAAGTGGCGGTGGATTTGATGGGAACGTTAGTGACTGGGACGATGAAACGAATGTGGAATTACCGGTTGGTTAAGATATAAAATAAAGAGTCATAGAATTATTAACTTAAAACACACAGAATATGAAGAAGATTTTATTTGCAGCTTTAGCTGCACTGGCAATCACAAGTTGCTCACAGAATGAAGAAATTGAAGTATTGACACAAAAACCAAAAAGTAAAATGTAAATAGGAAGTCAACAGAGCTGCAAAAGCTACAACCGAAAACAAGCAATAGCAGTTTCAAATTTTTACGCCTATATAGTTAAAACAATGATATTGCAACTAACAGCAGGTGGGGTAATGCTTTATGGATGGGAAAAAAAGCAAGGTCAAGGTAGCTGGGCAACAACAAGTGGTACTTTTACTGGCCTATCACAGAAATGCAATTTTGGGTATACCAATGATGTAACCTATACAAATTATGCCACTAACGTACTTATCCTACTATCAGTTATACTCTTCAGACGATCAGAAAGATATTATAGTGGCTTATTAAAGATGTAAAACCAAAGTGCAACTACTGTTAAGTGTACATTTAACATTCAATCACATTTTAACTCAGATTAATTTCAAGCCCAAGGTAAAGACACAGGATTCAAATACAACGTTACAGCATAACTGTCAGGGTGCAAAGGCGGTAATTGCATACATATGATAAAGGTGCATGGAGCTCAAACTGACAATGAAGAATATACATATAATGCTACCTACTCTGAAATTGACGGTACGGCAACAGCGAAATTGGACAAGCATAATGCATTAATGTTAATCCCTCACAATCTCTTCTCAGTCAAAATCATGTCAAGTATAAAACGAGAAGGATAATGCAACATTCTTTAATGACTCAAAAGAAGTATCCTTAACCGGAGAATGGACCAACGGACAAAAGTATCCGTTATATACTAACTTTACCGGTTGGTGCAGAAGAAATGAGTGTACAATACAAGCATATGGATGGAAAATGAAGATCCCTAACCGAGCCCATAAAACCCCAATAAATCCCTCAGCATCCATAAATCAATGAAATTATAATCTCCTGATAAGAACATAGCAATTTCCTGCTCCGCAATGAAACACCGTATCATCCCCACCATGATTTGCGATTTCATTTGCGGAGCATTTTTACCTGTTGTCAATCAACCGTCCTCAAAAAGTATATGCGATAGTTATGCAGCTCGCCAATGATACCGGAGAAATTGGAGGATGATACTACAAATTCCATAATCTATGCTGTTTTAGCCGGTATACCTCCCCATGGATACACACAAAGATACTTTCTTTCTGCTACTTTCCCAACAATTGCAACTTCTTTTTGTTTGGCCACACAAATTTAGCCCTCTATGCTCACGCCCACAGGCTATCGTTTTCCGTAACGGCAGAAGACAAACAAGTGGAAACAGGATTCTTCGGTCTTTTTCCTGAAACTTATTGCAAATTATCCATATTTGACCTACATTTGTCAAATCAACCAAAAGAACACAAGCGTTTCTAACATCTATATATGTCTGGTCTGCCCTGTAATGAAAGGATGGATTGTACCCAATGCCCTAAAGCAGTGGAGAACAGCATCCATTACACACATAACAAAAAAGGTTTCCACTTACCCCCACATAAGTGTGAAACCAATATTTTATTTTTCTTACTCAAAGGTCAAATATTAATCAATAGTGAAGAATATGCCGGAACCATCATTAATTCCGGAGAATTTGTGCTGCAAGCTATCGCATCAAAAGTGGAAATACTGGCCATGACAGACTCGGAAGGTATTCTGTACACATTTGATGACCCTAAAGCCTTCTGCTATGACCGCTATACCTATATATTGAAAAACGTGCCTCCGCCACTCATCTCCGAGCCACTGAAAATAAAGCCCGAAATAAAGCTTTTCCTTGAAGGGGTTGCTTCCTATCTGAATGCAGACAAAATTTGTAAAGAGCTGCTCGAATTCAAGCGTAAAGAACTTTATTATCTGTTGGCGCACTATTACACAGACTATGAGCTATCTCCTGTTGTACACAGCCTATCCCAATACACCAGCAGTTTTGAATATTTCATATTAAAGCACCACAAACAAATAAAGTCCGTAGAGGAGTTCGCACAACTGGGCGGCTACAGCGTCACCACCTTCCGCCGCATTTTCAAAGCCATCTTCAACGAACCGGCCTATGAATGGATGATGAAACAGCGCAAAGAAAGTATCCTTTACCAATTGCGCTATACAGATGCTTCCATCTCCGAAATCTGCTTTGGACATGGATTTGAATCTCTCTCACATTTTTCCAACTTCTGTAAGAAGTCCTTTGGCGACTCTCCCAGAAACATCCGTAAAAGAAAAGGAAGAAACTTCACCCAATACATAATTATAAAATGCCCCGCCAAAAGGCAGGGCACTCTCAAATATCAAGTAAAACTAACCGTAATTAGTCTTTCAGCTTCGCAGCAATAAATTCACGGTTCAAACGAGCAATGTTGCTGATAGAAACCAGCTTCGGACATTCTGCCTCACAAGCACGAGTGTTTGTACAGTTACCAAAGCCCAGTTCATCCATTTTGCTCAACATAGCTTTCGCACGGCGTGCAGCTTCCACTTTACCTTGAGGTAACAGTGCCAACTGGCTGACCTTTGCAGAAACAAACAACATAGCAGAACCATTCTTACATGCAGCAACACAAGCACCACAACCGATACATGCAGCAGCATCCATAGCCTCATCGGCAATAGGTTTTGCAATAGGAATTGCGTTAGCGTCAGGAATACCACCGGTATTGATTGACACGTAACCACCCGCCTGCATAATCTTGTCGTATGCGCTGCGGTCTACCATCAAGTCGCGGATTACCGGAAAACCGGCAGAACGCCAAGGCTCAACAGTAATGGTGTCACCGTCTTTGAAACGACGCATATAAATCTGGCAGGTAGTAGCACCTGTAGCAGGTCCGTGAGGATGTCCGTTGATATACATAGAGCACATACCGCAGATACCTTCACGACAGTCGTGGTCGAATACGATAGGTTCTTTACCTTCATTGATAAGCTGCTCGTTCAAGATATCCATCATTTCCAGGAATGAGGTATCACCCGGAATATCTTTCATTTGGAAGGTATCAAAATGTCCTTTATCCTTAGGACCTTTCTGACGCCAAACTTTCAGTGTGAAACTTATATTTTTATCCATGATTTCTATACAATTAATAATTAAGACTTATAGTTACGAGTTTGAACCTTAACGAACTGATAGTTCAAATCTTCCTTGATCAATTCGGGTTCTTTTCCTTCACCTGTGTATTTCCAGCAAGCTACATACGAGAACTTGTCATCGTGACGAAGCGCTTCACCCTCCGGAGTCTGGTGTTCTTCACGGAAGTGACCACCACAAGATTCCTCACGGTTCAATGCATCGTAAGCCATCAGCTCACCGATTTCGATGAAATCAGCCAGGCGGATTGCCTTTCAAGTTCCACATTCAATTCATTAGCTTCACCCGGAATGCGAAGGTCGCTCCAGAAGGTCTTTCTTACTTCTTTCAGTTTAGCCAGAGCAGTAGTCAAAGATTCCTTGGTACGTCCCATACCTACGAAGTCCCACATGATGTGACCCAGTTCCTTGTGAATAGAGTCTACTGAACGATGACCCTTGATATTCATCAGTTTCTGGATCTTATCGTTTACAGCCTTTTCGGCAGCCACAAATTCAGGAAGGTCTGTCGAGAAACGGGGAACCTGAATCTGGTCTGACAAATAGTTCTGGATAGTATAAGGCAATACGAAGTAACCGTCAGCCAATCCCTGCATCAATGCAGATGCACCCAAACGGTTTGCACCGTGGTCAGAGAAGTTAGCTTCACCGATAGCATACAAGCCCTTGATAGAAGTCATCAGTTCATAGTCAACCCAGATACCACCCATCGTATAGTGGATAGCCGGGAATATCATCATCGGAGTCTTGTACGGATTTTCGTCAGTGATTTCTTCGTACATATCGAACAAGTTACCGTAACGGGCACGAACTACATCTTCACCCAGACGGTCGATAGCGTATTTAAAGTCAAGGAATACGGCCAGACCTGTGTTGTTCACACCGAAACCGGCGTCGCAACGTTCTTTCGCAGCACGTGAAGCAACGTCACGGGGAACCAGGTTACCGAATGCCGGATAACGGCGTTCCAAGTAGAAGTCACGGTCTGCATCAGGAATATCGGTCGGTTTCTTAGTTCCTGCCTGCAATGCCTTGGCATCTTCCAGCTTTTTCGGAACCCAGATACGTCCGTCATTACGCAATGACTCGGACATCAAAGTCAGTTTAGACTGCTTGTCACCGTGTACAGGGATACAAGTCGGGTGGATCTGTGCAAAGCAAGGATTGGCAAAGTAAGCACCTTTGCGGTAAACCTGCATAGCAGCCGAACCATTTGACGCCATAGCGTTGGTAGACAAGAAGTAAGTATTACCATAACCGCCGGTACCGATAACTACCGCATGAGCTGCAAAACGTTCAATCTTACCTGTAACCAAATTACGGGCGATGATACCACGGGCGCGTTCCACACCTTCGTTATCCTTAATCAGCACAACGTCCAACATCTCATAACGAGTGTACAACTTCACGTTACCACGCTGAACTTCACGGCTCAATGCAGAATAAGCACCCAGCAACAACTGCTGTCCGGTTTGACCGCGGGCATAGAATGTACGTGATACCTGAGCACCACCGAATGAACGGTTATCCAGCAAACCACCGTATTCGCGAGCGAAAGGAACACCTTGAGCTACGCACTGGTCGATGATAGCATTTGACACTTCGGCCAGACGATAAACGTTAGCTTCGCGTGCACGGTAGTCACCACCTTTGATTGTATCGTAGAAAAGACGGTAAACAGAGTCACCATCATTTTGATAATTCTTAGCAGCATTGATACCTCCCTGTGCAGCGATAGAGTGTGCACGACGGGGAGAGTCCTGGATACAGAAGTTTAATACCTTGAAACCCAGAGCACCCAGTGAAGCAGCAGCCGAAGCACCTGCCAAACCGGTACCTACCACAATAATGTCAAGACGACGTTTGTTGGCAGGGTTTACCAATTTTTGATGAGCTTTATAATTGGTCCATTTCTCGGCTAAAGCGCCTTCAGGAATTTTAGAATCTATAGTAGCCATATTCATTTACAATTTTATCATTTACAATTTACGATTAGCAAGCACCACAAGCGAGTGATTTCACGAAGTAGATAACGACTACTGCTGCAAAACCAAGAACTACCAAAGTAGAGTAGATGTTACCAATAGTCTTCCAACGCTCGAACCAGATTTTATTGCTCCAGCCCAAAGTCTGCAAAGCACTCCAGAATCCGTGAGTCAGGTGGAACCACAAAGCTGCTAACCAAATGAGGTAAAGCACTGTAAATACAGGGCATCCGAATGTTTCACGAATGTAAGCGGCACCGTCTGTAGGACCGAATGCGCCCAAATCATGAACACCGATAATTTCGGCAAACTGCATTTTGTACCAGAAATTGGCAAAATGAAGAGCCAATCCGGCAATGACAACAATACCCAGGACAAGCATGTTCTGAGATGCCCATTCCACAGTTTTAGGTTTAACGTTCACTGCATAACGTTCGCTACCGCGAGCTGCACGGTTCTGCATGGTCAACCAGAAAGCGTAGATGATGTGAATTACAAACAGAGCAGCCAGCCCGGCAGTTGCAACCAACGCGTACCAGTTAGCTCCCAAGAATTCACAAATCATGTTGTAAGCATCTTCCGAGAAGAGCGCAACAAGGTTCATCGCCATGTGAAACGTCAGAAACAGGACAAGGGCGATACCTGTGACACTCATCACCACTTTCCTTCCAATAGATGAATTACTTAACCACATAAATGATTGAATTTAAATTATTTAATTGTTAGAACTAAAAATTCTGTTAAAAGCTGTGTATTCACGATGCAAAAGTAAAGGAATTCTAGCGATAATACAAGGAATTATGGAAATTATTCTTTAATTCGGAGAAGGGTAAATGCGAATTACATTATTTTCCTATCTTTGCACTGAACAAATGCCAAACTAAATGAAACGCCAAAGGATTATTTTTCTTATACTGACAGCCTGTTTTACATTCAGCCTCAGCGCACAGAATATAGACATCAACACGTTGAAAACCATCAACCGATGGGATGTACACGGACTGAGCCGCGGATTGTCCGCTAGCGGAGTGATTCTACCCGTAGGAATACCTACAGCCATGGGACTCTATGCATTGATAAAGAAAAAGACCAGCCGATGCTGAAAGATGCCATTTACATAGGAACCAGTGTGATTGAAGCAGTGGGGATTACATACGCCGCCAAACATATAATAGGTCGTGACCGGCCTTTTGTAAAGTATCCGGATAAGATTCATGCATACGGAGCACCGGATGCCGATAGTCCGTCATTCCCTTCAGGACACACTGCGGCAGCTTTTTCTTTAGCCACCTCACTCTCCATCACTTATCCTAAGTGGTATGTTATCGCCCCTTCAGCCGTATGGGCTTGCGGAGTAGGGTTTGCCCGGATGAACCAAGGGGTGCACTATCCCAGTGATGTAGTGGCAGGAGCCGCTATCGGAGTAGGATGTGCTTTCGTGAACGTGTATGTGAACCGATGGCTGAATAAGGTGCTGTTCGGGAGACAGATAAAGTGATGGTTGGAAAATTATTCCACACCTAAAAGAAGACACAGCAGAAGTTTTTCAGACAACTGCAGGAGTGCAACTATGCGCCCCTGCAGTTAATATAAAGTCTTGACTATCGCTTTTTCAACAGCAGCCCCTCAAAGTCCGGTTGCTCCAACAGTTCCAGCGCTTTCCTGATACTTTCATTCGCGTCATTAATGACGTGATAATATTCATTCATATCCCATAAATCACGGGCTATCAATGCTTTCATCTGCAACCTCAGCAGAGGCAGGGCCTTTTGATACTCTTCTTCATTATATTCCACTCCCATCTCCTTGCCGGTAGCAACCAGTTGTGCCAACATATCCGGAGTCACTTCAAAACGTTTGTAGAACTCATTGAAAGTCTTGTATTTGCCCAGCCACTCTTTACGATGGGCATCAATAAAATGGAAATGAGCTTTCATCAATGCTCCTTTATCACGCAACTGACGATGGTATTTAGTATAGAGAGTCGTATCAATCGGCACAAAATAATCGGGCATGATCCCTCCGCCACCATATACCGTACGGGCCAACCTATGAGTCTTGAACTTCAGTGAATCCGGAAAGTGGATGCTGTCTTCACTCATCATTTCTCCTTTATTATAACGGTCTATCAGGTCTTCATTATACTTTTCAATGCTCTCGTAAGGTTTCTGGATACAACGTCCGGCAGGCGTATAATAGCGGGCCACCGTCAGACGGATCATCGAACCGTCCGGCAAATCAATGGGACGCTGCACCAAGCCTTTACCAAAACTGCGCCGGCCCACAACAACTCCTCTGTCCCAATCCTGAACAGCTCCGGTCACAATCTCACTGGCAGAAGCCGAAAATTCATCAACCAATACCATCAGACGACCGTTCTGAAACTCGCCCGTACCTTTGGCAAAAAACTCGCTACGAGGATTGCGACGGCCCTCCGTATAGACAATCAGTTCCTTTTTACCCAAAAATTCATTGGCAATATCGATAGCAGCATTCAAATACCCCCCGCCATTGCCCTGCAAATCAAGAATCAAGTCTTTCATTCCTTTCTTCTGCAACCCGGTCAGCGCTTTCTTGAACTCCTCATGGGTAGTGGCGGCAAAACGGTTGATACGAATATAACCGATCTTATCTTTAATCATATAGGAAGCATCCAGGCTGTAAACAGGTATTTTATCCCTTTTCACCGTAAAGGGGAGCAGTTCCTTCACCCCTCGGCGAAGTATTTTCAGATTCACTTTTGAATCTTTAGGACCACGGAGACGACGCATAATATCCTCGGTACTCATCTTTACACCGGCTATCAGCGTATCTTCCACCATGACGATACGATCACCGGCCAGAATACCGACTTTTTCGGACGGTCCGCCCGATACAGGCTGTATCACCAGCAAAGTGTCCTCCGCCATATTAAACTGTATACCGATACCTTCGAAGTTTCCCTGCAACGGCTCGTTCATTCTCTTCACTTCCTCCGGATCAGAATAGGTAGAATGAGGATCAAGCTGCTCCAGCATTTTACGATAGCTTCTTCCACCAGCTTTCCCTCATTGACTTCGTCTACATAAAGATTGGCAATGGCAAATTCCGCCAGTTGCAACTTACGTGCCGGAGAATTCAGAAATTTACTCTCCTGAGCCTGTGCGGCTACGATAGAAAAAAAGCAGGCAATCAAGCCTGCAAAATACATAGTATATTTCATGGTCAGTCTATTTTCATTCCTTCAGGCAAGAATGGCGTCACATCTTTGCCAAACTGCAACAATTCTCTTACAATCGTAGAGCTGATAGAGGTTAGTTCCGGCTCCGTAAACAACAGAATCGTTTCTATTCCGGCCAGTTTCCGGTTGATATCGGCTATAGTTTCCTCATATTCAAAATCGTGTACGGTACGGATACCACGAACAATGAACTGCGCCTCCTTAGCTCGGGCAAAGTCAATGGTCAGACAATCATAAGCATCGACCTTTACCCGGGGATCATCCGCAAAAGTTTCGATCATCTCCACTCGTTTCTCTGTAGGAAACCAAGTTTTCTTATTCTCATTGATACCGATGCCGATCACCACTTCGTCCATAAAAGTCAACGCTCTTCACGACCGAATAATGACCGATGGTAAAAGGATCAAAGGTTCCCGGAAATATTGCTCTTCTCATATTTTTTAGTGATTCACTCACGCAATATCTTCTTCTACAACAAGGTTATCTATAATAAAATTCTGACGTTCCATCGTGTTCTTACCCATGTAGAACTCCAGTAATTCCTTTACCAGATCAGTCTTGCGGAGGGAAACTTGCTCCAAACGCATATCTTTGCCGATAAAGTGCTTGAATTCATCGGGTGAAATCTCTCCCAAACCTTTGAACCGTGTGATTTCGGGATTGGGGCTTAACCGTTCGATTGCGGCAACCCGTTCTTCTTCCGAATAACAATATACCGTTTCATAAACTCCTTTCTTGCGGTTACGGACACGGAACAAAGGAGTCTGAAGGATATATACATGACCTTTCTTTATCAAATCGGGGAAGAATTGCAGGAAGAAGGTAATCAGCAACAAACGGATGTGCATACCGTCCACATCGGCATCTGTTGCCACAATCACTTTGTTATATCGTAATCCTTCCATACCGTCCTCTATGTTCAGAGCAGCCTGAAGCAAGTTAAACTCTTCATTCTCATATACAATCTTCTTGGTCAGCCCGTAAGAATTCAACGGCTTACCACGCAAACTGAATACTGCCTGAGTATTTACATCACGGCTCTTGGTGATAGAACCGCTCGCCGAGTCACCCTCGGTAATGAAAATGCAGCTTTCCTCCTTCTTGTCTCCTTTGGCATCATTCAGGTGAAAACGGCAGTCACGCAACTTACGGTTATGAAGATTTGCCTTTTTGGCACGTTCACGTGCCAGTTTGGTCACTCCGGCTATAGCCTTACGCTCTTTCTCCGATTCTTGAATCTTCTGCAACATCACATCGGCCACATCCGTATGTTTGTGCAGATAGTTATCGACCTCAGTCTTTACAAAATCACCTACAAACTTATTAACGGTAGGACCACCGGGAGCCATATTGGTAGAGCCCAGCTTGATTTTAGTCTGACTTTCGAACAACGGTTCCTCCACATTAACGGCAATGGCAGCTACCAATCCGTTACGGATATCGGCATAGTCCATATTCTTGTTGAAATATTCCTTGATGGTACGGGCTATATGCTCTTTGAAAGCACTTTGGTGCGTACCTCCCTGTGTGGTGTGCTGTCCGTTGACAAAAGAGTAATATTCCTCACCATACTGACCGGTATGCGTAAAAGCGATCTCGATATCTTCTCCTTTCAAGTGGATGATGGGATATAATCCCACAGCCGTCATGTTGTCGTTAAGCAAGTCCACCAACCCGTTACGGGACAGGATACGCTGACCGTTATAGATAATGGCCAGTCCTGTATTCAGATAGGTATAGTTGCGGAGCATGGTTTCCACGAACTCCGGACGGAAACTGTAGTTCTCAAACAACAGGTTATCCGGTTCAAAGAAAATATAGGTACCGTTCTCCTCTGTTGTATCTTGTGTGGTATCCGTCAACAAGTCTCCCTTGGCAAAGGTAGCGATACGCACCTTTCCATCACGATAGCTGCGCACCTCGAAACGTGAACTCAATGCGTTGACGGCTTTCACACCGACCCCATTCAGTCCGACGCTCTTCTTGAACGCCTTGCTGTCATATTTACCTCCCGTATTCAACACACTAACAGCTTCAATGAGTTTTCCCTGCGGAATACCCCGGCCATAATCACGCACGCTGACACGGAGATTTTCTTCAATAATAATCTCAATCTTTTTACCCGCCTGCATTTTAAATTCATCGATACTGTTATCGATAATTTCTTTCAAAAGAACGTAGATACCGTCCTCGGCATGTGATCCGTCACCCAACTTTCCAATATACATACCGGGACGGGTACGCACATGCTCCATGTCACTGAGGTGGCGGATATTATCGTCGGTATATTCTACGGCGGGATTGTTTATCAGTTCGTTGTTTTCTTCCATATTGACTTATCACATTTTTATACCTTAATTCCGCAACACTATTATAAATTAAACTTTTTTACCTGAGCAACAAAAGTTGCTCAGGATTTTGCCATGTCAGAATTTTCACTTATCTTAGTGTTGCAAAAACAAGAGAATCCGACGATAGACATGGCGAAGATACAAATTAAATCTGAGAGACTCACTCCTTTTGGGGGATTATTTTCAATCATGGAGCAATTTGACTCCACATTATCATCTGTAATCGACTCAACCCTCGGTCTAAGGTGTAGATCGTTCGGTTATCAGTACAGCGAAATCATCCGTTCTCTCATGAGTATCTACTTCTGTAGCGGTTCATGTATTGAGGATGTCACTACTCATTTGATGAACCACCTCTCGCTTCATCCGACACTTCGCACTTGTAGCCTGATACTATCCTCAGGGCGATAAAGGAGTTGACGCAAGAAAACATTTCATACACATCAGATATGGGCAAGACCTACGATTTCAATACGGCTGACACTCTCAATACTTTATTGCTCAATTGTATATTTGCATCTGGCCAACTGAAAGAGGGTGAGATGTATGATGTTGATTTCGACCATCAGTTCATAGAGACAGAGAAGTATGATGCAAAGCCTACATACAAGAAGTTCCTTGGTTATCGCCCTGGCGTGGCGGTTATTGGCGATTTGATAGTCGGTATAGAGAATAGCGATGGTAACACAAATGTTCGTTTCCATCAGAAGGACACGCTGAAGAGGTTCTTTGCGAGATTTGAACAGAATGGCTCACTATCAATCGCTTCAGAGCTGATTGTGGATCATGTTCCGAGGAAATCGGGAGGAAATAGAAAACACTGCAAGTCCTGCAATCCGTGCTAACCGCTGCAGTTCGATCTACAATGACACCTTTGCTCTCAAAGGCTGGAAAACTGAGGAAATCAATGGCATTGAGTTTGAATTGAACTCTATCCTTGTTGAGAAGTGGAAAGGTAAGGCATATCGACTTGTGATTCAAAGACAGAAACGGATGGATGGTGTGCAGGATTTTTGGAAGGAGAATACACATACCGTTGTATCCTGACTAACGACTATGATTCTTCCGTAAGAGAAATTGTCGAGTTCTATAACCTTCGTGGAGGAAAGGAACGTATCTTCGATGATATGAACAATGGTTTCGGGTGGGACAGATTGCCCAAATCCTTCATGGCAGAGAACACAGTGTTCCTTCTTCTTACAGCACTTATCCGTAACTTTTACAAGGCCATTATTCAAAGACTTGACGTAAAGAAGTTCGGGCTCAATGCAACAAGTCGCATAAAAGCGTTTGTCTTCAGGTTTATCTCTGTACCAGCCAAGTGGATCAGGACATCAAGGCGGTATGTGCTGAACATCTATACCTGTAATAATGCTTACGCAGATGTTTTCCAGACTGATTTTGATAATGCCTACAACTTATGGGAATGATATTGTGTATTGCCTCAAGTCACATTGTGGGGTAAGGGATATTGTAGGCAGAAGTGGGTGCTTCAAGTTCAAATTATCTGCAAATTCAGTAATGAGAGGACGTGTAAACGCAATAAGGACGTTCAAGGGCTTAGTTGCGGATTTGAGGTTATATATCGTTGTTACAGAATACTCTTTTTATAAGCACGACGGCGTTTATGCTGCTCGGTCTTGAAATATTCCCACTGGGCCTGCACCTTTCCGTTCAGTTCCAGTTCCGGATTACTTTCGGCATACTTGAATCCCAGTTGCTGATATACGGGGATCAAGTCCGAGAATAACAAAGCATTGACACCTTTGTTCTGATACTCAGGTTTTACAGCAACCAGCAACAAATCCAACATAGGAGGATACTTATGCAGGAACAACACTTTCAACAGGTGATACCATCCCATAGGCAGCAAACGTCCCTTCGCTTTTTGTAACGCTTCGGACAGAGAAGGCATTGAAATCCCCACTGCCACCAGTTTATCTTCGGCATCGGTCACCAAGGTTACCATACGCAAATCTACAATAGGCAAATACATCTTTATATACTGGTTGATCTGTCCTTGCGACAAAGCCGAGAAACCATAAAGCGGAGCATAAGCCTCATTCATCAACTCGAATATAGCCTGTCCATATTCGACCGCAATTTTCTTACCCGATGTATATTTCTTCACCTTCAGGTTAAACTTACGTTGAATCAAGTCACTGATACGCTTATGCTTATCAGGAATTGCATCCGGAATATAAATTTTATATTCCACCCAATCGGCATCCTTCTCGAATCCCAACTTTCCATATGCTGTGGGTAATAAGGATAATTATAGATAGTCGCCATGGTGCTCAATTGGTCGAATCCTTCTACCAGCATACCCTCCGCATCAAAGTCGGTAAAGCCTAAAGGCCCCTGAATGGTATCCATACCTTTTGATTTACCCCATTGGGCTACTGCATCCAACAAGGCACGTGATATTTCGATATCATCCAGAAAATCGATCCATCCGAAACGAACTTCTTTTTTATTCCAAGTCTCGTTTGCGCGTTTATTTATAATCCCTGCAATACGTCCTACCACCTTGTTATCCTTATATGCCAGAAAATACTCCGCCTCACAAAACTCGAAAGCGGCATTCTTCTTCGGGCTGAACGTATTCAGCATATCATCGTACAAATCGGGTACGGAATAGGGATTCTCTTTGTATAACTCGTAGTTGAACCGTATAAACGTCTTTACTTCTTTCTTTGAACTGACTTTTTTAATGGTAATAGCCATGCTGTATTTTTATAAAATTCGGGTGTAAAGATAGAAGTTTTTGCAGAAAACTTATTCTTTTTATGGCTTTTTCACTGTTGGGCAATAAGATAGGCGGTATAAACGACATAACAGCCAACCATCAATGCGCCTTCAAGCCGGGTTATGGTACGTTTGCGGAAAAACCAGCCTACCAGCCACAACAACAGGGAGGAAGCAATCAGTACACTTAAATCGAGGTTATTTATATTCCCCATCGGAAGCGGTGACACCGTAGCGCTGCACCCCAGAACAAAGAATATATTGAACAGATTACTACCGATGACATTGCCGATAGCAATTCCCGGATTCTTCTTTAAAGCCGCCGTAACAGATGTGGCAAGCTCCGGCAAGGAAGTACCTCCGGCTACCAATGTCAGTCCGATTACCGATTCACTGACACCCCATGAACGGGCAAGCCCGCTTGCCCCGTCGACAAAAAGCTGTCCGCCGAATATGAGTCCGGCCAGCCCTCCTGCAATATACAACACCGATTTCCATACAGGCATTTCCTTTATCTTCTGCTCCTCTCCTGCCTCATCTGCCCCATTACGGGCGATGGCAAATGTATAACGCATAAATATAAGGAAGAAAGCCAGCAGAACAAACCCATCGGAACGGCTGATAACATTGACCGCTTCCCTGTCCAGCATCATGTCATTGGCACAGACAAAAAGTACCAACGAAGAAAGAATGACTAACGGAATCTCTTTACTCATCGTCCCCTCACCTACTTTTATAGGGAGTACCAAGGCAGTACAACCTATAATCATCAAAGCATTGAATATATTATATTGCTGTCCGGTAAAACTTTTTCAAACAAAATAAATTAGGGCTGACACTTCTCACGAGGTATCAGCCCTTTTGGTTATCTTTGTTTTGCGAAAAAATATATAACCATGAGCAAAGATAGTCATTTTACCGGACAGCCGGTCTATAGTCAAGTGTTAAAGTTACTCGACAAAGAGAAGATTCTTCAAATAAGTCGCGAAACGAAAGGAAGCGAGGCTTACGTGAAGCGTTTTGACGGCTACCAACATCTTGTGGTAATGCTGTTCGGCATACTCAAACACTTTGATTCTCTTCGCGAACTTGAGATAGGCATGAAGGCGGAGGCTCACAAGCTCGGACACCTCGGAATGAACTATCTGGTTCGTCGCAGCACGCTTGCGGAGGCCAATATACGCCGTCCTCAGGAGTTCTTTGCAAGTGTTTATGCGTATCTTTTGGAGAAGTATGCCAAATTTTTAGCGGACAGCCGCCCCTCCAAGTGCTATAAGGGGCAGACTCACGAGCCTAAAGACTGGGAGAAGTTGCTTTACATGATGGATTCCACCACAATAACGCTCTTTGACAACATACTCAAAGGTGTCGGGCGGCACCCGAAATCAGGCAAGAAAAAAGGCGGCATGAAAGTACATACAGTAATGAAGTATCATGTCGGCGTACCGATGGTGGTGCAGCTCACATCCGCCGCAAAACACGATCATTACCTGCTGAAGGAGGTGCATTTGCCAAAAGACTCCACTTTGGCGATGGATCGTGGTTACGTCGACATCGCACAATTCCAACGTCTTACCGAAGAAGGCGTGTGCTACGTGACCAAAATGAAGAAAACCTTAAGTACGAGGAACTTGAATCCATTACTTATGTCAACCCGCAGGGACTGGTGACGCACATAGACAAGAAAGTGCTTTTTACAAGAGGGGAACTCACCCATGAGGCACGTAGGGTGGAGATATTTTACGAGACAAAGAAGCCGGTTGTGCTGTTGACCAACAACTTTGAGTTCACGTTTGAGGACATTTCTGAAATTTATCGCCTCAGATGGGCCATCGAGTCGCTATACAAACAGCTAAAACAAAATTTTCCGCTTCATTTCTTCTATGGGGACAGCGTCAACGCCATACAAATACAGACATGGGTAGTCTTGATTGCAAATCTGCTGATAACAGTTCTGTCAAGAAGCATCAAGAGGCACTGTGCATTCTCGCAGGTTGTTACCATGGTACGACTTATGCTCATGTACTACGTCGATTTTATCGCATTCATGGAAAATCCCGAGAAAACCTGGAATGATTTCCTTGCAAAGGAGATGCAAAAAGCACCACCAGAACCAAGTCTTTTCGATTAAGGGGGCTTACTTTTGAAAAAAATAAAACCCGAAGTCCTATTTTACGGGGCTTCGAGGAGGATTTTTATGCTCTTTTGTGTTTTACCGGACAGCAATAAATATATTACTACCCACCACATTACCAATAGCCATTTCAGCACTGCCATTCAATGCAGAAAGCACACTGATAACCAATTCGGGAGCCGAAGTGCCGAAAGCTACAATGGTAAGCCCGATTACCAAATCAGAAATACGGAAACGTTTGGCAACCGCTGCAGAACCATCCGTCAAGCCATTCGCGCCAGCTAAAATGAGAGCCAGACCACCAATCAAAAGGAGTGTATTCAACATAACAAAAAGTACATTTACAGTTTTATACCGCAAATGTACTCTTTTTCCCTAAAATAACTATTCCTATTTGGTGCGTTTTACAGTATAGATTACTTTTCCTTTCTTATCAATCATGTGCATATCCAGTTCTTTCTTGTCTGCCGTAAAGATAGAAAAGCCCGGTTCGGGACTACAGAACAGAGTGCCTTCCACTGGTTTTACCTTACGGCTCAACGAACCAGCCGAATTTACCACATAGTCGATATCACTGCCCGGCACACGAAGGTGCTGGAAGTTATGAATGTGTCCGCATGCATAGATATCCACCTTATGTTTACGGAGGATAGGATCCAGACGCTTCTGCATATCGCTGCGTTCACTGTCGTCTTTCGACGTTTCAGCATAAATGGGATGATGTCCGATTACGACTACCCAATCTTCTTTGGCAACAGTCAGTACAGAATCTATCCATGCCAATTGCTGATCCATATCTTGTTTACAGGCATCCGGATAAGTTTCGCTCTCGTTACGGTATTTGTCAATCAGAGGAGCGGTATCTATCATCACAAAACGGATGGCAGTTCCTTTCTTCTCAAAGACTTTGGTATAATAACGACCAGGCATCGACCAGCGACGACTCACATTGGTATAATCCAACACAGCCTGCGTATTACCCCGGTATTCATGATTTCCCAAGATCGGAAACCAGTCTATCATCAACTCGGGATGACTGTAAATCAACTCGTAGTTGGTCATCCAGAGCGGATCGTTAACGCTGCGCACACCTTCAAAATGGTGCACGTCTCCGGCTGCAAATACACACTCGGGACCAATAACATCCGCCATTTCTCCCATCAGCTCGGCTATGGGCTTCTGGTCATAATAACCGTTACGTCCCAAATCGTTGGCCATATAAAAATTCAGTTGTTTCTCCAGTCCTTTCCAATCTTGCGGAGTCTGGGCACACACATTCAGGCAGATAGCCGTACCAATGACGGCAATCCATACCCATGTCAATACTTCTTTCATTCTTCTAATCATCATCAACGTTTTCATATACTTATTTTTAGAAACTTATTTTTAAACCTGCATTCATTCTCACGCCATAATATTCTGCCTGCATAGTACGATCCTTCGTCCCTTGGTAATAACGGAGCGGCTGGTTCAGCAGATTGTTCGCCTCAGCATAAAAGGTCATTTTCACCTTCTTGCCAAAGGTATAACTGGCGTTCACATCCATATAGTTCACAGCATCATAATATCTGTCATAAAATGTACTTGGGCCCATTTCATCGATAAAATCAGATGCAAAGTTATAGCTCAGGCGCACATTCAAGCCTCCTTTTTCAAAGTAAAGAGAGGCATTCGCCGTATGCTCGGGAGACCCCGGCAAACTCAACCCGCTCTCGTTCTCACGTCCTTCGAAGTTAAAGTCCTCCACGCGTGAGTGCGTATAAGTATAGGTTCCATAGAAACCCACATACTTCAAGGCTGGAGCAATGAAGCCGAAATCACGCTGATAAGAAAATTCCAATCCCCACAGATTAGCATTTCCTGCATTCTTGGGCTGAGTGAAACGGGTATATTCTGTTCCTTGGTATTCATAGTTGGTCAGTACCTGATCTACGATGAAATCGTCTATTTTCTTATAGAAGAAAACCTGCGCTCACTAAACCTACACTCTTGAAATAATAATCGGCACTCAAATCAAAGTTATAAGAAATAGTCGGTTTCAAGTCAGAATTACCAATCTTTATTTCATTATCACCACGGTTGATATTCACACTGGGAACCAAAGCTGAATATTTGGGCCGGCTCAAGGTCTGCGTATAAGAACCGCGTATCTTGAAATCATCATTTACATCCCATTTCACCAAAATAGAAGGAAGGAAATTCACATAACTGTTGGTCATGCGGCCGGTCTTGGTGGTCTTATCTGTCTCATCATCATAGTTACGGCCGGTATAACGAAGGGAAGTATGTTCCATACGGAGTCCCGCCATCAGGTTTATATCGGAAGCGAATTTATGATCAAACCGCACATACCCGGAACTTACAGTTTCACGAGCCTCAAAGTTCTCAGCCAATTCGGCTTGTACCTGTTCTTTATCGAACTGGGAAGCATCATTTAAATTCAATCCACCCACATATTCTTTACTGGCAAATGTTCCTACCTGATATTTGTCGCTCGGCATAAACTTATCCGTACTCTGGTCTACCGTATTTTTCAGGCTGTTGGTCATGAAGGCATCCTCGTCTTTCGGAGTATATTCGTAGAAGTCTATTTCTTTCTCTTTGTTTTACGTACTACCTTCGCACCGAACTTCAGTTTAGCTCCATTATTTAAACTGGCCTTGAAATTGGCCGAGAATTTCATATCTTCTTCTTTGATGTCCTCCTGTTGTTCCGTCAGTTCCTTCAAGCTGAACTTATCACTCAGTGTCAAAGTAGAACCTGTTCCAGGTGTTGCCAACGGCTGGCGTTCATCACTCAAGTCCATATCAAATTCCTGCTTTTTCAGTTGGAAGTCAAGATAACGTTCATTAGGGCGTTCTTCCGTAGCTTTTGCATAACTGGCATTCCAATCCATACCGATTGCCCCCCATAAGTGTTCTCCGCCCAAAGCGAAATCCATGGTACGCTGACGCTCCAGACGGGCATTGCGATTATCGGGAGTACCTGCTTTGGTCTGGATGCGGACTGTGCCTTTTCCGTTCTCATCCAAATCCTTGATATTGGTACGGTAACGGTTTTCCCAATCGTTACGGTTGTTGAAGATCCCTTTGAAAGTCAATTTATGGTTTTCATTGATATCAAAATCAAAAGCCGCCGAATAACTTTGACGTTCACGGGTGACAAAGTACTGGCGCATCTGATAATCGCTGACATATACTTTGCCATCTTCATTTTGTTCCCACATGAATTCAGTATCATAAGAACCGGAAGGAGCATTCTGATAAGAAGCGGAGAGCAGCATGCCCAGTCTGTCATTGAAGAAACGATCGCCGTAAGTGAAACCTAAGTTCAACTGGGCTTTCGCTGATCCAGTTGTAACCACTTCCCGCTGTAGCATTGATAGTGCGTTTATAAGGAGAATTTTTGGTTACCAGATTGATGGAACCACCGATAGCATCGCCGTCCATATCGGGTGTAACGACTTTGCTTACTTCGATGGTCTGAATCATATCGGCAGGAATCAAGTCCAACTGCACGTTACGGGTATCCCCTTCAGCAGATGGGACACGGTTGCCGTTAATGGTGACGGAGCTTAAATCGGCACTAGTGCCGCGGACCTGTCCGAAACGGGCCTCGCCTTGATCGTATTGCACATTGATGCCACTGATACGTTTCAATGCATCACCTATGTTTGAGTCGGGAAATTTCCCTACCTGGTCGGCAGATACAACATTAGTGATACCCAGATTATTCTTTTGTGTATTGATTGCTTTCTTCTGTCCTTGAAAAGCTCCCTTTACCTGCACTTCCTGCAGTTCCACCCCTTCATTCATCACTATATCTTTTTCTAAAGTCTTGCCTTCGGGGACGGTAACTTTCATTTCAATGGGGCTATAACCTACGTAGGTTACTTTAACTGTGTAAGTTCCGGGTTTCAGATTGGGCAGCGTATAAAAACCGTTCACATCACTGATTACTCCGGTTTTCAGATTTTCAACAAAGATGGAAGCACCCGGCAGAATTTGTTTTCCATTGTCTATCACACGTCCGCGGATAGCGCCTTGCCGGACAATGTTTTCATTTTCCTCGGCAAATGCATTTCCACAAACACCTGCCATCAGCAGCATAAGAGACACAGCTCTAACAACCTTTTTCATATACTTTTTTATGCGTTATAAATCTGCTGCAAAAGTAGATGGGTCAGGTTTCTTGAGAGTTACACTCTATTAAAGGTTTCGTGACAAAGGAGTTTCATTCCTGTTACAAGATATTCGGTGCAAGACGACGGATACAAAGCATGGACAAGGCTTACAAAACAGCAGAGTAAGATTTTTCTTACTCATGCGATCACTCTTTCGTAACTTTTGAAAAGGAACAGGTATAATATGATTAAGAAAGAAATACTTTCACAGATTATCGTAATGCTGTTATCCTTGCTATGGGTAAATGCACTGCTATCTGGATCCATAGGGAACTTACCGGACAGAAGAAATCTCTCCGGACACAAAAAAAGAAGCTGACAGTCCGGATTATCTGGTTGAACTGTCAACTTTTCGACTACAAGCCTGAGAAACCGTTCTCTTTTGACCCTGCTACAATTTATAACTATAATCTTTTGTATTGAAAATCACATAAATATCCTAAACAAACACCCCCTTCAATAATTTTTAAATGACACTTTTTCCCACGACTGCTTATATAAATCGATCATTAGCTAATTCATCATACAAAGCCGCCATCCACCCAAATAATTCATCAGCTTAAAATACCAACTACTAGTTGCAATAGGTGTTCCACTTTCTCCTTTCTGCATAACAATCGTACACTTCACCTCGTTTTTAACAGGAGTATAGAACTTTATATAATCTATCTTATAACTTAATACAGGAAAAGATTCCAGCATTTTTGCGACTTGATGCAATTCATTGTTATCCAATTGAATAGGTTCATTCCAAACATCTGCTGAATCGGCTTTATAAAGCATAGCTGCGGCAGATTCCAGCTGACCATTTTTCGCATATTCCATAAATTGATTTATTAGGTTTGTTATCAAAACCGTATCAACTTCCGTTAGATGAGCTACAAATTCATTAATACTCTTCTCTTCTTTGCTTTGCACCTTCTGTTTTCCTGATTGACAAGAAAAGGTTGTTAATAAAACAGTCAACAATAAAATAAATTTCAGTTTTTTCATTTCATTCTTTCCTCCTATTAAAAAAGGCCAGCCACTATGAATGGCCGGCCCTTATTTAAATTAAACTCAAAGTTATTACAATATTAACGTGAGTTCGAAATAAAATCAAAAAATAGCAAGTTGTCCGTCATTGACAAACTTTACGTCAATGGCGGGCTTCTTTTCAAAAAAGCAGTATGCCGCGATAGCCGACAAGGAGTTGGCTATAAAGTTACTGAATGAACGATGTCTTGAGTGTTCAATCTGTGCGATGTTCTTCAGTTCGTCATTGACCGTTTCAATCAAGGCTCTTTTTCTTAGCAAAATCTTGTCGGCAATACTCATCAGTGAGTTCCTCATATTATTTTTAACTTTAGTAACAAGCTGTATGCCATTAAGGAAAAGGTTTTCAAACAGAGCCTGACCTATGCACATAGTTTTCCTTTGATGTTTTCCAGAAACCTACCCTGTTTCAACGGTTCCCGGTCATCCACGTTTCCAGGCGTGAACATGAAATTGAGGATTTCACCCTTGTCATTGATTATCAGATGCAGCTTGAATCCGAAGAACCATCCCATAGAACATCTTCCACGCTCGGCAAGCCCTTCAAATGTCTTATGAATCAAGATTCTTTGGTTACGACATACACATAAGGGAGGGGAGTCAACGAAACTGATGCCGGTACAGGTTCCCAGCAGTACTTTTTTGATGAATATGGTCATGGGAAGCAATACCTCCTTCTCCAGTTCCACAAAACGGTTATAAGAAACCTGACGAGGAAAAAGGTGTTTCAGATGTTTACAGACATACTCCTTGTAGTAATGCTTGAAACAACGGAAACCACCGGAGTGAAACAGGATTAGAATAACCATAATCTCTGCATCACTCATACGGTTGGGTTTGTTACGATGCATGGTCTTCATATCCTTAATCATATATTTTTCCTGTTGCAATGTAAATTCCTTGCAAAAATCATCGGCCATACAATAAATCTCTGTAACTTTAGACTCTGGAAACATAGTGGTAATCGTTTAAATGTTATAATTCAGCACTATAAATTTAATACTTTTATCGCTATGTTTCTAATTATAAGTGAAATATATTTATTCTTATTTCGAACTCACGTAATATTAGTTCTGAATAGTCTTATTGATATTCAAATCAACTTCGGTATAGATAGTACCCCACTTATAAGTAACTTCCAGCGGAACGCGGATTGTAAACTTACCTAAAGTAGTACCATTATTGTAATAATAGAATTTACCATTATCGCCAACCTTCAGAGCAGTAAATACATTGGTTGTAGATTTATCTTCACCGAAATACAATTTTACATTCTTCGTTACAGAAGATAATTTAGTAGAACCTAATGTTCCACCATTCAAAGTTGTTGTAGCGTTTTCAATATCAGCAGCAACTTTAGTTACGCCATAAAATCCATAGAAATTATATTTCTTACCATCATCACCAGTAGTATCTTCTGCTTTATCAAAATACTTGTCTCTCCAATCAATCAGATTCAAGGTCAAGCCTGCAATAGAAGCACCATTAGTAGCATCAATTAATTCATCTACATCTGACGGATCTACTGATACAGGACGCAAATATTTAGCATAGAATACGTTGTTACCCAAAGCATAATCTACATAATCGCAGTTAGCAGCATTAATTTGCAATTTAGCAGTAAATGTCTGGTCTTGTCCCAGCAAGTTGTGATCTGCATTGTTCAAAATATCTTTTGCAAAATCATTTTCTTGATATTCCATCACTGTTCCAGCAAGAACAACAACTGCTTTTGTTACAGCGTTATTAGTAGCTTGTAGAGTTTTTCCATCAGCAGATACAGTGATATCATATTGAGCACCAGAAGCACCATTCACGACATAAGCAGTTCCCTTCTTAGTCAAATGATCTTGAGGGTTAGCAAATACAACTTCCTTAGTCAACTTATCATTAGCAAATGCAGGATAAGTAGCGTCACTTGTCACGGTAATCACATTACCAGTGAAAGTATTCAAGATTTCGCTATCAAATGTACAATCATTAGAGTTATCGCTAACAACTTGATGAACATTAGCATGGATATCTGAATAACCAGAACCTGCTACAGCACCGTTCTTTTCATACCAATATTTATCAATCTTAGCAGAGTTTTCAATGGTACCATTAGGAGTAAAGTTCAAAGGACTAGGAGTCCAAGTGAAAGTAACATATACATATTGATATACACCTTCAGATACTTCATAGCTATAACGTACATTTACTGCAATACTCTTAGCACCAGCCTTAAAGATGTGATATGCCTGATTATTCTTAACTACCCAAGTCAAAACTTCAGTCATTTCATCCGCCGGATCCCAATTAGTCTGTGAAACCACACCAACCGGAGTAGTAACAGCCTTAGAATCAACAGTAATTCCATCATACTGAGTAGCATTTACCAAAGCTTGTTGCTCTACGTCTTCTACAGCACCATCCAATTTGAAATTCTTATGGAATTCATCCTTAGAAATACCAATTTCTTCCAATTGAGCCAGAATCTGTTCTTCAACTTGATGCCATGACAAACCAAGTTTAGTCTCTGTTTCTGTACAATCAACAGTATAACCATTGGCAAATGGGAAATTCGGGGTCAATACAACTTCATTCTGATTAGCAGTATCGGTAATCTTGAATTTTAAATAACCAACAGAAGCTATTTTTCCGCTAATAGTATCAGTCAAGATAACACGAACCAACGGTTCACGATCTTTTGTAGCTTTATTCTGAGTAAATCCCCAAGGTTGCTGCTTACCACCACTTGTCATCTGAGGACGAATAACAGAACCCTTCAATGCAGCATGAGCACTTTCTGAAGTTTCGTTATTACCTTTATGATAACCAACTAATTCGTAAGAATATTTGAAACCATATTTTTCTACAGTACCATCAGCAGCACGAACATCCCATTTTGAATGTGTACCTTCTTTATCTATATTAGTTCTGTGAGTATTAACCAAACGAGCAATATCGATACCATTGCTGTTCCAGACAATCTTGCAAACATGTTCATTATCAGCAATAGCTTCAGCAGCAGTTGTAAACAAGTGGCGGTCATTTGCATGAATACTATCTACAGCTGCCAATACCAAGTCCTTGTAATAAGCAGCCTTAACAGCAGCATAATCAGAAGTAACAACGGTATCCCCCTTACTTACTTGCAAAGCTAATACAGTTACTTGCTCATCATTTTCAATGTTCTTAATATCAGCATCTGTAAAATGAGCATTTACAGTCAATATACCCTTGGGGGCCTTACCGTTTGTAACATTAGTTTTTACTACTTTCGGAGCTGTCGCAGCAGAACGAGTATAATTCTTGTCATAACGCAAGAAAGTATATGCTTTTACATCACCTGGAACTTTTGCTACGGTAGGATTTACATGATAATCAGCTACCAAGTCCGGAATCATTGTAGTTGCTTCACCTACAACAGGAACATCCTTATCATAATTTCCATCTGCATCTACTTTAGCTACTGTCAAGGTTTTATAATTAAGACCAATAGCTTCCATTGCTTCAATACCGTGATAATAGAATGCAGGTTGGAATACTAACGCCTTCAAATCAGCAACCAAAGAGAATGTAGCAGATTTTCCATCTAGTTCAATGACATAGCCAATCACCTCACCAGTTTCTTCATCTTTCACTTCTGTAATAGAACCAACGCTTTGAGGTTTCTCTACACCTGAGATTTTTACATCTCCATAATACAGATAGCCATTGTTCCACTTCAACAAAGTAGGATCAAATGCCGCAGGAGCATCAGTTGTAGGCAGGGGTGCTTCAGAAACGACCTTGTCACCATCTAACAACTGTATCTTACCATCTACAACTTTCAAAGAGTGGGAAGTTCAGCAGGCATCGGAAGTTGGAAAGTTTCACCGTTACCGCCGGTAACAGTCAACTTACCTGTTGCCGCATCATACTTGACAGCTGTGACATATTTTCCAGCTGCGGCCTGTAATTCAGACAAATCTTTAGTCAGCTTGTCCACTTTCTCGTTCAAGCTGTCGATGTCATCATCATAGTCCTTACAAGATACAAATGTTCCTGTCGAGGTAACCATCAAGGCACCAAACAGGATTGCACTTAAAAACTTGTTTGTTCATAATAGAAAAACTTTAAATTTATAAATTTAAAAAACTAAAATTGATTATACATAAATCATTGATTCTAAGAGCGAATTATTCTGTTCTCGAGCTAGAAAGCGCAAAGGAGACATTCCGACTATTTTACTAAAAGAGGCATAAAAAGCACTTCTAGAGGCAAAGCCACATCGCTGTGGGAGTTCTTCTAATGAACATTTCCCAGCATGGAGTAACTCTTTGGCATATTCCACACGGTAAGTATTCAGCAACTCCTTCAAATTGCAGTTGAAATACTTGTTTACCACATTCGACAGGTAAGTTTGGTTGGTGTCTATCATAACGCTAAACTTTTTCAAAGAAAGCTCCGAATCCAAAAAAACTTGCTTTATTTCAAGGTTATACAATATACATTTATATAGGGCACAATCCACCTTTCTCCCTTCAGTTCCCTTATTGGCGAACTGTAGTTCCCACTGGCGTTCAGCAGCCTTAAGAAGCAGGCTTTTCTGCCTATTCGAAGTAGCAGTCCGTCTGTGTCGTCTCAAGAATAGATAGTCCATATTTTTATTTACTTTTAATCTTCGCTTTAACATCTTCACAACCATACATTATTATATGGCGTGTCATCAGTTATACGATAGATCTCTTATTAAGAGATATATAAGAGATATATAACACATTATAAATCAACAAAATACATTCACACAAGAATACTTTGAAAGACTAAATCATGTATTCAGAAAACGTTTTTTTTGAATCAATTATTAAATTTCCTTGCTAAATTGTTCTAATTCTCAAAACTTTGCTTAAATTTGCGACAAAATATATATCTCTTAATAAGAGATATATAATATTCCAACTTAGTATTTTTTCTATAAAGTTCTTGTAATAAGAGGATTATCTCTAAAATCAAAGAATAAAACCCAAGTAAACTTTGCCTTTCTTTTATTCAAGTTTGTCTATTAAAAAATAGTTGTATCAGCTATAATTCACATAAAAAACAAACCTATGACAATTGTCATATTACGGAAAAATATTGAATATTTGGAAGCTGATATTTTTTCATAACAAATAGGTGGACAAAAACAGCATAATGGTTTATGGCAATTGTTTCAGAATCTATCTGTAATCCGATTCTCCTTTACTATAAGGTATCTTCTGACAAAAGATAACAATAAAGAGATCATAGGCTGTGCCGACCTTGCAACAAACATATTCAACTCAGCCACATCAGAAAGTGCTATCATCTTTAGAGAGAACAAACACACATTTATAAAAAAATACTAGACACACTGATCCCATCAAATGGAGGATACCTTGTGATATGATATCCTCTTTTTGACAAGAAACAATATCTTTACCCTATTATCACAAGAATTCCCTCAGCACCACCATATTCGCTTTGTCTATCACGGTGGTATCCAATGCTGCCAGATAAATCAAAGTCGTTTTTTCCGAATCATGTCCCATCCCTTCACTTATCACAGAAAGAGGAATATGTTTGCCTCTGGCAACACTGGCCCATGAATGGCGCGCCACATACATAGTCAAAGGATGAACAAGCCCCAACTTTTTCCCTATTTCTTTTAGCCTTCTGTTCACCAAGCAAATTGAATTTTTATATTGCAATCTTTCATCTTTCCTGATATGAATTATAATAGGAAGAAGATAAGTCGAATAGTTTCCGGGATATTTATCCACTATATCCTGCATGCATTTCTCCCATCTGATGGAAAGCAACTGACCGGTTTTCTTTCTTCTATAAGTCAGCATACCATTATTTAAATCTGTTTTTTTAAGAAAAGCCATGTCCACAAATGACATTCCCCGGGTATAAAAGCTGAACATAAACATATCACGCGCAAACTCCATTGACTGAGAGTGACTTAAATCCATCTCCTTCAGTTGTCTGATTACTTTAAAAGAAATGGCCCGCTTCACCGTTTTTTCCACTCCCGTATAGACGTGCTTAAAAGGAAAACGCTGTCTGATCACACACCTTTATCTACTGCACGATTATACGTTGCACGCAAAATACGCATATAAAAAGAAACGGTGTTCATACTTGCTCCCTGCGCCTTTAAATAAGTTTCATACCCCATCATCAACTCGGCATCCATATTGCTCAACAGAACATCCTTGCCATCCATAAATTTCATAAAACTGTTCAGTGTAGCTCTATACGTCTCACTGGTACGCAATTTTCCCGATTGTCTCAGACTGGCAATATTCACTTGCATAAAGGAAGACAGTGTCTTCTTACCTGAAAAGGATAATCTTTTACTTCTTACTCTAGTTGATTCCACCATAATACTTGTTTTTAAGTTGATTCTTTTTTTCTGTAAAAACCTCAAGCCAAGATAAACGATTATTCCCAGCGGTCCTTTATAAGGTATGCAATAGGGGAGATTGTTCAAAGAAACAGGAATTTTTCACTGCATTTAAAAAAAAACGCATGTTTATTCCTTTTAAAGAATTATATTTGTAGAAGAAAGCCACAAACCTGTGTCTATGATGAAAAGAATAGAATTCATATATTTATTGACCGGTTTCTGTACAATCTGCTCGTGTACCTCGAAAGCAAATAGCGAAATTAAGGAAGTGATAACAGAGGTACACAATACTGTGACAGAAGCCATCACCGAGATTGTAGAAAAAGATATCAAACCCGAAGACATCAGGCTTGACAAGGAACTGCTGTATGATAAACATACTTTGAAGGATACCTATCCTTATAAAGACACCACCCGCCATTTCCAATGGGAGAAAATAAAGGAGCGGCTGGCATTGTTGGAGAATATTCGAAAAAAGCCGGCACAATGGTGCATCCTACAGAATTATAAAAACCGGAACGGAGAAGCGCCTTTAGTGAAAAGTTTTAAAAGGGATGCATACAAACGGATAGCCGACACATTGGGAGTGGAACGCTATCAGGGAATTCCTCTTTCCTAACAGATGACACCCTTACTGCCGAACGCTACGGACTGGATGGACTTCTTACCCGTCACCTAGGTGAGGAAGGAAAGTTCACCAAAGTAGAACCTGTCTTTATAGGTGGCGAATGGTATGCTCCGACAAAATATATAAAACTGATTCCCGACAGCGTAGTGTTCAACAAAGCTATTTTTATAGACCGCCATAATCAGAATATAACTACTTTGGAACGGAAAGAAAAGGGCTACTGGCTGATACGTAGCATGAATCCTGCTACAACAGGACAACATCGTCCTCCATACGCCCAAGAAACTCCATTGGGTATGTTCGTTCTGCAAGAGAAAAAGACCAAGATGATTTTTCTAACAAGACGGTTCTGCCGCCACCGGTGGTTTTGCACCTTACGCCAGCCGTTTCAATAATGGTGGTTATATTCACGGAGTACCCACCAATGCACCGGCAACAGGGATCATAGAATACAGTTATACGTTGGGTACCATCCCCCGCTCACATATGTGTGTAAGAAATGCCACCTCTCATGCCAAGTTTATTTTCGAATGGGCACCTGTTAATGAGACGATTATATTTGTTTTGGAATAGAAATGTGCGTAACTTTGCACCCGTTATCCAGTTTTTCCATACGTATGCAGAAAGCTTTTTTACTCCTGTTCCTATTCCTCTTTCCGTCGAGCAATGTATCGACCCGGACGGCTACACCCGAAAAGAAAGTTGCTACATCTGTCCCTGCACCTCAAAAAATGGACGGCGAACAATTATTCGAAGATATGCAATTGGGAGGGTGGTCAATTTCCTGGCATTCCGACAGGCTGTGGCAGGATACAACTTGATTAAACAAAAAAGCAAATCCATACTGACATTGATTGATTTCACCAAATCCTCTACCGAAAAACGTTTGTTTGTCTTTGACATGGAACAGAAAAAGATGCTATACTCATCAGTGGTCTCTCATGGGAAAAACAGCAGCGAGAACTATGCTACCTCTTTCTCCAACGAAGTCGGCTCTTATAAAAGTTCCCTCGGCTTCTATCTTACCGGAAACACTTATCAAGGCAGAAACGGATACTCCCTTTTATTGGACGGGCTGGAAAAAGGAATCAATGACCGGGCCCGTGAACGTGCCATCGTAGTTCATGGCGCCGCATACGCCAACCCTTCCGTCTGCAAATCAGGCAGACTGGGACGAAGCTTCGGTTGTCCGGCTTTACCACAGGCACTGACCAAACCTATTATCAATACGATAAAAGGGGGAAGCGTACTCTTTATCTATGCCAATAATAAAGAGTATATGGCTAAAAGCTCTATTTTGCCTAACCAGACATCACAAGAATTATTTACTGAAGCATGTGAAAGTGAGCAAACCGTTTCAGTTCATTTATAGTTTCTCCCAGACGGTTCCTTCATTATTTCTTAGTTATTTTCTTTTCTTCTGATTTCAAACGGCGTTCCACTTTCTTTAAATCTTCGCCTGCTGACAATTGTTCCGGATAGATTCCCCGGCTTAGCATCATATTCCGAACAGCCGTATTATTCTCAATATGTTCTTTTTCAATTGATGACTGTCCATAAAGATCTTTTTGTTGTACGTTAATAGAAGCCATCTCGGCAGCAAAATCTTTTGCCTTAATGCTGATGGTTGGTAAGAAATCGGCCAGCAGACGACTGTCGGGCGCACCAAGTTTACGTTTTAACAACGCTGTGTCAAGACAAAACAAGGCTTTATCTCCTTTTGAACGGATAATGGCAAAACCTTTACTATCTACTCCGCGTTCATAAAGCACACCCGATAACAGCTTTTCCGTTTCAGCCAATTCAGTCCGTGCTTGAACCCGCTCATAATCCAACAGACGTTGTTCCACCAATTCTGCACGCCTTGTCTGAACAGCAAAGTAGTTTTGAGCAAAAGCTATAGCCGGTTTACGCGCATCACCGTTTTGAGCAGTCAAATAACAGGCATAACGGGTAAGATAGATATCATCTATCTCTCTTTCTACACCAGACCCCACAGAAACCATTTTGCTGACATCAGCAAAATGGTAGGCCACATCTTCACCTGCATTCGTGCAAGCAGCTTTCGCTTTATTGATGATGGTCTCAAAGTTTCTCCACTGGGTATAACCCAATAAGGAATACAACTCGCGTACACTCCAACACTTTACTCCATGATAATCACAAACGATACTTTCAAACTGCTTGAACTAATCTTTTATTTCCTCGGTTTTCATCATATATCCCCCCCTTATTACTTGTTATTACGTCAATGCCCTC
>SCPO01000180.1_pt1 | contig 43832 bp, 36 predicted proteins | sample 6106821 | NCBI WGS metagenome assembly SCPO01 (sample SAMN10720448, study PRJNA508395) | human gut metagenome | isolation source: Participant 2 stool, 0 month | host: Homo sapiens | collected 2017 | reverse complement strand
GATATCTACACGCACCACGTCGGCCGCACGATATTCCTTGAACTCATAGTCCATCGATGCGTAGCCGCGGGTGAGAGACTTCATGCGGTCAAAAAAGTCCAGCACGATTTCCGCGAGCGGCAGGTCATAAGTGAGGTGCACCTGGCGGCCGTGATAGGCGAGATTGGTCTGAACACCGCGCTTATCCTGACAGAGCTTCATGACGGCGCCGACATATTCATTCGGCACAAAAATCGTCACCGTATCGATCGGCTCACGAATCTCATCGATCTTGTCGACCGGCGGGAGCTTCGAGGGGTTTTCCACCTGCACGACTTCGCCGTCGGTCATCAGCACCTCATAAACGACGGACGGAGCCGTCGTGATGAGATCCATGTTGTACTCGCGCTCCAGCCGCTCCTGCACGATGTCCATGTGCAGGAGACCAAGGAAGCCCGCGCGGAAGCCGAAGCCGAGCGCCTGAGAGCTTTCGGGCTCAAAACGCAGCGCCGCATCGTTAAGCTGAAGCTTCGTGAGGGCGTCGCGCAGCGCGTCGTACTGATTTGATTCCACCGGAAAGAGGCCGGCAAACACCTGCGGCTTCACCGCCTTGAAACCGGGGAGCGGTTCCTCGGCCGGTTTCTGCGCAAGCGTTACGGTGTCGCCCACGCGAGCGTCCTTCAATTCCTTGATGCCCGCGATGATGAAACCCACCTCACCCGCGGAAAGCGATTCGCGCATCTTGCTCTTTGGCGTAAAGACACCGATCTGCTCGACCAAATGCGTGGCATTGGTCGCCATCAGCGTGATCTTGTCCTTGGGACGCACCGTACCGTTGACGACGCGCACCAGCATCACTACGCCCACGTAGTTGTCAAACCATGAGTCGATGATGAGCGCCTGGAGCGGCGCCTGCGGATCACCCTTGGGCGGCGGCACATCGCGCACGACGCGCTCGAGAATGTCGTCAACGCCCATGCCGGTTTTGGCCGAACAAGGAATCGCATCGGTCGCATCAATACCGATCACGTCTTCGATTTCCTCTGCGGCTGCTGTCGGATCCGCGCTCGGCAGATCCATTTTGTTGAGCACAGGGATCACGGAGACACCGAGATCGATAGCGGTGTAGCAGTTAGCGACCGTCTGCGCCTCTACGCCCTGCGTAGCGTCAACCACGAGGAGCGCCCCTTCGCAGGCCGAGAGCGAACGACTCACTTCATAAGAAAAGTCGACGTGCCCCGGGGTATCGATCAGGTTAAGCTCATAAATCTGACCGTCCTTCGCTTTGTAGCGCAGCGACGCCGTCTGCGCCTTGATGGTAATGCCGCGTTCGCGCTCAAGATCCATGCTGTCGAGGACCTGCTCGCTCATTTCGCGGTCGGAGAGGCCTCCGCAGCGCTGAATCAGGCGGTCGGCAAGCGTGGACTTACCATGGTCGATGTGGGCGATGATCGAAAAGTTTCGGATGTTCTGCATCGTCGATGTTGTAAATGCTTTGGGTCTTCAGGAAGCCCTTTAGAGCTCTGCCGGCAGCGGGCCCATTGATGAATCAATGGCCGGCGGTCTGAACGGCAGAGTGCTGAGAGATTCAAGATGAATTCATTGAAACGTCCGGCAGTCACTTAGGCGAAGCTGTCTGACGAAATGCGTTTTTTGGCCGACACTTCGTCATCGCCTCCAGCCTGAGTCCGACTGTTCCGGGCGCGGATTGGGACTTCCGCGTGAACAGATCATTTTATCAAAGCTCGTCCGCAGCGCCGCAGCTCAGCCGGTGCTTCGGTTGCCCCAAAAGCATAAAAAAGAAGCTTCCGGCCCAAAAGGTTCCCGGAAGCCTCCCAAATCACTTTGCTGGATCGAACACGATTCGAAATCAGCGGTTCCGTCTGGTTCAGTCCGCAAAGGCCTTGTAGATGACGGTTGAATTCGTGCCGCCGAAGCCAAACGAATTCTTCATCGCAGCGCGAATCTTCATCTGACGCGCCGTCTTGCCGACAATGTCAACGCCGGCACATTCCGGATCGAGGTTGTCGAGGTTGATGGTCGGAGGCGACACCTGATCACGGATGGCCATCACCGAGAAGACGCTTTCAATACCGCCGGCGCCGCCGAGCAGGTGGCCCGTCATCGACTTGGTCGAATTGACGGCCAGGCGAGCAGCGTGATCGCCGAAAACTTCGCGAATAGCCTTCACCTCATTGGCGTCACCCACCGACGTGGATGTGCCGTGCGCATTCAGATAATCAATTTCGTCGGGATTCATGCCGGCGTGGCGCAGCGCCATACGCATGCAGCGCACCGGACCATCGGTCGAAGGCGTCGTGATGTGATGCGCGTCGCCCGAAAGACCGTACCCGGCAATTTCTGCGTAGATCTTGGCGCCGCGTGCTTTGGCGTGGTCCAGATCTTCGAGTACGAGAACGCCTGCACCCTCGCCCATCACAAAGCCGTCGCGGTCCTTGTCAAACGGCCGCGATGCGGCTTCCGGCGCGTCATTGCGGCGCGAGAGGGCATGCATGGCGTCAAACCCCCGATGCCAAGCTTGCAGACAGTCGACTCCGTGCCGCCCGCGAGCATCACATCCGGTCGCCGCGGGCGATGATGTAGGCAGCTTCGCCGATGGCATGCAGCCCCGTCGAGCAGGCCGTAACGTGTGCAATGTTGGGGCCCTTGAGTCCCTTCATAATCGCGAGCTGACCCGAAGTCATATTGATGATGCATCCGGGAATCATGAAAGGCGAAATGCGGCGCGGACCGCGGGACACCATCGCGTCGTTATTGGCGCAGATAGAGGGCAGGCCGCCGATGCCTGCGCCGATTGCAACGCCAATCATCGGCGCATTCTCCTCGGTGACTTCCAGTCCCGAATCCTCGAGCGCCATCAGACCCGCGCCCACGCCGAAATGCACAAACTTGTCGAAACGGCGGACTTCCTTCACATCCAGGTATTTCCCGGCATCAAAGCCCTTCACTTCGCCTGCTATCTGACAGCCGAACTCCGAGGCGTCAAAGCCGGTGATGCGAGCGATGCCGCTCTTGCCTTCAAGCGCGGCAGCCCAGCTCGAAGCCAGATCGTTGCCGAGCGGGGAGATCAGGCCGAGACCAGTAACGACTACGCGGCGATTCATCATGTTGCAGTTTCCTTCAAAGTCAAAGGCTTGAAGCCCCTAGTGAAAACCGATGCAAGCGCAGAGACGCCTCTGAGCATTGCCAATGCGGTGCAATAGGTGGTTCGAGATCGTTCAAACTTCCCCTTTGCCTTCTGTATTCAGGCATTTCAGGGAATTTACAACTATTCGGATTAGCAGAAAAACGGGGTTTTGCCCATTCATTACGTGAAACGGGATCCGTTGCCGGATCCCGTTTTCATTGCCCTGCCTCGCCGTATGGAGCCCAATCGAGCAGCTTCAGACGGTGATCAGCGGCAGCTTGCTTCGAGACGCTGCCCGAACGTGCGAATTACTTCGCGACGGCGGCCTTGACGAAGTCGATGGCCTGCTGAACCGTACGGAGATTTTCCTGTTCGGTGTCGGGGATTTCGATGTCGAAAGCATCTTCGAGCGCGAGCGACATTTCAACCGTCGTCAGGCTGTCGGCACCGAGATCTTCAATAAAGGAGGATTCGTTCTTGATGTCCTCTTCCTTGATGCCAAGCTGTTCAGCAATGATCTTCTTGACCTTCTGTTCAATATCGTCCATTTGATTGTCTCTCCGGGTGGGGTTGAGCGTTCAGATGAACCCCGCGCTTGATGGAGCATACAGGGTCGTTAAAAAAGAATTTAGCTTTTAATTTTACCAAAACCAATCGGTTGTCGCCGCTGCAGATCAACCCATGTACATGCCGCCGTTCACATGAAGCACAATGCCCGTCACGTAAGCGCCCGCGGGCGATGCGAGGTAAAGGCAGGCGTTGGCCACATCATCCGTTTGGCCGAGACGACCGAGCGCGGTCTGACCGATCAGCGCCGTCTTGTGCTCTTCGGGAAGATCCTTTGTCATGTCGGTGTCGATGAAGCCCGGTGCGATGCAGTTGACAGTGATGCCCCGAGAACCGATTTCCCGCGCGAGCGACATCGTCATGCCGACCAAACCGGCCTTGGCGGCCGCATAGTTCACCTGACCGGCATTGCCCATCGCCCCCACGACCGAGGACATGGAAATGATGCGGCCCGAGCGCTGCTTCATCATCGGGCGAACACAGGCGCGCGCCAGGCGGAAGGCTGCGGTCAGATCGGTTTCAATCACCGTCTCCCACTGCTCGTCCTTCATGCGCATGACGAGACCGTCCTTGGTAATGCCGGCATTATTGATGAGCACATCAATGCGGCCGTATTCGGCCACGATGTCGTCGACGGCCTTCTTCGAAGCTTCAGCATCACAGACATTGAGCACAATGCCGCGGCCGCGGCCGCGGCCTTCAAAGGCTTTGCCAGCCTCGTCGAGCGCAGCCGCGCCCGCTTCCGAAGTGGCCGTGCCAATAACCACGGCACCCGCCTGAAGAAAAGCTTCAAAGACCGCACGGCCAATACCGCGGCTCGCACCGGTAACAAGACAAATCTGCCCGGCGAGCGCGTCCGCCGCAAAGATCATTTTTTCCATGTTGTTGGTTCTCAATCAAAGGTGAAAATTCAATGAATACTTCAAGCTGCGAGCGCCTCGAGCGTCGCCTCGAGCGTCGCTTCGCTGCTGATGCCGTGGAGTCTGATCTCCGGTGCAATGCGCTTGACGAGCCCCGTCAGAACTTTGCCCGGCCCGCATTCCACGATGTCTGTGACGCCGGAGGCTTCCATAGCCTTCACAATCTTGGTCCACTGCACCGCCGACGATACCTGCTGCGCGAGGAGCGCGCGGATTTCGTCCGGGGCAGTGTGAAGCTGCGCCGTAACGTTGGCATACACCGGCACAGACGGAGCGCTGACTTTAACTTCGGCCAAATGTTTGGCAAGGCGTTCACCTGCCGGCGCCAAAAGGCTCGAATGAAAGGGCCCCGAAACGGCCAGCGGAATGGCTCTCCGGCAGCCGCGGGCCTTAAGAAGCTCTACCGCTTTGGCAAGGCCGTCGCTGCGCCCGGCAATCACCACCTGCCCGGGCGAATTGAAATTCACCGGCTCCACGGGCCCCACGGCAGAGGCTTCGCGGCAGGCTTCAATAACGGCTTCGTCATCGAGGCCAATGACGGCTGCCATGCCCCCCACACCGACCGGCACCGCTTCCTGCATGGCCTGCGCACGGAAACGCACAAGCTTCACGGCATCCTCAAAGGCAAATGTTCCCGCTGACGTGAGCGCGGAATATTCCCCTAAAGAATGACCGGCCATCACATCCGGACGGCGGCCGCCGGCAGCGATCCAAGCTTCATAAAACGCTGCAGAGGCCGCGAGCAGTGCGGGCTGCGTGTTCACCGTCAGGCTGAGCACTTCCGCCGGACCTTCTGCGATGAGTTTGACAAGATCTTCTCCGAGAGCAGCATTGGCGCGAGCCATATAGTCCGCAACGACAGCATTGTCGGCAAAACCCGAAAGCATGCCGACAGACTGGCTGCCCTGGCCGGGGAATACGAATGCAATGCGCATGAGTTTTTTCCTTTGGTTCCGTAATTGGTGTTCGAGACGATTCGCTTCCAAAGCCGCTCGGCCTTATTCGCTGCGCCAGCGCACAATCGCCGATCCCCAGGCCATGCCGGCACCGACAGCCTGCAGCAGCACCAGGCTGCCGTCTGAAATCTTTCCGCTTCGCACGGCTTCATCAAGAGCAAGCGGCACGGATGCCGCTGACGTGTTGCCCTGTTCCGACACGGTTTTGATCATCCGTTCGTCGGGAATGCCGAGCTTCTTGGCCACCATTGTCATAATGCGCAGATTGGCCTGATGGGGAATGTAGACGTCCACATCCTGCGGATCCACGCCCGCCAAGACGGCAACTTCCTGCGCAGACGACGTCAATCCGTCAACGGCAAGCTTAAAGACCTGACGGCCGTCCATATTGATGTAGGGACGCCCGCAAAGTTCGCCGTGATCAATCCGTGCCGTGAGACCGAGCACATTTTCATCGTAAGATCCGTCGGCATACATCCGAGCAGCCAGAATACCGGGCTTTGCCGAAGCCTCCAGCACCACTGCCCCTGCGCCATCGCCAAAAAGCACGCACGTTGCGCGGTCCTTCATGTCGATAACGCGCGACATCGTTTCCGCCCCGATGACCAGCGCACGCTGATAGGGACCTGCACGGAGCATGGCATCGGCGGCATTAAGCGCATAAATAAAGCCCGCGCACACGGCCTGTACGTCGAACGCCGCGCACCCCACCGCGCCGATCAAACGCTGCACGGCCGCTGCCGTCGACGGAAATACCTGATCAGGCGTCGTCGTCGCCACAATGATCAGATCAATCGTCTTGGGATCAACGCCGCCCCCTTCAAGCGCCTTCTGTGCGGCTGCGGCAGCCAGCGTGGTAGTCGTTTCCGTCGTTCCATTGACGAAGCGTCGAGCTTCAATGCCGGTACGCGTACGAATCCATTCATCAGAAGTTTCAATGCCGTCGGCAGCGAGCCGTCGGGCAAGGTCCTCATTGGTGATGCGGGCCGCAGGAAGCGCGGACCCCGTGGAAATGATGCGGGAGTATTTGGCTGACATGAGCCGTCCTTATAGACAAGTCGCGTGAACGTTGGATCTTACCGATTTAAAGCCTGCGTTTGAAGTCCGTTTTTTCAACCACACGGCGTAACTCATTTGCGCCATACGGCTGCGGAACATCAGCCATGACTTTAACCGGATTCGGCAGACATGAAAAAGGGGACCCACTTCTGGATCCCCTTCCTTTCGAATCGCCCCGGCCGCTTCCTTCAGAAGCTCTTGGCCTTCGAGACTCCCTGACGTTAAACTGAAACCTTTTGCAAAGAGCACTTTCACCGTGGGGTGCGCGCGGCATCTCGCGCGAGGTTCATTAACGCTGCAGAAGCGTACCGGTTTGTTCGGTGCGGACTTATTCGTCCTGCTTCGTCGCGATGACCTTCTTGCCGCGATAGAAGCCCGTCGGGCTGATGTGATGACGGCGATGGACTTCGCCGGTCGTCGCTTCGACAGCCGTCGGAGGATTCTTCAAAAAGTCATGAGCACGACGATTGCCGCGACGGGCGACCGATTTCTTATTCTGCTGAACAGCCATGGCAAACCCCACGTAGGTATAAGCGAGTGTCGAACTAAATTACTTCCGTGACCAGGCACTCGTTCCAGAACACGGAATTCCATGATTGCGCCGCCGTCTAAATTGACAGGACGGCAAGCGGCGGATTGTACCAAATCCCCTGAAGAACCTCATGCAAAAAGCATCTTTTTTTAGGTTCGAAGAATTCAGTCCAATAAAAAAGGAGGGCAACTGCCCTCCTTCCCGGAAATCTGGAGCGGGAGACGAGTCTCGAACTCGCGACCTCAACCTTGGCAAGGTTGCGCTCTACCAACTGAGCTACTCCCGCACGCTCCGCTTGGTGTTCCCTTAACTGCAGTTCGAACAGAATTCGATGGAGCGGGAGACGAGTCTCGAACTCGCGACCTCAACCTTGGCAAGGTTGCGCTCTACCAACTGAGCTACTCCCGCATCGCCTGCGTGGGAAAGGGTTCCAAAGGGATCTTTGGAGCGGGAGACGAGTCTCGAACTCGCGACCTCAACCTTGGCAAGGTTGCGCTCTACCAACTGAGCTACTCCCGCATTTCCAGCGAAGAATGCGAATTATACGAAGCTACGGGATTTTGTCAAGCAAACGACGGTATTCACGTACTGTTGAGTGAGTTCCCGATGCGGAGGACCGCATCAAACTTTAAATACCCGCTTTCTTCTGAACTTTACTGCCCAAAACGCAGAGCGCCGCCCACACCATGAAGGCGGCGCTTTCCCCTTGAACGGTTCCTCAGAAGTTCGCCAGGTCGTTAAGCGCTTCACTCATGCTCGGGTGCGTGAAGATGAAGTCGCGCAGGAACGTGTACTTTTGTCCCGTCTTCATGGCCACTGCTACGGTGTTGATGACTTCCCCGGCCTCCGGTCCAAAAAGCGTGCAGCCCAAAATCTCCTGGGTGTCAGCATCCACCACGATCTTAAAGAGCCCTTCGGCCTGATTGAGCGTTCTGGCACGCGGGATTGCCGCTACGGGCAAGGTGTTGACCTTAATGTGCCGCCCTAGAGACTGCGCCTCTTCGGCCGTAAACCCGATGTGCGCGAGCGGCGGGTCAATAAAGACCGTTGAGCTCACGGGGTCGCGGTCGGAAATCCTGCGGTCTCCGGTCCCATAAAGACTGCTGCACACAATGCGGAAGTCATCTAAGGAGATATAGGTGAAAAGCGGCCCGCCCTTGACGTCGCCCAAGGCGTAGACCTGCGGGTTGGTGGTGCGCAGGTGTTCGTCGACCACGATGGCTCCGCGCGCATTGACTTCAACACCCGCTTTTTGTGCCAACGCTTCAGTGTTCGGACGGCGGCCAGCCGCCAAAAGCACCGCGTCCCTTCCAGCCGAACTTCTTTTTGGGCGGCACGGTCTTCATAGACCACGGTGCCGCCGTCAATCTGGGTCACATTCACATGCGTCTTAAACTGCACGCCTTTCTTTTCCAAAATGCCCTGCACGGCTGCGGCAATATCGCGGTCTTCGCGCGGCAATACTTGGGGCCCTTTTTCGAGCACCGTGACCTGCGTACCAAAAGAAGCAAACATTGAAGCGAATTCGAGCCCAATGTAGCCTCCGCCGACGATAGTGAGACGCTGCGGCAGTTCCTTGAGGTCTAAAAGCGTCGTACTCGTAAAGACGCGAGGATTACCTGTAACGCCAGGGAGATTCGGGATGACCGTTTCCGAACCCGTATTGATAAAGATCTTGGGCGCCTCCAAGGTGACCGCCAAATCCTTGCCGCGTACCTCGACCGCATTTTTCCCTGCAAACGAACCCACGCCCAGGAAGATAGTCACATTGGGATCGTCGGCAAGCTTTTCATAGTTCTTTTCGCGCAGAAAGCTTACGACGGCGTCTTTTTGCTCCATCGCCGCACGGAAGTATTCCTGCTTTTCCTTCCAGGAAACATCACGGCGCGCAAGGTGTGCCGAATGCACGAGCGTCTTTGTTGGGATACAGCCGATATTGATGCAGGTGCCGCCATACATCTTCTCGGAGCGCTCGATCAGGGCGACCTTTTCGCCTTTCTTTGCCAAGAATCCCGCTAAGGTCTTTCCGGCCTTGCCAAAACCAATAATGATGGCGTCAAATTTCATGGTGTTCTCTGTCTTTGCCCGCGGGCGTTGGTTCGATGGAATCCATCGTAGGAGAAACTACTGTTGGACACTGATGATTATCAAGCGTGCGGACGGAGCCTCCTCTGCCCAGATTGTTACTGTCTTTATTAGCCGAGCCCTAGTGGATATCCTGACGCTCCCGAACCATGTCACTGATATCGCTCTGATCATCACCCCCTCCTCTTTCCTTTGGACTACGGCACAGCACGGTGCGCCACGAAATGCAATGGGATGGAATACACCGGCGCATTTCAGATTCGAGAGGAACTTTAGTTTCAATTTCGGCTTAACCCAGCCTTTAACGTCACGCCCGATCGGGCGCAAAGTCGCCCCGCTTATTCATTCCTAATGAGATCCCAAAGAAAATCCGAAATCTCTTGACCCTGCTGGGCTGCAGTTACCTCCGCGAGTATGCCGGGACCGAATGCACCACCGAGAATTTTGGAGAAATCATTAAAAAAATCCCGAACCGCTAAGATCGGCTCGGGATTTTGGTTTGGTCCCAGAAACGGGAATCGAACCCGTACGCCCGTTTAGGGGCGGCGGATTTTAAGTCCGCTACGTCTACCAGTTCCGTCATTCTGGGACCACATACGAAAAAAGGGAAACTGCTCAGTGTTTCCCTTCTTTTGTATCTGGAGCGGGAGACGAGTCTCGAACTCGCGACCTCAACCTTGGCAAGGTTGCGCTCTACCAACTGAGCTACTCCCGCGTGAATTCTTTTGGAGGCGCGAGGCGGAATCGAACCGCCGTAAACGGATTTGCAATCCGGTGCATGGCCACTTTGCTATCGCGCCGTCAGTGGAGCGGGAGACGAGTCTCGAACTCGCGACCTCAACCTTGGCAAGGTTGCGCTCTACCAACTGAGCTACTCCCGCACTGAGAAAATTAATTTTAATGAAAACCCAAAATAAGTCAAGACAGCCCGTCAGAGCGGCTCTACGTATAAATGGGAGCGGGTTATCACCTATCTTTAGACTGCTGAGCAAAAAATCGGGACTCTCCGAAGAGAATCCCGATTTCGCACTAACTATCTATTCAGGCAAAGCTGATTAGAAGATGCTGATCGCGAGGAAGCCCAGAGCAACCGAGAAGACGATCGCGAGGACACCCGGGATGAAGAAGGCGTGGTTGAACACCCACTTGCCGATGCGGGTCGTGCCGGTGTCGTCCATCTGGACCGCGCCCAGAAGGGTCGGATAGGTCGGCAGAACGAACAGAGCAGACACAGCAGCGAACGAAGCGACGAGCATGCCGGAATCGCCAGGGTTGGCAGCGGTGATGCCGAGCGCCGCAACGATGGCCGGGGTGATGGCCTTAGCGGTAGCTGCCTGCGAGTACAGGAGCATGGCCGCGAAGAAGAACACGACAGCAAGCAGAGCCGGATAGGCAACAACGGTGTCAGCTGCGAACGTCTTGATTTCAGCCGTGTGGCCGGACACAAACGTGTCGCCGAGCCAGGCAACGCCGAGCACGCAGACGCAGGCAACCATACCGGACTTGAAGACCGAGCTTTCAGAGGCGATATCAGAGATGTCAACCTTGCAGCAAATCGTGATGAGCGTTGCAACGAGGAGCATCAGGGACATGATGGCGGCGTCACGAGGAACAATGACGGGGCTGATCAGACCGATGGCCGGCGAAATAGCGGACGCATAGAGCACCACGAAGAGCACGCCGATCAGGAAGATGCCGACGGAGCGCTTGGCAAAAGGCTTGAGTTCCGTCTGAGCGGCACCCTGACCAATCTTGACGAGACCCTTGGCAAGACGTTCCTTGTAGACCGGATCGCTGTCCAGATCCATGTTCTGGATCTTCGTCATAACGAAAGCCGTCAGCATGCAGCCGGCAAACGTGGTAACGAGCCAAATGCCGATCAGAGCCGGGTAGGACCAGCCGAACGGTTCAAGCACGCCGGACATGTAAATCACGGCTGCGGAAACCGGAGAAGCGGTAATGGCGATCTGCGAAGCCACGACGGCGATCGAGAGCGGGCAGCAGGGACGAATCTTCTGTTCCTTAGCAACTTCAACGATAACCGGAATCATCGAGAAGGCCGTATGACCCGTACCGGCGAAAATCGTCAGCACATACGTCACGACAGGAGCGAGGTAGTTGATGTACTTCGGGTTGCTGCGCAGAATGCGTTCAGCAATCTGAACAAGATAGTCCAGACCGCCGGCGAGCTGCATCGCCGAAATAGCTGCGATCACCGATGCGATGATCAGAATCACGTCCCAAGGAATGTTGCCCGGCTTCATACCGAGAATCAGACCAAGTACGAGAACGCCGGCGCCGCCGGCATAGCCGATGCCGATGCCGCCCAAGCGAACACCGAGGAAGATCGCGCCCAAAAGGACGATGATCTGGAGAATGAGCATGATATCCATAATGCCTCCAGGCATGGATGAGAAGCCCCGTCTGCCGCTGCTTCATTATTTGGCTCTATTGGCCGCTGCAGCTTGCATCAGAGGATGCGGAGACTGTCTGTCCTCGATCCCTTTACGGATATCTGAGTACCTGAGAATCCCGCTTTGGTGGTATTTGAACCTGCGGTCGTTCCGCTAGGAGCGACCGTAGTGTTCTATTTCCGGATCTTGCGTCCGGACGTCACCCGATTACTGTTCAAACTTCGGGTTGATCAGGTTGTCGTGCGTGAAGACCTTGTCCCACTGTTCCTGCGTGAGCATCTTCTTTTCGTCGACGATGAGTTCATGCAGGGACTTGCCGGTGAGGAAGCCTTCGCGAGCGATGTTCGCGCAGGGCTTGTAGCCGAAGTGGGGCTTGAGAACCGTGATGATGCCGAGCGAGCCCATCACGAGGTCTTCGCAGTGCTTGGCGTTGACAACGATGCCGTCAATGCACTTTTCACGCAGAGCGTTGCAGGAGTTCGTCAGAACCTTCATCTGCATATACAGAGCGAAGGAGATGACCGGTTCCATCACGTTCAGTTCAAGCTGGCCGGCGGAGGCGGCAAGCATGACGGAGGTGTCAAGACCGATGGCGAGGAACGCAGCCTGATTCGTCACTTCCGGGATAACCGGATTGACCTTGCCCGGCATGATCGAGCTGCCCGGCTGGAGCTGGGGCAGAACGATTTCGCCAAGGCCGGTACGCGGGCCGGAGGCCAGGAGACGCAGGTCATTGCAGACCTTCGTGAGCTTGACGGCGAGGCTCTTGCAGGCCGACGAGAGGGCGACATAGGCGCCGCAGTCGGACGTGGCGGCGATCAGGTCGTCGCTGTTGACGAACGGGATGCCCGTCAGTTCAGCGAGGCGCTTGACAGCCTTGGCCGGGTATTCCGGATGGCAGGTAACCGTCGTGCCGATGGCGGTGGCGCCGAGGTTCACGACCTTGAGGTGTTCCTGAGCTTCACGGATCGTCTTGATTTCGTCGCCGATCGTGGTGCCCCAGCCGTGGAATTCCTGAGCGAAGGACATCGGAACGGCGTCCTGCAGGTGGGTACGGCCCATCTTGAGGACATCCTTCGTCTTTTCAGCCTGCTTGTAGAAGCTGGCGACGAGGTCTTCAACGGCCTTAACGAGGACGTTGGAGCGAAGGATCAGCGAGAGGTGAAGAGCCGTCGGATACGTGTCGTTCGTCGACTGGCCGAAGTTGGCGTGGTCGTTCGGGGAGACCTTCTTGTCACCCTTTGCGAGGCCAAGGTGTTCGCAAGCGAGGTTGCAGATAACTTCGTTGCAGTTCATGTTCGTGGACGTGCCGGCACCACCCTGGAGCCAGTCAGTGACGAACTGATCGTTGTACTTGCCGGCGATGAGCTGGTCGCAGGCCCACACGAGCGCATCGGCAACATCAGCCGGGATCGTGCCGAGTTCCTTGTTCGTGAGCGCAGCGGCCTTCTTCACATAAGCGAAGGCGATGGCAAAGAACGGTTCCTGCGACATCGGCATTTCCGTGATGTGGAAATTCTGCTTGCCGCGCATCGTCTGGACGCCGTAGTAGACGTCATCAGGGATCTCGAGGGAACCAAGGAAGTCGTTTTCAATACGGGACATGTATATGCTCCTCAATATGTCCTAAGCGAGATTTCTGCGTTTGGGTCCGCTTTCATCCGCTTTGTGTTGAACCTTTGGATTCAGTCGAATTTCTAAGTAGAAACTCGTTGGTCCACCGAATCAAAAGGTGTTTTCTTTCGGTTCCGAGCTCTTCAAGCTAAGGGAATCTGCTTATCAGAGCTCGGGCACCTACCGAATAACTAAATATTACTGCGTAATCGGCTTGATGGGAATAGATTTCTTCTGCGTCGGCAGGACCTTATCGTAATTCCCCATACCCTGCTCAGCCATCTTGCGGCGGATGAAGGCGATCTGCGTCTTAAGGGGCAGATCCTTCGGGCAGAAGTCATGGCAGGCCAGCAGCGACATGCAGCCGAACACGCCGGACTCGTCACCGACCACTTCGTAGTAGTCAGCGTCGTTGCGTTCGTCGCGCGGGTCAAGGCGGAAGCGGGCAATCTTATTGATGCCCACAGCCCCGATGAAGTCCGGACGGACGCGAACCGTACCGCAGCCAGCAATGCAGCAGCCGCATTCCACGCAGCGGTCGAGAACGTAAATGTCTTCGGCGAGCTGCGGGTCCATCGGCACTTCCTTCCTGCGAAGGTCGATTTCCTCGTTCTTCATGTGAACCCACGTTTCCATGCGTTCGGACATGTTGCGCATCCACTTGCCGGTGTTGACCGAAAGGTCGCCGATGAGTTCGAACGCAGGCAAGGGGGCGAGCGTGAATTCCGTCGGAAGATCCTTGGTAAGTGTACGGCAGGCGAGGCCGGGCTTGCCGTTGATCAGCATGGCGCAGCTGCCGCAAATACCAGCGCGGCAAACGAAGTCGAACTGCAGGGTCGGATCCTGCTCGTTGCGCAGATCGTTGAGCGCAATGAAGAGCGTCATCGAGTCCGATTCCTGGAGCTCGTACGTCTGCATGTGTGGAACGCTGTCAGGATCCTGCGGGTTGTAGCGCAGGATGCTGATCTTGAGCATGCGGTGCTGCTTCTTGGCAGCGGGAGCGGCCGGGGCGGCGGGAGCCGCCGGGGTCTTCTGAGCTTCTTGGGTCATTTTTGTTACCAGCTCCAAATTAGTCGTTCAGCGGTTCGTCGATGCGTTCGTTGCGGCCCAGCAGACGCTTGGGCAGCAGGTGCTGATACGGCATGATCGCGTCCTGAATGGCCCAGCGATCCTTGCCTTCGGCTTCCATCTTCTGACGGATAGCATCAACTTCAGCCTGACGCTTGGCAGATTCGGGGTTCTCGATGTAGTTCTTCACGCCGTAGCCGCGGAAGCCCGGGGGAAGTTCCATCTTGCTGATGTCGAGCGGCTGATACGAAAGAGTCGGCAGCGTATCACCGTCCTTCCAGGTCGCAATTGTGCGGTTGAGCCACTTGACGTCATCGCGAACCGAGAAGTCTTCGCGGTAGTGAGCGCCGCGGGATTCCTGACGATTGAGAGCGCCGTAGGCGACCGTCAGAGCGACGCGCAACATCGAGCGGGTGCGGTAGGCATAGACGAGTTCGGGGTTGTTGCCCACGACGTCCTTGACCGGGATGTTGAAGGAGCGCTTGTAGAGTTCTTCGAGCTCCGTCACCGCTTCTTCCATATCCTTGCCGCGGCGGAAGATGCCGATCTTGGTCGTCATCACTTCCTGCATGCGGGTGCGCAGCTTGACGGCGTCTTCATTACCGGTGCACTTAATGAAGCCGTTGAGTTCGTTCTGAACCTTGGCGAGCGACTCGTAAATGATCGACGTCGGGATGTCGATGCCGTTTTCGGGCTTTTCGCAGAAGTCGGCGATGAATTCACCGACGATCATGCCGGCGACGACGGTTTCAGCAACCGAGTTGCCGCCGAGGCGGTTGAAGCCGTGCATATCCCAGCAGGCGGCTTCGCCGGCAGCGAAGAGACCTTTGAGCTGCGGAGATTCGCCGGTCGGGTTCGTGCGGACGCCGCCCATCGTGTAGTGCTGGGCCGGACGCACCGGAATCCATTCCTTCGTCGGATCAACGCCGAGGAAGTAGTGGCAGATTTCGTAAACTTCACGAAGCTTATGCTTGATGTGATGTTCGCCAAGCAGCGTGATGTCGAGCCAGAGGTGTTCGCCGTACTTGGTCTTGACGCCCTTGCCCATGGCAATGCGTTCTTCCATGCGGCGGGAAACCACGTCGCGGGAGGCGAGTTCCTTCTTTTCCGGTTCCACGTCCGGCATGAAGCGGTAGCCGTCAACGTCGCGGAGCAGACCGCCGTCACCGCGGCAGCCTTCCGTCACCAGAATGCCGGCCGGGAAAATGCCTGTCGGGTGGAACTGAATGGCTTCCATGTTCGAAAGCGAGGCAACGCCGGTGGTGAGCGCCAGGTCGTAACCCACGCCGTCGCAAATGACCGCGTTCGTCGTGACGCGGTAGATACGGCCGGCACCGCCAGTGGCGATGGCAGTGGCCTTGGCCACGTAGGCCATCAGTTCGCCCGTGATCAGGTCACGGACGATAGCGCCGTAGCAGCGCTTGCCGTCATGAATCAGACGAAGCGCTTCAACGCGTTCGATCACCGGAACCTTTTCTGCGATGAGGCGGTCGGACACCACGTTGAGCATGGCGTGGCCGGTACAGTCGGAGACGTAGCAGGTACGCCACTTCTTCGTGCCGCCGAAGTCGCGCTGATTAGCGAGACCCGCTGCTTCCTTGCGTTCGGTAATCGTGACCTTTTCACCGTTGATGATCACCTGACGGTCGCCCGGGGTGATGCGGCTCCAGGGACAGCCCCAGGCGGCGAGTTCGCGCACAGCCTTGGGCGAGGTGTTCACAAACATGCGGACGACTTCCTGATCAGCGCCCCAGTCCGAACCGCGGACCGTATCGCCGAAATGGACGTCTTCATTGTCGCCCAAGCCTTTGATCACGTTGCCGAGCGATGCCTGCATACCGCCCTGAGCGGCCTTGGAGTGGCTGCGCTTCGGCGGAACGAGGGAAAGGACGATCGAGTCGTGACCGCGGCGCTTGGCAGCAACAGCCATGCGGAGTCCAGCAAGGCCGCCGCCGATGACCAGCACGTCGGTGTAAATGATTTTCATGAGTTTTTCCTCGGAAATCCCGCCTATTGGGCGGGAGGATCGGAACGCAGCTCCTGTCTGCGCATCCGCCCAGTCTTCTAAGAAGCCCTGCGCCTGCCTTCTTTCGAGGCCGTTCGCAGAACCGCTCCGGCTTTTTGAGCCTATTCCCGTTGGTTTTCGCCGCCGCCGCCGCATCTGCCCGCGTTCGTCTGAACGGAACTTCTGTATTGGAAGCGGGGAAAACTTCCTATACAGGTCTTAAAGCGCATTGTCGACGTTCCGTTTCTGGGACTCGCACCCAAGGAGGACATCAAAACCCGAGGCATCATGATGAAGCCCCGCGGCTAGAACCCGGAAGACGCTTAGGGAGGGATGAAAACATCTGCGCCCAATTCACCTGAGTCGCTGTTCTCCTTCGAGCGGCTCAGTCAAACTAAAGGCATCCGAAGCCATTCCTGACGGCGTTTCTGCGGCAACCCGATCTTTTTTCCGGCAAACAGATCCTGAACGGTCTGCACAAAACTGTTGGGTCTCTAAGCTCTTCTACTTAGAAGTCTAACAACCTGCTGCATCTGGAACCACAGTGTTTTACGTTCAGACTGCGTTAATTGCTTATTCCAACGCAAAGAACCCGTGGATTTCCCTTGGCCTTCTGATCTATTTCTAACGGATAAGTATTGAGTCGTCGGCGCGCAGTTTAGCCGTCGACCTATCCCTAGAAATATTCGTATAAACCCCTAGTAAAGCCTGACTTTTAAAGCGAAGCTTTTGTTCTGTCGAAGGTAGAAAAATTCTGTTTTATTCCTTTTATTTCATATAAATAATAAAATCTTTAAGTCTCTATTACAGATAGAAGGGATCTAAAGCATTAATACTCTGTTATAGGTAGGCATTTACGCTAATAACACCATAGCATAACTCACCGAACAGATTGTTCGGTTTTACTTTACGAATATAAGTCTTTTTACCTATATTTCTTCAAATTTCACTTCTAATTAAATATTAATAAATTATTTTTAGAAATACATTTTATAAATCTCTTCGGAAAACACTAACGAGATATGCCTTTCGACATTTCACTTAGATCGCATCATGGGTCATAAATAGTTTGTACTTAACAACATTCATAACCAGGACCTCTATTAACTCCCCAAAATCGATAGAATCAAGCATCAGAACTTTTTTTCCAGATGCTCTCGGAAGCACCTATAAGAGGAGAACTCAAATGGCCAACCGTATCGTTCAGACGGATTACGCTCCCGCCGCCATTGGTCCGTACAGCCAGGGCGCCTTCACGCAGATTGCGCTTTACTGCTCGGGGCAGCTCGGCATTGATCCGGCCACGGGAAAGCCACGGGGAAATTGGTTGAACGGTATTGAAGGTCGCCAACGCAGGCCTTCCGTTCCTGAATCTGCCGTGCCGTCCCTCCCGCTTCGTTGAAATTGAGGCAATCGTCGATCGCATCGGTCAGCCCTTCTGAGCGTGAAGGCCCCCGCACCCATGCCGCCGCGTCCTTATGCCCGGCCTGCCGCCGAATCCTCTTCAGCCGCCTCTGAGCGCCGAGGAGGCTCTCGTCCCGCGGGCGAGATCAAGAGCGGCAAGCTTGACCCGCTGCCGGTGCGTCTCAAGCGCTTGGGACTGGTCTCCGACTGGGATTTTGTGCTGCATCTTCCGCTGCGCTATGAGGACGAAACCCGCATTGATCCGATCGGTCTCCTGCGGGCGGGGGAAACGGCTCAAATTCAGGGTGAAGTGGTGCGTTCGAGCACCATTTCAACGGCCCGCGGTCCGCAGCTGGTGGCTGAACTCGCTGATCAGACCGGGAGGGTGACGCTGCGCTTCATCCACTATTACCCGACGACGCGCTCGCTGCTCACAATAGGGACGACGCTGCGGGCCTTCGGTGAACCTCGTCCGGCCTATTCCGGCGGACTTGAACTCATTCATCCCAAACTCAAGAAGCCCGTGGCCGGTGAAGATCTTCGTCACTCACGCCGGTTTATTCGCTCGGCGGGTACAGCAAACCTGGCTGAGAAAGCGTATCAACCGCGCGCTTCTCGATCTAATGGGGATGGATGATCCGCTGCCGGCGGAAGTTGCCGCAGCGCTGCAGCTGCCCGGTCTCAAAGCTTCGCTTGAATACCTGCACCATCCGCCTGCCGATGCGCCCCACGAACCGCTGATGAACCGTACGGATCCGCACTGGCAGCGGCTTAAATTCGATGAGCTGCTGGCCCAGCAGATCACGCTTAAACAACTGCGCGCAGCCGTGGGGCAGGAAGGTGCCCCAGCACTCACCGATTCGGCCGCAAAGCTCACGACAGCCTTTCTCAATGCGCTGCCCTTCGCACTCACACGGGCCCAAACGCGCGTGTGGGATGAAGTCGCGCACGATCTTGCCGAGCCTCGCCCCATGCACCGCTTGGTTCAGGGGGATGTCGGCTGCGGCAAGACCGTCATTGCCGCCATGGCGGCGCTTCGCGCGATTGAAGCCGGACGGCAGGCAGCCTTAATGGCGCCGACGGAAATTCTGGCCGACCAGCATTTGGAGAAAATCGCCCGCTGGCTTGAGCCCCTCGGCGTAAAAATCGTGCGTCTTACCGGCCGCCTCAAAGCCTCGGAAAAGGCCGCCGCGCTGGCCGCTGCCGCGTCCGGCGAGGCTCAGCTTGTTATCGGCACGCACGCGCTCATTCAAGAGGGCGTTGCTTTTAAGGCACTCGGCCTCGCGATTGTCGACGAACAGCACCGCTTCGGCGTCGAGCAGCGCTTAGCACCACGCGCCTCATGCCGGATCGGCCGCCCGCATCTTCTGATGCTTTCCTGCTACACCCATTCCGCGCACGCTGGCAATGAGCTATTTCGCCGACATTGATGTATCCGTGATTGACGAACTCCCGCCGGGCCGAACACCCGTTGCCACCAAGCTCGTTCGTCTGGACCGACGCGATGCCGTTCTCGCCGTTGTCAACGATACCGTCAGCAAAGGACGGCAGGTGTACTGGGTCTGTCCGCTGATTGAAGAAAGCGAAATGCTGGACCTGACGCCTGCGTCGCGATGCGCCGAAGAGCTTGCAGCCAGACTTCCGCACGTTCGCGTGGGTCTCCTTCACGGCGCAATGAGCGCAGCTGAAAAGGAAGCGGTGATGTCGGACTTTGCCGCCGGGCGCATTGAGCTTTTAGTCGCCACCACAGTGATCGAAGTGGGGGTCGACGTGCCCAACGCCACTCTGATGATTATTGAGCATGCAGAGCGCTTCGGCCTTGCTCAGCTCCACCAGCTTCGAGGACGCGTCGGCCGCGGCGGCGGGGCTGCCGCTTGTGTTCTGCTTTTTGACGGCAATCTTTCCGAAACGGGCAAAGAACGCCTGAAAATCATCCGAGAAAGCAATGACGGCTTTGAAATTGCCCGGCGCGACCTCGAGCTGCGCGGTCCGGGGGAATTTCTCGGTGAACAGCAGTCCGGCATGCCGATGCTTCAGTTTGCCGATCTGGATTCCGACGCTGAGCTCGTTGAGACAGCTTCACGCACGGCCGACCTGATGCTCAAGCAATACCCCGAGCAGGCCGCGCGCCACGCCGCAAGGTGGTTTTCCGCTAAAGCGGAGCTCTTAAAAGCTTGACTGCAGCTGGTTAAGTACTGATTTTTTTACACCTTCCCAACATTTCCATCATGACACTCACTGAACTGAAATACGTTATCGCTGTCGCGCGGGAGCGGCACTTCGGCCGCGCCGCAGAAAGCTGCTGCGTGAGCCAGCCTTCCCTCTCGGTAGCTATCAAAAAGCTCGAAGAAGAACTCGGCGTCACGCTCTTCGAACGTCGTTCGAACGACATTGCCGTCACGCCCATCGGCTCTCAAGTCATCGCTCAAGCCCAGAAGGTACTCGAAGAAAGCCGCCGCATCATCGACATTGCCCACAGCGGTCAGGATCCGCTCTCGGGACCGCTGCGCCTCGGCGTGATTTATACGATTGCGCCCTATCTTCTGCCTGAGCTCATCAGTGCGATGACCGTTGCCACGCCCAAAATGCCGCTCTTCCTTGAAGAGAACTTCACTTCTGAGCTGCTCAACAAGCTTCGCTCGGGGCAGATTGATGTGGCCGTCACCGCCAACACGCTCTCCGACACGGGCTTCATGACCCAAGAGATCTATGAAGAGAACATGGTCGTGGCCGTACCCGCGCATCACCCTTGGGTGAACCGCTCCTATGTGGGTCCCGATGAGCTCAAAGACCAGACGATGCTCCTGCTCGGCACCGGCCACTGCTTCCGTGATCAAATTCTCGGCATCTGTCCCACCATGGCGCGCTTCCAGACTTCGGCCTCCACTGTGCAGCGCACCGTTGAAGGCTCTAGTCTGCAGACGATCTGCCACATGGTCGCTCAGGGCCTGGGCATCACCGTGCTGCCGTCGTCGGCCGTGCCCTATCTTGCGGGGCTTTCCAACACTGTAAAGATCATTCCGTTCAAGAATCCCACGCCGACGCGCCGCGTTGTGCTCGTCTGGCGCAAGAGCTTCACCCGCATGGCGGCGGTGGACGCACTGCGCGAGCAGATGAAGAAGCTTCGCCTGAATGGCTGCGTGCCGCTTAACGAACCCGCACTTCTGCGCTGATCTCGACGGCTTCGAGCACTCAAACCAAGGAATCCGCCATGACCGATGACCAGCAGCCGGCCCCCGGCGCAGCAGAACGCAGAAGGAGCACTGCTCGATCTGCTGCCGCCAAGCGAGTGCGCGGCGATTTCGTCGCTCAAATTCCCAAACGGTTTTCAGAAGGCTTCACGGAACGCATCGACCTCATCATTCGGATCGTCTTTATGGTCGTGGTGGCCGTCGGCTGCTACCTTGTGCTCGAACCGTTCCTGACGGCCATTCTGATCGCTGCCGTACTTGCAGTCGTAACCTGGCCGGTTTTCAACAAACTGCGCAGCGGCATGCGGCAGTCCTCTACCGCCGCAGCCTCGGTGATGGTTTTGTCGATTGTGGTTCTGGTGCTCATCCCGCTCTCCTTCCTGCTCGTCGCCTTGGCTCAGCAGGTGCCTCGCGGGGTGCAGGCCGCAGCGGCCTGGCTTAAGGACCCGCTGCCGATTCTCCAGGCCGTGCAGAGCATCCCTTATGCGGGCGATTGGCTTTACGGAGAACTCGTTTCAGCCATCGATCCGCAGACCTTTGCACACACAATGCAGCGCATTCTCGAGCCGCTTTCCACGTGGGTGCTTAACGCCGCAGTCAATGTCGGCTCGGGCGTCATGCAGCTCGCCTTCGTGACTTTCATCGTGTTCTTCTTCTATCGCGACGGTTCGTGGTTTGCCGACCGCATTTCGGCCGTGGTTGAACGCGTTTCGGGCGGGATTGCCGAAGAAATCACCAAGATTCTCGTCAACACCACTCGTTCAGTGGTCTTCGGAATCGTGGGCACTGCCATTGGTCAAGGACTCGTTGCCGGCATCGGCTTTTGGATTGCGGGAGTTCCGGGCGTACTCATCTTGTCCTTTGCCGTCTGCGTGCTGTCTGTCATTCCAATCGGCCCTCCGCTCATCTGGCTGCCGGCAGCCGTCTGGCTTTGGAGCAAAGGGGAACTTGGCATGGCGGCGTTTCTCGTTCTTTGGGGAACACTTGCCGTCTCAAGCGTAGACAATTTCATCAAGCCGCTCTTGATTGCCCGCGGCACTTCAATGCCGATCGCGCTCATCTTTCTCGGCGTATTCGGCGGCGTGCTCGCCTTCGGCTTCCTCGGCCTCATCCTCGGGCCGCTTCTGCTTGCCGTCGGCATTGCGCTCTTCTCGGCCTGGCTTAAGCGCCCGGTCATTGCGCTAGCCAATGCTGCGGAGCAAGCCTCTGCTGCGGAAGAGCCTGCGGCCGCGGACAGCGAAAAGCTTTAAGCCTCACGAAGCACTGCGGCGGCTTAAGAAGCCGCCGCAAGAATGAAAGCGCAGCCGAATCACTCGCAGCGCAGAATTTTCGCGAGTCCGCCGCGGCTCGTTTCCCGGTATTTGGCGTTCATGTCCTTGCCGGTTTCATACATCGTTTTAATGACTTCATCGAGCGGCACGCGCGGTGCACTCGTGCGCCGAAGCGCCATACGAGCGGCATTAACAGCCTTAACGGCAAAAATGGCATTGCGTTCGATGCAGGGCACCTGCACCTGACCGTTCACCGGATCACAGGTGAGCCCCAGCGAATGCTCCATGCCGATTTCGGCAGCCATTGCCACTTGCGAGGGCGAACCGCCCATCACTTCTGCAAGACCGGCTGCCGCCATCGAACAAGCAACCCCCACTTCCCCTTGGCAGCCCACTTCTGCACCGGAAATGGAGGCGTTTCTTTTGAAGAGCCCGCCTATTACAGCTGAAGCCAGAAAGAAGCGCAGGCAGGGTTCGGGCTTGGGCTCGCCGATAAACTTCGCCCAGTACGCAAGCACTGCCGGAATCACGCCGCAGGCACCGTTGGTGGGCGCTGTAACCACACGGCCGCCGGCAGCGTTTTCTTCAGACACCGCAAGCGCAAACATGTTGATCCAATCGAGCACCGCCATTGGATCCACGGAAAGACGTGCGGTCGATTCAAGTGCACGGTTAAGTGATGGGGCACGGCGCTGCACTCTCAGCGGACCGGGCAGCAGCCCTTCAGTATGAATGCCTCGCGCAATGGCTTCTTCCATCACTTCGCGAATTCGCGCAAAGTGCGCGTAGATTTCTTCGCGCGTATGAAACACCAATTCGTTTTCCATCGCCAGACTGGAAATGGAGAGCCCCGTTCTTTCACAGGCGGCAAGCAGTTCCGCAGCATTCTTATAGGGGTAAGGCACGGGCTTTTCGGCCTGCGGCTCCAAACCAAAGTGCTCATCATCAACGATGAAGCCGCCTCCGATCGAATAGTAGGTATTCGAATAGAGCAGTCTGCCGGCATCATCCCAGGCAGAAATCTTCATGCCGTTTTCATGTTTAGGCAGAAATTCCGCATGAAAGACCAGCCCCGAAGCCCTGAGAAACGCCGCTTCATGGCGGCGGCCAAGATCAATGCGTTCGTCTTGCTCCACCCGCTTGATGATTGAAGCAATCTCTTCGAGCGGCACGGTCTCAGGCAAATAGCCTTCCAGCCCGAGGATGACAGCGAGGTCTGTATGGTGACCGCGGCCGGTAAGCGAAAGCGAGCCGTAGACATCCACCTGAATGCGCGCCGTCTGCTCTAGCAGATTTTTCTCAACGAGCTCGCTGAGAAAAGCAGCACCGGCCTTCATGGGCCCAACGGTGTGTGAGCTCGAGGGACCAATACCGATCTTATAGATGTCAAAGGCGCTGATCATGGCGGAATCTTGGAGATTTGAAGAGTTGTGAAGCACATAGCCGGCAGGATTGCCCGCCGGCGGTCGGAAAGTGTATCAAGCGGCACACAGGCCATGAGAACGGCATGTTCGTATACCAACAAAAATGCCCGTCCGAGGAAGAGAATTTCCGCAAACGGGCTTTTGCTTTGGACCATCACGTCAAGAGCGGCGGAACTGCCGCCCTGACGTTTGAGCGCTATTGCGCAGGCATTAAACCATGATCAGCGCGCAGACGATGGTCGCAGCCAGCATCGGCAGAGCCGTGCGCTTGATCACTTCGATCGGCGAGACCATGGCGATACCGGAGACGAGAATCGTCACGCCGGCAAGCGGAGAGGCCGTACGGCCGGCAGCACCAGCAAGGAACGCGAGACCGCCCAGACCCTGAATCGACATGCCGAAGTCTTCAGCATGCGGGGTAACCGTTTCATTGAAGGCCAGCGTAGCCGCGTCGCCTGAACCCGTGATCACACCCATGATGAACGGGCCGATCGAACCGCCCCAGCGGGCGATCTCATTGGATTCCTTGAGCGACTGCACAAAGACGTCGATCAAACCGGCTTCACGCAGACCAGCAGCGAACACGCCCGCAGCAATGATGATGCCCATCACGTCAGCATAGCCCTTGCCGCAGCCGTTGAAGAATTCCTTCGTGAAGGTTTCGGGATTCGGACGAGCAACCGCCAGCGCGATCACCGCACCGAGCACCATGGCCTGCGCCACGCCCATTTTGATGAACGGGCACCAAAGGTTGCCGACAACCAGAATGGTGATCGGAACGAGCGGAACCAGCGCCTTAATGGGATTGGGCGTGAAGTCGTCCGTCTTCTGTGCCTTGGACTCATCAATCTTGGCGTTCTTGTCGCCCTTGCCGTCACCCAGCAGGATGCACATGATGAGCGTACCGATCACGCCGAAAGCACCGATCATGATCGAGTACGGCGCATGGAAGCAGATGAACTCCATCACGTCAATGTGCGCCATGTTGGCCACGTACGGATTGTGGGACGTACCCGGCGAGAGGTAGGAGCCGATCGTACCGGCAAGCACCGCAGCAGCGGCGCCGGCAGGCTTGATACCCGCGCGGAGCATCACCGGAATCAGCGTGGAGCCGACGGCTGCCGCGCAGCCGGCAGCTGACGGGATGGCGATATTAACGAAGAAGGTAATCGCCGTGCAGACCGGAACGAGGAAGATGCCAAGACCGCGAATCGGCGCGGAGAGGTAGTGAACGAGCGAGCGGTCAGCCTCTGTGTACTTAGCAACGAAAGCAAAGCCCATCGAGCCGCAGATGGCCATCACCAGCGAGGCGTTGGTCATCGATTTGGCGAAGGCATTCAGGCCGCCGACGAGGTTCCATGAAATCAAGCAGAGCAGAAGGCCGGAGCCAATCAGCACAAGGCGTGTTTCATAGCGTTTGATAAGGCAGTACACGACTGCAAATATCACCAATACGGCAACCCATTCGGTAATACCCATGGCGAGATCTCCTTGATGGAAGAAATGTTGTATCTAATTATTTATTATTAGGCGAGTTCATTATGCACGGTTTTGCATACTTCAGGACTAGTAGATACGCGTGGTAGACCACATTTTTTTTGTAATAACTGCGTTTATCAATTAGATACGAAATACTTCCTGCCGATACCAGGAAAGTTCATGAATACTTTCCGCAATATCCGCAAGGGCTTGATGCTTGTTGACACAAGTTCCGACCCAAACTTTTTCCGGAGCCCACCGGCGGCAGAGTTCCTTGATGGTTGACACGTCAATCGAGCGATAGTGGAAATAACGCTCCATGCCGGGAATCCAGCGCGCCATAAAGCGGCGGTCCTGACCGATCGTATTGCCGCACATTGGGCTTTTGCCTTCTGGCACATAGCGGCGAAAGACCTCAGTGAATATCTGCGCGCATTTTTCTTCATCCACCGTACTTTCAAGGCATCGTGCAACAAGTCCGGATTTAGTATGCGTTTCCGTATTCCAAGCATCCATCCCGTCGAGCACAGCCTTGGGCTGATGAATTGCCACCACAGGACCTTCATGAAGAATGTTCAAATTCTTGTCCGTAATGATCGCTGCCACCTCCAGGACGCGATTCACCTCGGGCTGCAGCCCCGTCATTTCCATATCAATCCAAATGAGGTTGTCGTCGGCATAGGACGGATCCCGTTCAATGGCATTTGCGCAAGGCTCTGTAGTCATCTTCGCTCTAATCTCTAATAAATAAGTGCCGGCATTGGGAAACTGCGGCGCCAGACCGTCTGCTCACCGCCGACCTGCAAGTCAACTTGCCGGAAGTCTAACGCAGGCGGCGAATACTTCCTGCCGTCAAGATGAAGCATCAGCCATCCGACCTGCGATAATTTGGCCAAACCACAGCGGCTGCCGCACGATCAAAACGCCTGAAGCCAGAGACCTCCCGTCAACGAATGCAACTTTCTGCCAACAACATCGAGCACATTCTTCTCATCTCCTGCGCGCTCTACGTCTTCGTCGAGTGCTTTGCCTGCGCACGTCAGGTCATTGCTGCAGAACGCGGAATCGGCAAGGTGCCGACGGGATTCCGAAACAAACTGTCATTGGCGGCTCATCAGAAAGCCGCAGCTTTTACAAGTGAATCGGCCCAGTCGCGCCTGGTGCTCGCCTTTGTCTCCGCGGCATTTGCCGTGCTGATGACCACGGGGCATGGTCTCACCTATCTCACAGCCCTCTTTGAAACCCTCACGGACAACACGCTTCTCGTGCAATGGTCGCTCCTTGTGAGCATCATGGGGCTCATGGTCGTCGTGTCTCTTCCGCTGGAGTGGCTGATTCGGTACCGACTGCGGGAACGGTTCGGCTATCAGCGGCGATCGCGCAAGGAATGGTTTAAGCGAACCGTCGGCATTTCAACCGCCGGCTTGGCAGCTGCGCTCCCCGCAACAGCGCTCCTGCTCATACTGTGCGAAGTGACCGGTCCGTATTGGTGGCTCCTCGTCTGGATGCTCTATCTCGCGTGGCTTTTCTGGCGCTGGCGGCTTTCGCTGATGCGCGGAAAACTTTGGAGCCGAGCCTCTAGGCCAATCCAAAATGAAGCCCTGCGCCGCAAGGTCCGTTCGCTGCTCGCAGAGGAGGGCTTTCGCATGGAGGATTTGGTCATCATGACGCGGCCGCCGGCCTGGAAGTACGCACACGTGCTGCTGCCGGGCAGCGGGGAACTTCGCCGCGTCGTTGTTTTTGCCGATACAGCAGCCAAACTCACAGAAGACGAACTGCTCGCCGTCATTGCTTCGCAGGCTGCGCGCATCAAGTTTCACCACGGCCCCTGGCGCATTGCGCTCTCGGCAGCAGGGGGTTTTATCACCTGTGCTGTACTCGGCTGGGCTGCAAACACGCCGGTATTTTTTGAAGGACTTGGATTCTCACCTAGTCTCACCGTCATGCAGCCCGGCACACACGCCGGATTTGCCATGGCTGCGGCGGTTATTGCCTTCCCGATCGTCTTCTTTCCGCTGCGGGCGCTCAACAACTTCATCATCCGGCAGCTTCGCTACGCCGCAGACCGGTGCGGCGCGGCAAAAATGGGCGGCGATACGCTCGCACGGGCACTCGCCAAGCTCCACCGCGACTACTCCAATACGCTTACGCCCTCGCGCTTTTATTCGGTTTTGCACTACGATCACCCGCATGCTGCCATGCGCGTTGCGCATCTTCTAAAGTACATGCGTGCGCGCAAACTCGAGCCGCATCTTGCGGATCCGGCACCAGCGCTCCCAACGGTGCTCTCTCAGGAGCAAGCCATTACACGAGCGCTGCGCCGTGAACGCACGTCCTTTAACGCTGCCCGGCGCGAAGCCGAAGAAGCCCTCACTCAGGAACTGCTCACGCAGCACGACTGGGTTGACGATGACGGTTTCGAGGACGATCCCAGCAAAACCGGAAAATCCGAACGCCCAACACCGAAAGCTTCAATTTCAATGCCTGACGTCCCCCATATTGCCGCAGTGACTCCTGCGGCATCCTCACCTTCTCAGCATGGCTAAACGCAACTCTTCCGGCCGACGTCCGGCCTCTGCCGCACAGCCCGAAACACTCCTTTTCGGCCGAGTCACTGCCGGTCACGGGCGCCACTATGTCGTCACGCTCGATACCGGTGAACAGCTCGTAGCACACCGCCGCGGGAAAAAGGGAGATGTCGCCGTGGGGGACCGGGTGGGCTGCACGCCTCCCGTCTCGGGCATTGCCGCAATTGAGACGATTGAAGATCGTCGAACGCTCCTATACCGCTCTGACGAGTGGCGCGTAAAAACCTTAGCCGCCAACGCGGATCTCTGCGCTGTCGTTTTTGCACCGCGGCCGAGCTTTAACCCGTGGTTCATCTGGAAGGCGCTGCTGGCTGCCCATCAAGCCGGGATCCCGGCAGTTGTCATCCGCAACAAGCTCGATCTGTCAGAAGGCCGAGCGGCCGCCGACCAGCAAACAGCGCTGCTGCGCTCGATCGGCGCACAGACGATTGAAATATCAGCGTCCGAGCGGCCTGATGAAGCCCGCGCCAAACTGCTCGAAGTCTTTACGGGCAAAACCGTGCTCCTCGTCGGACAGTCCGGTATGGGGAAGTCGACGATCCTCAATCTCCTTGTGCCGGAAGCTAACGCGCAGACGCGAGAATTTTCCGAAGCACTTGACCTCGGCAAGCAGACAACGACGGCGGCTGCCTGGCACGCAGCCCCTGAATGGCAGGGTGCCGTCATCGACACGCCGGGTTTTCAGGAGTTTGGGCTCGCTCATCTGTCGCTTTCAGACATTCTCCGCGCCATGCCTGACATCGCCGAACACGCCGTCGGCTGTCGCTTTTTCAACTGCCGCCATCTCCATGAACCCGGCTGCGGCGTCAAAGCAGCACTTGAGGCCGGCTTGATTGACCCCGCCCGCTACGCCTTTTATGAGGCTGCGGCTAAGGATGCGGATCCGCTGCCTCGCTAACGGCTGCCCTTTTTTCTGAAGCAAATTCGGCAGACGATCTTTGGACATTGTCAATTCCGCAGCAGGTTACTTCTCTCGACGGATAGTTTTTGCGGCCGATCTCTTCCTACAATCTTTCGCCGCCCAATAAGCGGCCGCAAGAATAAAGAATACAGACCAGTCATGATCACCGACCCTACCCTGTCGAGCACGGATCCAAAGCCTTCAGCGCCCAAAGCGCCTAAGGTCATCCGCATCACGCCTCGCCCGGCGCTGCCCATTCCGCAGTCCGGCCCCGTTACGCGTGCGCCGCGTCCCGACGGACTTCCCGGCACGCGCTGGATCGACCGCCTTGGCCGACCGCTCACCGACCTGCGGATCTCCGTCACCGACCACTGCAACTTCCGCTGCCGCTACTGCATGCCGAAGGAAAAATATGCCCAGAACCACAACTTTTTGGCGATGACGGAGCTCCTCACCTTTGACGAAATTCTGCGTGTCTCGCGCATTGCTGTTGCCAACGGCATTGAGAAGATTCGTCTCACCGGCGGGGAACCGCTCTTACGCAAGGGCATTGAAAACCTCGTAGCGCAGCTTGCCGCTTTGCGGACGCCCGCGGGCAAGCCCATCGATCTGGCCATGACGACGAACGGATCGCTTCTCATCAAAAAGGCGCAGGCTTTGAAGGACGCCGGCCTTGGCCGAATCACGGTGAGTCTCGACGGCATCGATGAAGACATCTTTCAGAGCTTTAACGACGTAGGCTACCCCGCCGCGAAGGTACTCGAGGCCATCGACTTCGCCCGTCAGGTGGGTTTCAAGGTCAAGGTCAATACCGTTGTCAAAAAAGGCGTCAATGAAGGGGAAATCCTCAAGATCTGCGAAGTCTTCCGCGGCACCGGCGTGACGCCGCGCTTTATTGAATATATGGACGTCGGCAATGCCAACGACTGGCGCATGGACGAAGTGGTCCCTTCACGCGAAGTCGTGGCACGCATTGCCCAACGCTGGCCGGTGGAATCGCTTTCACCCACAGCGCCCGGCGAAACTGCCGCACGCTGGCGCTACTTGGACGGCGGCGGCGAATTCGGCGTCATCAGCTCCGTCACGCGAGCCTTCTGCCGTACCTGCTCACGCGTGCGCCTCTCAATGGAAGGGCGCCTTTACCTCTGTCTTTTTGCCTCGATCGGCTGCGACCTGCGCACCATGCTTCGCGGCGGCTGTACGGACAGCGAACTCGAGACTGCCATCGGCCGAATCTGGTCCGCGCGAGAAGACCGCTACTCGGAACTGCGTTCCATGGGAGCGGCGCCGAGTCGTCAGAAAGTCGAAATGAACTATATTGGCGGCTGATGCCGCCGCCCATTGAATAAATAGATCATTTTCGATTGTTTTCAGAGAAATTTGCCATTTTATTGGTAAATATCGGTCTGCATCCGACTTCTCAATTAGGCGATCTCCCTCGGCTGACCGCAATCGGGCCCTATACTTCACAGGCTCAGCATGGGCGAGGAGTCGGTTTTGAGGGCTCTTCGCGCCTGCCGTCCCTCAAAAACACGCGTCCTCCTGAACCCGATCAGGATCGGGAGACGTCCGCTAACAAACAAAAAGCTACCAAGAGAGCGCGCGAGTCCTATGTTTTCCAATCCTACAGCCGTCACCTTCATCGGCTACCTCATCGTGATGGTCGGCGTCGGCGTCTTTGCCTATTACTACACCCGCAGCTACACCGACTTTATTCTCGGCGGACGCAGTCTCGGAGGCTTTGTGACCGCGCTTTCCGTCGGCGCTTCTGATATGAGCGGCTGGCTGCTGATGGGACTCCCCGGCGCCGTTTTCCTCTTTGGCGTTTCTCAAAGCTGGATCGCTATCGGGCTCATTCTGGGTTCATGGCTCAACTGGCGATTTGCCGCTGCACGACTGCGCGTCTATACCGAAAAAGCGCATAACTCCCTGACGCTGCCAGATTATCTGACGCATCGGTTTGAAGACAAGTCCAACGCTCTTCGCATCATTGCCTCTGCGGTCATTCTCATCTTCTTTACGATCTACTGCGCATCAGGCGTCGTCGCAGGGGCCCGCCTTTTTGAAAACACCTTCCACATGGAATACGAAACCGCACTCATCATTGGTGCGGCAGCGACGATTCTTTACGTGTTCATCGGCGGCTTCCTCGCGGTCAGCTGGACCGACACCATTCAAGCGGCCATCATGTGCGTTGCACTCGTCGTCACCCCCATTGCCGTCATGTACGACGCGGGCGGCTTTTCTGCGACGACAGCACGTCTGGCAGAAATCAACCCGAGCATGCTCAACATGATGGAAGGTCAGACGGTTATCGGCGTCATCAGTCTTCTGGCATGGGGACTCGGTTACTTCGGGCAGCCGCATATTCTCGTGCGCTTCATGGCCGCCAAATCCATCAAGGTGATTCCGAATGCCCGCCGCGTCGCCACGCTGTGGATGCTCTTTTGCTTGGCAGGCGCTGTGGGCGTGGGCTTCTTCGGTGCTGCGTACTTCTCGCTCCACCCGGATGTAGCGGGCCTCGTCAAGGAAAATCACGAACGCGTCTTCATTGTTCTCTCCTCGCTCCTCTTTAATCCCTGGGTTGCCGGTCTGCTGATGTCGGCCATTCTTGCGGCCGTTATGTCCACGCTTTCCTGCCAGCTGCTCGTCTGCTCCTCCACCCTGACGCAGGACTTCTACCGCAGTTTCCTTCGCCCCAAGGCCACACAGCGCGAACTCGTCTGGGTAGGCCGCGCCATGGTGCTCGCCATTTCGGTGGTCTCTGTTTGGATGGCAAGCGACCCCTCGAGCCTGGTGCTCTCACTGGTCTCTTACGCCTGGGCTGGCTTTGGCGCAGCCTTTGGTCCTGTGATTCTCATCTCTCTCTGGTGGAAGCGCATGACCCGCATGGGCGCGCTCTGCGGCATGGTGGTGGGAGCTGCCACGGTGCTCATTTGGAACCATTTCGCTTGGTTTGGGCTCTATGAAATCATTCCCGGATTCCTTTTTGCCTCGATTGCGATCTATCTCGGCAGCATGCTTGACCGCAAACCTGATGACGAAGTGGCCGAAACTTTCGACGCCGTAGAGGCTGAAGTGAAGGCCGCAGGCGTGCGTTAAATTTCCCGCGTGCGCTGCGGCGCACGCAGCTCTCCAAAGCCCGACGTTCAAGCGAACGTCGGGTTTTGTCGTTCAAGGAGTGTTGACATTTTTTATTCGTTCAGAGCTTGACCCCGGCAGCAGGAAACTAGGATAGAACCCTTAAGAACAAATAGATAGTCTGCAGTTTTTGAATTTTTGCACTGACTATGCTTCTATTCATCCCTTAGGTCAATCGATGCAGTTTCCTTCATTCCGCATCGATCATTTCAACGATATCAACAGCATATTTAGGATAAAAAATCATGGCTGTTCAACACTTCTCACGCAGCGCGCGCACCCGCACCTTCCGCCTTTCGTCCGTTTTTGCAATCATTGCGGCGGCCGGGATTGCCGCGGCTGGTTCGATTAACGTGCAGGCACGGGATTTAACGGCGGCCGTGAACTCCAACTTCTCGACGCTCGACACCTGGGACGCGATCGACAACTTGTCGCGCGCCGTTTCGTCCTCCATCTACGAAGGGCTCTACCGGTTCGACACCAACCTCACGCCTCAGCCGCAGCTCGCCGAGTCCTATACCGTGTCCGACGACGGCTTGGTCTACACCTTCAAGCTCCGTCCGAACGTCAAGTATCAGGACGGCTCGGACTTCACCGCCGAAACGGTCAAGATGAACTTTGACCGCGGCATGAATCCCGCTTCCAAGCTTACCCGCCGCACTTTCTTCTCGTTCGTGGACAATGTGGAGGCCGTTGATCCGCTTACCGTCCGCTTTACGCTCAAGCAGCCCACCGCCGGCTTCATTGCTCGTCTCTCCAACGGCACCGCCTCAATGGTCTGCCCGAGCCTGCTCAAGAAAGCGGCGGCTGCCGGTGATGCTGCAGCCGCCAAGAAGGTAACGGCCTATGAAGCCTGCGGCACTGGCCCTTATATGCTCAAGCACTTTGAACCCACCGAAGTGCTCGAAGTGGTAAAGAACCCCAACTACCGCGTCGCGGGACTGCCGAAATTCGACAGTCTTCGCTGGGTGCCTGTTGCTGAAAACTCCACCCGCGCCATGATGCTTCGCACCGGTGAAGCACAGTTCATCTGGCCCGTGCCGGCGGAACAAGTGAAGGCACTGGAAGCCGACGGCAAGCTTTCCATTCAAAAGACGCCTTCGGTCGTGACCCGCTACATCTCCATGAACGAGACGAAGAAGCCCTTTAACGACGTGCGCGTACGCAAGGCCATCAGTCTTGCCATCAACCGCAATGCACTTATCAAGGTGGCCTATAACGGCCTTGCGGTGCCGTCCACCGGCTATCTGCCCCCGCAGATTGAGGGCGCCGTCAACTATGGCGCCTTCCCGTATGACCCCAAGGCTGCTCGCGAACTTCTGAAGGAAGCGGGCTTCCCGGAGGGCTTCCATGCGACGCTCTGGTCGGCCTACAACGACGGCAAGACGCTCAAAACGCTGCAGTTCCTGCAGCAGCAGCTCGCTCAAGTCGGCATTCATGTCGAGACCCGTGCGCTTGAAGCCGGTCAGCGCTCGCTCATTTACAGCGCCCAAACACCGGCCGACAGTCAGCATCAGCTCTATCTGATCGGCTGGACCAACTCTGCCGCGGAACCCGACTGGGGTCTGCGTCCGCTCCTCGACAGCCGCAGCGCGCCGCCGGTCTTGAATAATGATTCCTATTACAAGAATCCGAAAGTAGACGAACTCTTCGATAAGGCAGCTGCCGAACCCAATCCGCAAAAGCGCGCCGCGCTTTATAAGGAACTTCAGGATACCGTCAATGCTGACAGTCCCTGGGCGCCCCTTGTTTTCGAAATGATGACGGCGGGCGCTGTCAAGCCGCTCAAAAACTTTGCCGTGCTCCCCGACGGAAGCTTCGACTTCTATCAGGCGGATTGGCAGGAATAAGCTCTAGTCCGCTCAAGGTGAATTAGATTTACGAGGGACGTTTGCTGTCATTGCAAGCGTCCCTTTTCCTTTTTGCAAAGTCTCAGAAATCTCTGCGTTCTTGAGAATTACCGCTCTCACCTCCGCGCTAGAATGGCGGGTTCCTTTTTCTCATTGCTCTACCTGTGCAGCATTGTCTGCTGCGTCCATCGCCGTCATGTCCAACACCAATCCGCTCGTTGCCCAGCTCATCAAGCTTCTCCCGTTCCTCGGACGCAATGTCTGCTATAGCGACCGAGAGCTTGCCATGAAGCGCTTCCGCAGGATGCTCGCCGAACAGCCGAACGCCTTTCTGGATGCCTACGACGCGGCGATTGCGGAAATCCGCAAGATCTACCCCCACGAAAGCGCCGACTTGATTGACAGTGCCGCGCTCTCGGAGTTGGAAGATCAGGCGGTCGCTGAGACGAAAAGCGACGGCACAACGATCGCCGTTTATGCAGCGGGCTTTTTTGCCTACGGATTGGAAAATCAGCCGCTCGCGAGTGAGCTGCTTGAACCCGAAGACGGCGAAAAACTTCGCGAACTGCTTTACCGCGAATATTTTGACGAATCCAATGCTCAGATTCGCATCTATGAGCATCTCATTCCGCTCAATCACCTGATCATTGCCAATCCCGATGAAAGTCAGCGGTTTCTCGAAGTGATGGCCACGGCGAAATCTCATTTCGTACCGACAGCGCCGTCAGTCGACTACCCTGGCGTATCGTCCAACTATGACGAAGAGGACGACAGCGACATTGCCGCCCGCTTCCGCGTCATACTCTTCACGGTCAAGCAAAAGGACGCTTCTAAGCCGATGCAGAAGACGCCTTTCCGCTTTAACGGCTTTGCGGTGCCCAAGGGTGAAAACATCTCGCTCTCAAACGACATGATTCTCGCTACGCCTTGGGGCGCAGAATTTTCCGCCCTCATTTCCCGCCGCTGCGGACGCGGGCTGCGTTATGCCGTCACCGAACCCTACCTTCTCAACGATACGGTTCGTCAGCTCGATTACGTCGTAGGCCTCAAGCGTGTCATGGTGGCCTTCACACGTACGGCGCTTGACGCCAATGTCAACCCCGAAGATCTGATTGTGAGTTTCGGCGCCTTCACCGATCCGGTGCGCGGGTATTCGGAGCTGCGCGTTGCTTTTGCGCTCCCCAGCGCCCCGGATGAACTCATCAACGGCGTGCCGATCCCTCTGCCGTCCCCCATGACGGAACAGTCGGCAGAAGAGCTCGCCAAATTGGTGCGCGCTTCGTTTGAATTTGAAGGCATTCACTTCCGCCACCCGGTCGGTGAGGTCTGCCCGCTCCTCGTTGCCGAACCGGACTCCATGGACCGGCTCTATAACTCCATCCACAATCTTCAGCGCCCGCTCATTAAGCCGGACTCAACGCCAAAACCCGGCATCCCGAGCATGCTCCTTAACTGAGAAGCGTACCGGTGCTTCACCTTTTAGAGCTCTCCAAGCAGGCGGCCCAACGGGCTGAAGACTGCCTGGCCCGCCCGACAGCCAGCGCCATTCTGACCAACAGGCGTCAGAAATGAAGCGGTGCGCAAGCTGACGGCGGAATTTTCACGCAGTACAGGAAGGAATGGGCTGACGCCCATTCCCTCTCAATAGGCATGACTCAATGCGTCAAACTCATGCCGCAATGGTCTCTTGGGACGCGTTCTCACCAGCGATCTGACCGAAGACGAAGCAATCGAGCACAGCATTGCCTCCGACTCGGTTCGTCCCATGGATGCCGCCGGTAATTTCGCCTGCGGCATAGAGTCTTGGAATAACTGCTCCCGTCCAGTCAAGTACCTGCGCCTTGACGTTGGTATTGAGACCGCCCATTGTGTGGTGAACGGTCATGCCGGTATAACAAGCCCAGAAGGGACCTTGATCGATGCGCTTCGTCAAGTTAACTGCAGTCTTGCCAAAGTCCTCGTCTTTTTGGTTCTTCACATAGACGTCGTTATAGCGCTTGATCGTCTTCTCCAGACCATCCGGATCGACGCCCATCTTCTACGCAAGTTCGCGGATCGTCGGAGCCGTCCAAGCCTCGCCTGCTTCGATGCCCTTCATAATTGCCGCACGGTTTACTTCATCGTAGGAGGTGAAGTTTTCGTTGTCGCAGACCGTATAGGCGTAGCGTTCAGGTGTGCCGAGCACAGCGTCACGAATCACATCGCGTCGGGCGCCTTCATTAACAATACGGGCACCGCGCTTGTCAACATAGATGGAACCGTTGACGTTAAAGTTGAGCAGCAGCTTCATCTTCTTGCCTGCCGGAGCACCCGGCGTCGATTGGATGAAATCCATGCCTACGAGATAACCGCCCACCCGGACGGCTGCCATTGCAACTTCGCCCGTCGCTCCGGGCAGATTGTCGGTACCAAGACCTGCAACGCGCGGATCATGGAGTTCGCGCAGGTATTTGTTGGCGCTGAAACCGCCGGCAGCGAGAACAACACCGCGGGTAGCACGAATACGCTTGATTTCTCCCTTCGCGTTCTTTGCGACCACACCAAGCACATCACCTTCAAAAGGTTTCTCGCGAATAATTTCCTCAACACCCATGCCGGTGCGCACTTCTACGCCGAGCTCCTTTGCGGCCTTGGAAAGCACCGTCCCGTAGCCTTGTCCCTTAGGCAGCGCCGGAACGTGCGAACGCGGATAGAGCGCACCGAAAATCTGAATCACCTTGGGCTTGAATTGCATGCCGAGACTCTCGAGCCACTCGATCGTCGGATACGCATTGCGGCAAAGCACGTCCACGCGATCTTTCTGCCCGCGGAAGTCACCGGCTTCAAGCGTCTGCTCTGCATGGTGTTGCCAAGAATCCTTGATACCCTGCTTCGGCTGGCGAACCGGGTCAGCCGCGTTGATGAAACCTTGAGAGATGAGTGTATTGCCGCCAGGGAAATTCAGCTTCTCAAGCACCACAACGTGCTTGGCGCCTTTTTGTGCAGCCTTGACAGCGGCGGCCATGCCGGCTCCGCCGGCTCCGACAACGATGATTTCATAAGTTTCGTCCCACTGATCGGCTTGAGCTGCACGAACTGTGCTCGGGAGTACGGCAGCGGCAGTTACAGTGGAAGCAGAAGCAAGCTTCAAGAGACTGCGGCGGGAGATGGTCTTTTCGTTCATTGCGGTCCTCTCAAAAAAACATGATGCTGGAGGCTAAAGCCTGCCTGTTATCTTTGATCTGTCCGCATTTTTGCCCGCAGCCTTACGCACGTAAGATGACTTCGGTCAGTGTCCCGTGCCGAAGTGCTCACCTCTGCCAAACCGCCTTGATATCAGGCATCAGCAGTGCGAGCTCTTTAGCGGTGTGAATGCCGAATTTGCGGTATATCCGGGCTCGATGTCCCTCAACCGTACGTTCAGAAAGCGAAAGCTTATCTGCGACCTGCTCATCGGTCTCGCCGTTAAGAAAATATCCCAGTACGTCGAGTTCGCGCGCCGAAAGAAGTCTCAGCCTTTCACGCACGCCTTCTCCGCCGGCGACACCCGCACGGCGCAGAAAATCACAATGAACAGCTGCAGCGATAGACTCCAGAAGTATTTCATCGTTCACGGGTTTAATAAGAAAGTCGACCGCTCCCCGCTTGAGACTCGAAACCGCCACATCAATATCGGCATGCCCCGTCAGAAAGATGGTGGGCAGCATCAGACCTCGACGAAGCATTTCGTTCTGTAGCTCGAGCCCCGTCATCAGAGGCATACGCACGTCAAGAACAAGACACCCGGGACGCCTGACGTCATCCTCAATGAGAAAGGCTCGTGCGTTCGGATAAGTTTTTGCCGTCCACCCTTCAATACGCAGCATTAAAGCAAGTGCCTCACGCACATCGATTTCATCATCAATGATCCTTACGAGAGCGGATTCTTTTTCTGCGGCAGCTACCTGTTCGGCCGCATCAGGGAGCGACTGCGTCATTTTTCTGGTTCTCCGAATGGTGATGTATCTGATGTGTCATATCCACAACGGCAAAGGAAACACATACCTTCAGTCCTCCGCCCGCTTCTGCAGCAATGGCCTCAAAGCTCAGGTTTGCCAAGTGTCTCTCAACGATTGAGCGACAGATGAGAAGTCCCAAACCCAGACCATTTTCCTTTTCGGATCGCCCAGATTCAGTTAGCCGCGAAAGCGCCTCCGAAGAAAGAACTGAACCGGAATTTTCAACACTGAGCTCTGCACGTTCCTGCGCAGCAATCCGCTTCACGGTGATGCGTATTGGGGCGATCCCTAGACGGGAAAGGCGGAGTAAAAGCAACTCACGCTCATCGTCGGGCATTGCGCAAAGCGCCTCGTCCGCATTCTTGAGAAGGTTGCGAACGAGTATCCGAAGCTCAACCGGATCGCCCTGGATCATAACGGGATCCGAGGCATCCAACACTGCCGCATGAGTGAGTCGGCGCGACTCTTCAAGTTCACTCAAAGCATCACGCACGACTGCCGTGAGATCTATATTTTGCCCCCGTTTTGCCCCCTGTTTGGCGTACTTTCTTACCCGCTCAAGGATCTCTGCGGCATGAGTAATTTGTTTCTGCAGACCGCCGACACATTCCTCTACGAGTTTTCGATCCGGATCGGGCTTCTTCATGAGCACTCCGAGACTTCTCGTGAGATATCGCATGACTGAAAGCGGCTGTCCAAGCTCATGCGCAAAAATAGACGACAGCTCTCCGACAACCGAGACGCAGTGCATGCGATCGAGCTTGTCGGCGGCCTTCCTTGCCTGTACTTCGGCAATCCGCTCGCGATCCCATGCTTTCTCCAGTTCGGCAGTACGCTGGCGGACCAACGTTTCAAGCCGCAGCCAATGCAGGATCCACGCAAACGCAAGTGCTGCAGCGAGCATCAAAAACGGCCAGGAGACTTTAAGAAAGCCTCTGAGCGTCCATTCGCGCAAATAGGCATAGGACCCAATTCTGAGTGTCTTTAAGAGATCATTGACGCGCGCATAGTCGGTTGCAAAGGAAACCTCAAAACCCGACGGCGTACTTTTCGGGTCCAGCGACAGCAGCGCCGTCGCAACGTGGCGGGTCAGAATGGGCGGCGTGTGAGACGTCACCGCAAAGGTCCAACCGGGGTACATGTCGGTGGAATAACGGCACCCTAAACGTTCAGCACGGGGACCAGTACGTTCATTAATCACGCGCAGCTTTCCCTGCCACTGCGGGTTGCGCCGCTCCATTGCTTCGAGCATGCATGCACGAAGGAAACCGACGTCCGCCTTGCCAGACAATACATTCTCCACTACTTTCTGCGGCTTACTGTCGGTGAAGATCGTTCGACGGAAAAAACTATCCGGATCGTATCCAGCTTTAGCAATCTCACCCATGCCAATCTGATATGTCATGAAATTTCGAGGATCCGTGGCCGAAGCCGTTCGGTGCTCGAGGTCTGCAATCGTCTGCAGATCCGTACGTGAATTCCTCACGAAGATCACACCAGCAACACACTGATTAGGATCGGGGAAACTCGACGACACAATCGTTCCGATATCTCGTACGCCATAAGGGCGCATTTCAACAAAGAAGCCCGAACTTCCGAGAAAAAATTCCACTTCTCCCTTGCGAACAGCCTCTGCGAGATCTTTGGTTTTGTAATAACGCGGTTCAATCACAATCCCAGGCGTTGAAGCCTGTAAATGTTTCAGCACAGTGGCCTGGATATCCTCCACACGGCTGAGATAAGAGGATTCAAATTCGAAATCAAGAAGTCCCAACCGCACCTTCGTCCCAGAGGACGATGCTGTCGGATCGCCGGAAACAGCGTCGACACGGTCAGAAAGAATTGGATCCGCAGCGACAGCATCGATATTGGGGAAACCTAAGAGCGTCGAAAAAACAAGCGACAGAAAGACTAAGCGCTTCGTGAGCGGCATCAACTTACGCACGTAAAGGTGTTTCCAATAATGGAACAGCATTCTGAAACCGATATACAAATGATCGCCAAGCTTTCTTAACCTAAGGTCTATTGTTGGCCAAATGCACTCTGCTCTGCAACGGGAGAAATTAACCGCGGCAAACCGCACGGTGCCATCGAGTCAACTTGCCTTTCACGCCATGCAACGCCGTCGATTCCTTGAAAACTCCGCACTTGCGAGTCTGCCGCTTCTTTCGTCCCTAGCGCTCCTTCCGGGCTGTGCAGTCTATGAGCGAAATATTCATTCTGATGACCGCCCTAGCGCAGATGCACCTGCCGGACGATTCCGAGGAGTGCGTCAGCCTGATACCGGCATTCAGGTTTATCTTGGCATACCGTTCATGAAAAATCCGTATGAGCCTGTGCGGCGCTTTCTTGCCCCGCAGCCCATGGAACGGATCGCCGATACGCTCGACTGCGTTAAGCACGGAGCTCTTCCGCTTCAGCCCGGCCCCGACGGCGTCGTGATCGGCGGCGACGGCCCGCTCTGCCTCAATATCTGGGTTCCGCGCGACGCCACTCCGCGGAGCCGGTTTCCCGTCATGGTTTGGGTGCCTGGGGGCGGTTCCATTCGCTGTGCGCAAAACGATGAGCGATTTGACGGAACGCATTTTGCTGCCCACGGCTGCATTCTGGTTACGCTCGCCTATCGCGTGAACATTGACGGGTTCCTCAAAATCCGCGGCGGCGACTCGAATCTGGGCGTACGCGACATCATCATGGGACTGCGCTGGGTGAAGGACAATATCGCGGCATTCGGCGGCGACCCACAGGTCGTCACGGCATTCGGCCAGTCTGCCGGCGGCACGCACCTGGTTGACGTTGTTGCATCCCCCTATGCGCAAGGGCTCCTTCGCGGGGCAATCATTCAGAGCCCCTCCGCAGTTGCCCAATGGCGCTCCGACGCACAGGCCGATCGGGCCGCCGAGTTCGTTGCTCAAGGTCTTGGAGCGGAACCTACGCGTGAATCGCTTGCCAAAGTGCCGTTCGAAAAACTATCTGACTTACCGAAAATTGCTGGACGCCTGGCTGCAGATCCAGAATGGGCCAAATTCACTGACGGTAATGTCTCGCTTTTCAAAGGCTGGATAGATCAGGACGTCATCCCAGAACTTCCTGTCGACGCACTGCGAAAAGGGGCTGCCCGAAAAATGGCCTTCATCGTAGGGTCCACTTCTTCGGAGTGGAGGTACTACATCGTCCCAAACGGTGCGATTGCAAAAAAGAACCGAGCTTCAGCCGCCGCTCTCATCGCCGGCGCCAATCGGCCAGAAACGGTGCTCGAAGCTTATGCACGAGTTAATCGAGGAAAAACCTGGGGGGATTGTTTTGCGCAGATTCAGAGTGATCTGATTTTCCGTATGCCTTGCGTGAAACTTGCAGAATCACTCGCCGCAGGCGGCGCTCAAGTCTGGACGTACGACTTTGCCTGGGAAAGTCCGGTCAAAGGCAAATCCGGTGCATCACTCGGCGCCGCCCACACCGTGGATGTTCCGTTTGTCTTCCAAAACCTGTCCGCTCCGCGAGCGGTACGGACCATCGGAGAGAGGCCGCCGCAAGCTCTTGCACAGGCGATGCACAGCGCCTGGCTGACATTCGCGAAAACCGGCTGCGCGCCCTGGACGCCTTTCTCACTCGATACTCGCAGAGCCATGCGTTTTGATGCCAAGAGTCAGGAAGTTTCCGATCCCTGGGCCTTTGAAAGGCTCACTTTGCCGGCAAGGTGAGTAAAAAGCATTCTCCGCCGAGAGGCCGTCAAAACTTTCGACGGATGTGACAACGGCGACTGCCCAAAAGAGGACCCGAAAAAATCCCCAGAAAGTGATCTCACCTTCTGGGGGGTATTTCTGCGAGCGAATTTTCTTTCTTGCGTCAGCTGAAATTACTTCGCTGCGGGCTTCTGAGCGCCGGAGATATCCGGATGACCGGCGGGAAGTTCCTGCTTACCGTCAATTTTCGGATGACCGGCAGGGAGATTCTCCATGTCGATCTTCGGATGGTTGGCAGGCATCTGAGCACCAGGTTCAATCGGCGTCTTAGCCTTGGCCTTTTCCGAATCCTTCACGATCTGCTCTTCACGGATAGGCACCTTCTGTTCGCCGTAGAGCAAATCCGGACGCACGTCAGCGATGATCGCCTCTTCAGGCGCACCGGCCGAGAGCATGCCGCAGAAAACCATCGTCTGGTTTTCATAAGGCTGCACATGGAAGGCGCGTTCCGACGCGCCGAGATCCGGATATTCGTAATTCTGCGGGTGCGTATAGGCCTTCCATTCCTTTTCATCGTTCTTGCGCAGCATGCGGTTCGCGTGCGCAGACATATGGCGGGAGTCGACGGCTTCCCAATCGATGCCCTTGAGCTTATCAACTACGCTCTTCCAGTCTTCTTTGACGATCAGCCCCCAGAAATGCGTATGCATATCCGGAACACCGACGTAGCGGATGATTTCATCATTGAAGACGTAGCCCGTCACCGTGAGGCCCGAGTCCTTAAAGGGCTTCTCAAACATCACGACATCAAGCGGCTGCTTTTCCACCTTTAGATAAGCACGGCTGCCGTCGCGGATCTTGAGCGACTCGGGAATATTCTTATCTTTGGCGATCGCATCAAAATACGTTGCACGGCAGGTCGAAAGAGCCGTCAGAAGCTGCGAGTCCGCAGCTTGGGCGGAAGGCAGCAGGGTGAGTGCGGCGCCGGCAGCGGCGAGCGCTGAAACCAAAAACTTCACAATGGGTCTCCTGGGTGGCATGGTTTTATTGATTGCCTGCCATTCTTAACCTCTGCGCTTGCGTCTTTCTTAAGGTACGGGTTTATGCGCAGAAAACCTGCCATTTCAGAAAATACAAAAAAGGCCCGAACAAGTGACTACTATCACTCATTCAGGCCAAACAAAGCGGGCCCGAAGCACCTCACAACGTTTCTGACCCACTTTGGGGGAATCGCTGATCGGCCTCTTCGGATGACGGCGGGAGTCATGCTCACCGCCGCCTCACCTCAAGGGTCGCTCAAGGGGTTTTTCCGCTTCATCTTTGAGAGCCTGCTGGTTAAGCAGACTGCTCTGCCTTCGCTTTTTCCACGTCGAAGGTAAAGTCTTCGCCAGCAGTCCCCACCTTGACGGTGTCGCCCGGCGCAGCTTTGCCTTCGAGCAGGAGCCGAGCAATGCCGTTCTCGATGCGGTCCTGAATCGCACGGCGCAGCGGACGAGCGCCGAACTGCGGATCGAACCCCACCTTGGCGATTTCGTCGAGCGCGGGTTCCGTCACATCCAGACCGATCTGCTGAGCGGTCATGCGTTTGCGGAGCTGCTCGAGCTGGATCTCAGCAATCTTGCGCACGTTGGCTGCGTCAAGGCTGTTGAAGACCACAATCTCGTCAATACGGTTGACGAACTCAGGACGGAAGTGCGCACGCACCTCCTGCATCACAGCGGACTTGATCTTGTCCTGCGGTTCACCCTGCATTTCCTGAATCTCAGCCGAGCCAAGGTTCGAGGTCATGACGATCACGCAGTTCTTGAAGTCCACCGTGCGGCCCTGACCGTCCGTCATGCGGCCGTCGTCGAGCACCTGCAGCAATACGTTGAAGACATCCGGATGAGCCTTTTCGACTTCGTCGAGCAGGATCACTGAATAGGGCTTACGCCGCACGGCTTCCGTCAAGTAGCCGCCTTCTTCGTAGCCGACGTATCCCGGAGGCGCACCGATCAAACGAGCAACGCTGTGCTTTTCCATGAATTCCGACATATCGATGCGGATCATCGCCTCGTCGGTATCAAAGAGGAATTCTGCGAGTGCTTTCGTCAGCTCGGTCTTGCCGACACCCGTCGGGCCAAGGAAGAGGAAGCTGCCGTACGGGCGGTTGGGATCCGACAGACCAGCACGGCTTCTCAGAATGGTTTCCGTGACGCGCTTGACCGCTTCATCCTGACCGATAACACGCTTTTCAAGCGCATCGGCCATATGCAGCAGCTTCTGGCGCTCGCCTTCCATCATCTTCGAAACCGGAATACCGGTTGCGCGGCTCACCACCTCAGCGATTTCCTCAGCGCCTACGCTCGTGCGCAGCAGCTTCGGACCGCCTTTTTCAGTCTTCTCAGTATCCTTTTCGGCCTTTTCCGCACGCTTGAGCTTTTCTTCGAGCTTGGGCAGCACGGCGTACTGAAGCTCTGCGAGCTTCTCGTACTGAGCCTGACGACGGTACTCATCCATCTGACGGCGGACGCGGTCGATTTCATCGCGTACGCTCTTTTCACCAAGCGCTTCGCTCTTTTCCTTCTTCCAGACCT
>SCPO01000257.1_pt1 | contig 44419 bp, 58 predicted proteins | sample 6106821 | NCBI WGS metagenome assembly SCPO01 (sample SAMN10720448, study PRJNA508395) | human gut metagenome | isolation source: Participant 2 stool, 0 month | host: Homo sapiens | collected 2017 | reverse complement strand
AAGAAACTGTATCACTTTATTGATGAAGCTTGATTACCTTAGTGATAGGTAAGCATTCGGCCTCGTGCGTGTTTTTTTCCCTCTTTTCTTCCACTGTGGCTTCATTATAATCTTAATCCATTATGTGTTCAGTATTAAATTTTCTAGCGAAAGTGATAAACTACATTACTCTCTTTTCCGAGTCTAACCATTTTGATTCTGTTCTTTTCATATTTGATGGCGGCCGTCGTTATAAAGTTTCGTCTTCCAGCCTTGGTATCCATTCCCTCAGGACCTACTTCTCCCTTTAGGTCTTGGCCTTTTCCGCAGCAGTCCTTTTTGGTCTTATTACCTTTATCCCCAAGGTTGTAATTTCCATAAAGGTATTGACGGTCTTTGTGGCGAGGTCATCCGACACACGGGTTCCCGTGTCAGGCAGAGCTGTCATATTTTTTCCCGACCGCTCCGTAGCAGGTTGCATATCCTTTATCGGTGCGACGACGAATACCGTCTGGAATGCCGTCGTCTGAATCGTTCTTTCCTCTTGAAAGGAGGAACGGAAGAAGGATTTTCTTCAAATTTTGGAATCGCCTGAATGAAACGCCTGTTAAAGTATCGGAAAATTGAAAAGTAATTCCCATTCTATAAGCCGTGCAGTTTTATTTTGATGCTTGCCACATAATAAAAAGTGGATGTACAGTGAAAAGAACCGGTTATTACCCTTACTTTGGAGTACGAAGAGTTGCGCAAGGAACAGATGCCTTGAAAAGACGGAACTTCAGAGAAAATACGAAGCTCTTGCAGGTATTCCGCCGAGTCGAAGAAATCTCGGCCTGTACAGCCGTCATTGCCGATCTGAGATGGAAATTGGCTGACTTGACACGCCGTTTATGGGGTAAATCCAGTGAAAACGTCATCTTCCCGAAGATGCCGGCCAGCTGAGCATCTGTTTCGAGTCTCCGTCCGATGTCAATGACCCGGTAGCGGAAGAACAGAAAACCGCTGGGAAATCCGTCACATCGGAGAATGGCTACAATCGTTTCCGTAAAAGCTTCACGAAAAGATCACTCCCGTAAGCCCATCGACCCGTCCTTCCCGTGAGGAGATTATCATTCCCATGCCGGAAGGCCTTTCGTTGGAGAGCGGCAAGCTGGAGGAAGTGAGCGAACAGTATGCTGTCAGGCCCGATTCTATGTGAAACGCATCATCCGTCCTAAATACCGGCTCGCCGACGGTCGTATCATAACCGCTCCCATGCCCGTAATGGCACATCCCCACAGCAATGCCTCGGAAAGTGTACTGGCCCACATTGCTACCGCCAAATATTACGACCACCTGCCTCTGCACAGACAGCTGGATATCTTTGAGCGTGAAGGAATCCATCTGAGTCCTTCCACCGTAAGTAACTGGATGATGGCTGCCGCGGCGTCTGGAACCAATCTATAATGAACTTCGTGAACTGGTCAAGGACAGCTATTACGTCATGGCCGATGAGACACCCCATCCCGTACTTGAAAGCGACCGGCCCGGTGCTCTTCACCGCGGGTATATGTGGAACTTCTATCTGCCCCGGTTCCATACCCCTTCTTTGAATATCACAAGGGCCGTGGCAGCGGAATAGACACACTGCTGGCAGGACAGGTCCGGGTGGTACAGAGTGACGGCTTTGCAGTATATGACAAGTTCGACACGCTACCCGGAAAGTTGCATCTGTGCTGCTGGGCGCACGTCAGGCGCAACTTTGTGGAAGCGGAAGGAAATGACCCTCCCAGAGCAAGGCATGCACTTGGACAAATAGGCGGACTGTATGCCGTGGAGGAGAAAATCAGAATGGAACATCTGGAAGGGGAGGCGGTGGTAAAGCTTCGCCGGGAAAAATCGTACCATATTATCAAAGAACTGGAAAAATGGTGCAAAGGAATATGGACATACGGTCGATAAATCGCCTATTGCCAAGGCCATGTTCTATATGTACACGCTTTGAACAACTGTCCGGATATGTCAATGACGCACAGTTCTGCATTGACAATAATCCGGTGGAGCGTTCTATAAGGCCGTTGACTTTAAACAGAAAAATACGCTCTTCTCCGGATCACATGAGGCGCACATGCGGCGGCAATTTTCTTTTCACTGATGGGATGCTGTAGGGAAAATAAGGTGAACCCAAAACTATGGATGCAGGACGTGCTGATTAGGGTACAGGAGAAAGAAAGAGAGAAAAACGATTACACCGATTTACTGCCATTTAATTGGAAAGGATAAACAGAGCTATAATAAAGTCAAAAGCCAGACATGCTTCGTCTGGCTTTTGACTATTACAAAGAGAACACGCACGAGGCCGAATGCTTACAGTGATAGTAAGCATTCGGCCTCGTGCGTCCTCTTTCCTTCCTACCTTTGTGGCTTCATTATACTCTTAATCCATTATGTGTTCAGTATTAGAATTTTCTAGCGAAAGTGATAAACTACGTACTCTTTTCCGAGTCTAACCATTTTGATTCTGTTCTTTTCATATTTGATGGCGGCCGTCGTTATAAAGTTTCGTCTTCCAGCCTTGGTATCCATTCCCTCAGGACCTACTTCTCCCTTTAGGTCTTGGCCTTTTCCGCAGCAGTCCTTTTGGTCTTATTACCTTTATCCCCAAGGTTGTAATTTCCATAAAGGTATTGACGGTCTTTGTGGCGAGGTCATCCGACACACGGGTTCCTGCGTGTCAGAGCAGAGCTGTCATATTTTCCCGACCGCTCCGTAGCAGGTTGCATATCCTTTATCGGTGCGACGACGAATACCGTCTGGAATGCCGTCGTCTGAATCGCGGTTCTTTCCTCTTGAAAAGGAGGAACGGAAGAAGGATTTTCTTCAAATTTCCGGAATCGCCTGAATGAGCGCTTACTGTTAAAAGTATCGGAAAACAGTTGAAAAGTAATTCCCCATTCTATAAGCCGTGCAGTTTTATTTTGATAACTTTGCCACATAATAAAAGTGGATGTACAGTGAAAGAACCGGTTATTACCCTTACTTTGGAAGAGTACGAAGAGTTGCGCAAGGAACATGAATGCCTTGAAAGGAGCATGCGGAACTTCAGAGAAAATACGAAGCCTCTTTGCAGGAGTATTCCCGCCGGTCGAAGAAATCTCGGCCTGTACAGCCGTCATTGCCGATCTGAGATGGAAATTGGCTGACTTGACACGCCGTTTATGGGGTAAATCCAGTGAAAACGTCATCTTCCGAAGATGCCGGCCAGCTGAGCATCTGTTTCGAGTCTCCGTCCGATGTCAATGACCCGGTAGCGGAAGAACAGAAAACCGCTGGGAAATCCGTCACATCGGAGAATGGCTACAATCGTTTCCGTAAAAGCTTCACGAAAAGATCACTCCCACGCCCGTAAGCCCATCGACCCGTCCCTTCCCCGTGAGGAGATTATCATTCCCATGCCGGAAGGCCTTTCGTTGGAGGGAGCGACGAAGCTGGGAGAGGAAGTGAGCGAACAGTATGCTGTCAGTCCCGCCCGATTCTATGTGAAACGCATCATCCGTCCTAAATACCGGCTCGCCGACGGTCGTATCATAACCGCTCCCATGCCCGTAATGGCACATCCCCACAGCAATGCCTCGGAAAGTGTACTGTAAGCATTCGGCCTCGTGCGTGTTTTTCCCTCTTTTCCTTCCTACCTTTGTGGCTTCATTATAATCTTAATCCATTATGTGTTCAGTATTAGAATTTTCTAGCGAAAGTGATAAACTACGTACTCTCTTTCCGAGTCTAACCATTTTGATTCTGTTCTTTTCATATTTGATGGCGGCCGTCGTTATAAAGTTTCGTCTTCCAGCCTTGGTATCCATTCCCCTCAGGACCTACTTCTCCTTTAGGTCTTGGCCTTTCCGCAGCAGTCCTTTTGGTCTTATTACCTTTATCCCCAAGGTTGTAATTTCCATAAAGGTATTGACGGTCTTTGTGGCGAGGTCATCCGACACACAGGTTCCTGCGTGTCAGAGCAGAGCTGTCATATTTTTCCCGACCGCTCCGTAGCAGGTTGCATATCCTTTATCGGTGCGACGACGAATACCGTCTGGAATGCCGTCGTCTGAATCGCGGTTCTTTCCTCTTGAAAAAGAGGAACGGAAGAAGGATTTTCTTCAAATTTCTGGAATCGCCTGAATGAGCGCTTACTGTTAAAAGTATCGGAAAACAGTTGAAAAGTAATTCCCCATTCTATAAGCCGTGCAGTTTTATTTTGATAACTTTGCTACATAATAAAAGTGGATGTACAGTGAAAGAACCGGTTATTACCCTTACTTTGGAAGAGTACGAAGAGTTGCGCAAGGAACATGAATGCCTTGAAAGGAGCATGCGGAACTTCAGAGAAAATACGAAGCCTCTTTGCAGGAGTATTCCCGCCAGGTCGAAGAAATCTCGGCCTGTACAGCCGTCATTGCCGATCTGAGATGGAAATTGGCTGACTTGACACGCCGTTTATGGGGTAAATCCAGTGAAAAACGTCATCTTCCGAAGATGCCGGCCAGCTGAGCATCTGTTTCGAGTCTCCGTCCGATGTCAATGACCCGGTAGCGGAAGAACAGAAAACCGCTGGGAAATCCGTCACATCGGAGAATGGCTACAATCGTTTCCGTAAAGCTTCACGAAAAGATCACTCCCCACGCCCGTAAGCCCATCGACCCGTCCCTTCCCCGTGAGGAGATTATCATTCCCATGCCGGAAGGCCTTTCGTTGGAGGGAGCGACGAAGCTGGGAGAGGAAGTGAGCGAACAGTATGCTGTCAGCCCGCCCGATTCTATGTGAAACGCATCATCCGTCCTAAATACCGGCTCGCCGACGGTCGTATCATAACCGCTCCCATGCCCGTAATGGCACATCCCACAGCAATGCCTCGGAAAGTGTACTGGCCCACATTGCTACCGCCAAATATTACGACCACCTGCCTCTGCACAGACAGCTGGATATCTTTGAGCGTGAAGGAATCCATCTGAGTCCTTCCACCGTAAGTAACTGGATGATGGCGCCGCACGGCGTCTGGAACCAATCTATAATGAACTTCGTGAACTGGTCAAGGACAGCTATTACGTCATGGCCGATGAGACACCCCATCCCGTACTTGAAAGCGACCGGCCCGGTGCTCTTCACCGCGGGTATATGTGGAACTTCTATCTGCCCCGGTTCCATACCCCTTCTTTGAATATCACAAGGGCCGTGGCAGCAGCGGAATAGACACACTGCTGGCAGGACAGGTCCGGGTGGTACAGAGTGACGGCTTTGCAGTATATGACAAGTTCGACACGCTACCCGGAAAGTTGCATCTGTGCTGCTGGGCGCACGTCAGGCGCAACTTTGTGGAAGCGGAAGGAAATGACCCTCCCAGAGCAAGGCATGCACTTGGACAAATAGGCGGACTGTATGCCGTGGAGGAGAAAATCAGAATGGAACATCTGGAAGGGGAGGCGGTGGTAAAGCTTCGCCGGGAAAAATCGTACCCTATTATCAAAGAACTGGAAAAATGGTGCAAGGAGGAATATGGACATACGGTCGATAAATCGCCTATTGCCAAGGCCATGTTCTATATGTACACACGCTTTGAACAACTGTCCGGATATGTCAATGACGCACAGTTCTGCATTGACAATAATCCGGTGGAGCGTTCTATAAGGCCGTTGACTTTAAACAGAAAAAATACGCTCTTCTCCGGATCACATGAGGCACACATGCAGCGGCAATTTCTTTTCACTGATGGGATGCTGTAGGGAAAATAAGGTGAACCCAAAACTATGGATGCAGGACGTGCTGATTAGGGTACAGGAGAAAGAAAGAGAAAAACGATTACACCGATTTACTGCCATTTAATTGGAAAGGATAAACAGGAAAGCTATAATAAAGTCAAAAGCCAGACATGCTTCGTCTGGCTTTTGACTTTATTATAACTTGGAGAGAAACACGCACGAGGCCGAATGCTTACAGTGATAAAAGTTCATCACTAAGGTGAAACGATTAAATGAAAAGGCAGAGATTGGGAGAAAATACCGGTGGAATCACTCAAGTTACAGGAACGGAATTCATTTTGTTTGCGCCATTTATAACAGTTGTAATGTTGTGCTTTCTATTGAAATATCCTATGACAAAATGATGAAGAATTTATGAATAAATCAATCATGGTAAATAATTGGTTATCAACACTTAATAAGTAAATGAAGAATTTGAAGGAAATAATCAGCCAACTGGATACTGTAACTCCTTGTGTTTTGAATCCGTTGTTTTTACGCCACAAATCTTCTGGTCCATTTGCATGCATACATCCCTCTGACCACCAGGTAGCTGATGAGAAAGGCTGTTACGGCCATGCAAATAATGTGTATTATGGCAGGAATCCCCTGAGGCAACAGCGAGGCGAACAAGTCATATCCCATTTGCACGAAGACGAAATGACACAGATAAATGCCGAAGGTCATGGATGCCACTTTTGAAAGAACAGGCGAAGAAGGTATTTTAAGCTTCTGTATGCAGACAAAAACAGGAAATGTCATCATAAATACATTGATGCCGCCGAAAAGCCATACTATTTCCAGATAGGCGTAGTTTCCCGGAAAATATTCCTGCATGATGAGGTAGCCGCCGAAAGTGATGGCGTACCCTGTCACAAACATAGGGATACCGATAGCCAGGGTTTTTCTCCAACTCCATTGCAGCGGGTATTTTACCAGATAATGGGCCAGTATCAGATAGCCGATAAATCCGGAAACATAATAAAATGAACCGAATGCATTCCAGTCGCACACCCAGGATATCCATATTGCCCCAGTTGCCGATATATCCCAGTGCGGGAGCGGCCATCTTAATGTAGGGAAGGAACAAGGAGATGCCCCAGATGGAAAGAAATAGCTTGATATCTTTCCGGGTAGCACGCTCCAGCCATGCATGGAAGATGGGGATGATGAAGTAGAGCCCCACCAGCATATACAGATACCACAGAGGAGTGGTGTCATAGTTGAAATTGAAAATGAATGTCCAAATCTTCGTGATAGTCATTTCCAGGGTGAAGGCGGACATGTCTATGGTAGGATTGTCTGTCGTGGTGATGTAATTCAGATAAATGAAATACAATACAGGCAGCATGACCGACCAGAAGATAAGCGGGACAACAATGCGGCCGATCCGCTTTTTGTAAAATTCACTCATGCCGTTTCGTACAGGAAACAGCAGCACTCCTGTCATCATCACAAACAAGGGCACGCAACAGCGTACGGCACTTCCCAATGCGCACCCTTGCAGAAAAGTAGGACGGTCTGTGTCAAAACGTGCCACAAAAGGGTCACAGCAATGGGCGAATACAACTAAAAAACAGGCGGTGACGCGTAGCAAGTCTATCCATCCGATGTTCTCTTTTATTTATTTCCATATTCTCTGTTGGGCTTATTTTTGTTCAAGCACCACTACTAAGGGACGGTGATCTGATGCTACCGGTTCATTTACTACCTGTGCGGAGGTTACTGTGAAGCCTTTCATGTTCTGTTTCAGTGCTGTAATATAATCAATGGTTTCTGTAGGGGCGGGAGCCGGAAATGTATGCTGGTTTACGTCAGAAAGTATCTGAAAATCCTGTTGCAAGTATTTTATGAATGCGGATTCGGGTTCGGCATTCAGGTCGCCGGCCAGGAAAAAAGGTTTTTTGTGAGCGGCGGCAAAGTCTTTTATAAGCTTCAGTGAGGCCATGCGGTCTTCTTCGGTGAGAGACAGATGGGTGCAACAATAAATGTAGTTGTCGAACTCTGCCATAATCAGCGCACGTGCTTCTTCCCGTCCGGGAAGTGTCATGGTTTTCAGGCTGACGGGAATTTCTTTGGTGAGAAGCCCGATACCATATTTTCCTCCGTCGTAATCAATGGCAGGGGCAAAGTAAGCGTGCATTTGCGTACGTCCGGCTATCTCGCCCAGTACGTATTTTTGTCCGCTGCGGTGGGTCATGCTGTCCAGTTCCTGCAAGGCTACCACTTCGGGGTGGATATGATTGATTACATCGGCTATGCGTTGGAAGTCGCATACATCATCCATTCCGTTTGCATTTTTAATGTTATAGGTCATTAGCCGTAACGAATTTTGTGATTGTGCCGACAGGGCTAAAAGAAGGGTAAAAAGTAAGAGCAATGTCTTTTCATATATTCATCAGGTTTTGATTGTTTAAATTCTCTCCAAAGATAGATAAATTCATTCTTTTTTCTTTGCTCTCAAAGATAAAAACAAGAGAAAGTTTTTATCAGAAAGGAAATGTTTCTGTTCAACAACTTGCCGGGGCTTTATTTCTTTCCTGCCGGAGAAGCCTGTGTCATACGGATACTGCTTACCACGCCTGCGGCAATGGCAAAGAATATGGCTAATAACAAACAAGCCTGCGCCCGATGTCCTTCGGCGAACATACGGAACAACAAAGCAACCAGTGTGGTTCCCAAAGTCTGACCTAACAGACGCGCCGTACCTAGCATACCGCTGGCTCCACCGCTTCTGTGAGTGGGCGCGGAAGAAACAATGGTTACATTATTGGGCGTCTGGAACAGCCCGAAGCCCATACCACAGAGTGCCATTCGCCAGATGATATTCCATTCTGCCGGATGGGGGGGAAGCAAATAGAGTGTGAATAGGCCGGTAGCGAAGATGGCCATGCCGATGCCTCCCAGCAATCCGGGATGTACTTTCTCTACCAGTCTGCCTGCAAGTGGTGCGGTCAGGATGGTAGCCAATGGCCAGGGGGTAAGTAGCAAACCGATCTGTACGGCGCTGTATCCCAATATATTCTGCATAAAAAACGGTAAGGAAACCATAGCCAGCATCTGGGCGGTGAATGAAGTGATGGAAGTACCGATAGAAAGAGCGAAAATAGGAATCTTCAGTAAGTCCACAGGTAGGATAGGGTCGTTTTCTTCAGTTGGCGGCGGATGAAATAAGTGCCGATTATGATTAACAATACCAACTGGATGGCAATGAACTTTCTGTTTTCGGCGTGTGCAAAACCTTCCAAGGTATAAATTAACAACCCGAAGGTCAGTGCGTTGGCTATTGCACTGATTTTATCAAACTTGTGTTTTGTGTCTGAAGCCGGATTATGCGGTAAGAACCGATGTCCGATCACTAATGCAGCCAATCCCAAAGGAATGTTGATTACAAAAAGCCAGTGCCAGCTTCCCAATGCTAAGATACTGCCTGCAATGGATGGACCTGCGGCGGCCGAAACAGCTACCACCATGGCATTTACGCCCATTCCGCGCCCTAGTATCTGCGGCGGGTAAATTAAACGGATAAGGGCGGTATTGACACTCATTACACAGGCCGCCCGAAACCTTGAATGATACGGGAGACAGTCAGCATCCAGAAAGAGTCCGAGAGGGCGCAGGCCAAAGAGGCGCCTGCAAAAATGGAGATGCCGGTCAGAAATATCCGTCTGTAACCGTAAATATCACCTAATGAGGCAAATGATAGCAAGGTCATGGTAATCACCAGTTGATAGGCATTGACAATCCAGATGGCATTGGAAGGGGTGACATCGAAATCGTGTGCCAGCGTGGGTAATGCGATATTCATAATGGTTCCGTCCAGTACGGACATCATGATAGCCAGCAGTACGGCTACCACTGCGAAATATTGTTTAGGTATAAATGCGGTCTTTTCTTTGCTCATGATGCAAAATTAACGGAAATCGGTCAGATTAGGTTTAATTTCTTCTAAATAATTGCTATTCCAATGTTAAAGAACCGGGAATTTATAGAATGGTTAAGGAATAATGCTTATCTTTGCAGCCGTTAAAACAGTGGAGAGATTTGAGTAGCTTGCAACCACAGAAAAAAATGCTAAAAAATACATTGACTTTCTTATTTACATTTATCTACTCTGATAACTTCCCAAGGTGGTTAACGAATTAACTTTTAATTTTTAATTCTTAATTTTCAATTTAGAATGGGATATTTATTCACATCCGAATCGGTGTCTGAAGGACACCCCGACAAAGTGGCCGATCAAATATCGGACGCTGTGCTTGATAAACTGTTGGCGTTTGACCCCAGTTCGAAAGTAGCTTGCGAAACCCTGGTGACTACCGGACAGGTAGTGCTGGCTGGAGAAGTGAAAACCAAGGCGTATGTAGATTTGCAGCGCATTGCACGTGAAGTGATTAACCGTATCGGTTATACCAAAAGCGAATATATGTTCGAAGGAAACTCCTGCGGCGTATTTTCTGCCATTCACGAACAAAGTGCGGATATCAACCGTGGCGTGGAACGCGAGGACCCTATGAACCAGGGTGCGGGCGACCAGGGAATGATGTTTGGTTATGCTACCAATGAAACGGAAAACTATATGCCGCTGTCACTGGACCTGGCACATAAACTGTTGATGGTACTGGCCGAAATCCGTCGTGAAGGGAAGGTGATGACTTATCTTCGTCCCGACGCCAAGAGCCAGGTTACTATTGAATACGATGATAACGGCAAGCCGGTACGCATTGATACGATTGTGGTTTCTACCCAGCATGACGAGTTTGTAACCCCGGCTGATTCTTCCAAAGAAGCTCAGTTGAAGGCTGACGAAGAGATGTTGGCCAAGATTCGTCAGGATGTGATTGAAATCCTGATGCCACGTGTCATTGCCGGAATTCATAATGAAGAAGTATTGGCTTTGTTCAATGACCGGATAGTTTATCATGTGAACCCTACAGGTAAGTTTGTGATCGGCGGTCCTCATGGAGATACCGGTTTGACCGGCCGTAAGATTATTGTGGATACATACGGTGGAAAAGGTGCTCACGGTGGCGGGGCGTTCTCAGGAAAAGACCCCAGTAAGGTAGACCGTAGTGCTGCTTATGCAGCACGCCATATCGCAAAGAATATGGTTGCTGCCGGTGTTGCCGATGAAATGCTGGTGCAGGTGTCATACGCCATTGGCGTGGCCCGTCCTATCAATATCTACGTAAATACGTACGGTCGCAGCAATGTGAAACTGAGCGACGAGAGATTGCTAAGAAAATAGACCAACTGTTCGATCTGCGTCCGAAAGCCATTGAAGAGCGTTTGAAACTGCGTAATCCTATTTATGAGGAAACAGCTTCTTACGGTCACATGGGACGTGAGCCGAAAGTGGTGACCAAGACATACGAATCCATGTATCATGAAGCAAAGACGCTGGAAGTGGAACTGTTCACTTGGGAGAAGCTGGATTATGTGGATAAGATAAAGGAAGCGTTCGGTTTGTAAGAAACGGATTCGAATATGGTGATGTATACGGGCGAATTCAATTCGTTCCTGCGGCAATGAGCGTCATTGGCTGGCAGGGGAGGATTGGATCCGCCCGAAAACATAAGGATTTATATGAATGATATAAAGAATGTATGTGTATATAGTGCGTCCAGCACAAAGATAGCGAAGGTGTATTTTGATGTAGCGGAAGAATTAGGACGTCTTCTGGCTGAAAAGAAGATCAATCTGATTAACGGGGCAGGCTGTATCGGCCTGATGGCGGCTACTTCAGATGCGGCATTGGCTGCAGGCGGTACGGTGACGGGGGTAATCCCTCATTTTATGGTGGAGCAGGGGTGGCACCATACAGGGCTGACCCGATTGATTGAGACGGAAACCATGCACGAGCGCAAACGGATGATGGCCGATTTGTCCGATGGCGTCATTGCATTGCCCGGAGGTTGCGGCACATTGGAGGAATTGCTTGAAATCATCACCTGGAAGCAGTTGGGGCTTTATCTTAATCCGATAATCATCTTGAATATCAACGGGTTTTACAACCCTTTGCTTGAAATGCTGCAAAGGGCGGTGGAGGGTAATTTTATGCGTAAAGAACATGTTGCGATCTGGAAGGTGGCTTCAACAGCCGAAGAAGCGATAAATTTGCTCTATACAACGCCTGTTTGGAACAAAGAAATACGTAAATTTGCAGCGATATGAGTGAAACCTGCCATCCCGGAATAGCGTATATTCTCCAACTTTATACGGAAGAGCAGAGCCGTGTTGATACGGCTTTGACACACAACGTGTGTCATACGTCCAAGGAAGACGGGATGAGAGGAATGGAGTTGCCCTATCAGCTGCGTTCGGACTGGATGGTGACCAGCGTGCTGTTTCTTTGCTTTATCCTGGTATCATACGTGCTGGCACATGGCAAGAAACATCTTGAACAGCAATTTAAGAATTTTGCTTTGTCTAAAGAGCGTGCCAGTTTGTTTGATGATACTACCGCATCTGATGTGCGTTATACATTGGTGCTGATATTGCAGACCTGTATATTATCCGGTTTTTGTGTGTACGATTATTTTTCGGACCATGACCTGCTCCTTTTTCGTACGGTTCCTCATTGTTTATTGCTAAGTATTTACATTGGTTATGTAGTTTTTTTCTTTGTCATCAAATGGCTTCTTTATAGCTTTGTAAATTGGATTTTCTTTAACAAAACACGCAATATTATTTGGCTGGAATCTTACTTTAATGTTGTAATCGGAGCTGGATTTTTACTTTTTCCAATTGTACTTTTGATTGTGTATTTCGATCTGTCACCGCAAATTGCTCCTTATTTTATCGGTTTTGTTATAATAATTGCTAAAATTCTGCTGTTTTATAAGTGCTTTAGTAACTTTTTCAACAAATTTCATGGCGCTTTCCATTTAATTCTGTACTTTTGTGCCCTTGAAATACTCCCTGATTTTGTTCTGTGGAAAGGGATTATCTTAGCGAACAACATTTTGATTTTAAATTTTAGTACATTGAAAATAAAAAGTCCTCGTATTCAGCCGAAGCCGACTTCTGAAAAGTCGCCATACTATGATATTGCTGAGAAGTACGGTGTGAAAATTGATTTCCGCCCGTTCATCAAAGTTGAGAGCTTGTCGGCCAAAGAGTTCAGACAGCAAAAAGTCTCTATTCTTGATCATACCGCTGTGATTTTTACATCGCGGCACGCTATTGACCATTTCTTCAATCTGTGTGCAGAATTGCGTGTTACTGTGCCCGAAACAATGAAATATTTCTGTACGTCCGAAACCATTGCTTTGTACATTCAGAAATATGTTCAGTATCGTAAACGTAAAGTATTCTTCGGCGCGACCGGTAAATTCGCAGATTTGGTGCCTTCTATCGTAAAGCACAATACGGAAAAATATTTGGTGCCGATGTCTGATGTACACAATGATGAGATCAAGACTTTATTGGATAAAAATAAAATTCAGCATACGGAGGTAGTGATGTATCGTACGGTAAGTAATGATTTCACCCCGAAGAAGAGTTCGATTACGATATGCTGTTGTTTTTCAGTCCTGCAGGAATCAATTCTTTGATGAAGAATTTTCCGGAGTTCGACCAAAAGGAAATTGCGATAGGATGTTTTGGTCCTGCTACTGCTAAAGCGGTGAAGGATGCCGGATTGCGGTTGGATTTGGAAGCTCCTACTGTAGAGGCTCCGTCCATGACTGCGGCATTGATATGTTTATCCGCGAGCGCAATAAGGATTAATTTTAGTTTATATCCCAAAACCGGGGGTTTTGTATCAATAAAGTTGTAACTTTGTGATTCGAAACCCTCGGTTTCTTTATTTTAATAAAAGAAAGAAGATTATGGTAGAATATACACTCGGTAAAAAAGAGCGTTTGAATAGTAAGACATTGATTGAGCGTCTTTTTTCAGGTGGAAGCAAGTCTTTTCCGGCTTTTCCGCTACGTGTGGTGTATATGTCGGTAGAGCCTGTGGAGGAAGATATGGCGGCAGCTTCTATTCTGATCAGCGTGCCCAAGAAGCGGTTCAAACGTGCGGTAAAGCGTAATTTGGTGAAACGTCAGGTACGTGAGGCTTATCGGAAGAACAAGCATTTGTTGCTGGATGCGCTGGCTTCCCGGAACAAAAGACTGATTATCGCCTTTATATGGCTGGATAACCATATTCATTCTTCTGCCGAAGTGGAGGAGAAAGTGAAGAAACTGCTGTTTCATATAGTGGAAAGGCTGGAATGAAAAAGATATTATCCTATCTGTTGCTGTTGCCTGTCTATTTCTATCGGGGGTACATTTCTCCAATGACTCCTCCTTCATGCCGTTTTGTACCTACCTGTTCGGAATATGCCATCGAGGCCATTAAAAAACATGGTCCTTTCAAGGGATTGTATCTGGCTGTCCGCCGGATATTGCGTTGCCATCCGTGGGGCGGGTCGGGCTATGATCCGGTTCCGTAAAATCTGTTGTCCTTATGTTGCTGGATATTCATACGCATCGCAATGCTGCTGTACCGGGAGAATGCATTTTCAATGTAGAGCCTGCATGGTTTGAACCTGTGGAAGGGTGTTATTATTCTGTAGGCATTCATCCGTGGAAAGTTTTGGAAGCTGGTCCGGAAGATTGGACAACGTTGGAAAAGGCGGTCTGTCATCCCTCTGTTCTGGCGATAGGAGAGGCGGGTTTGGACCGTTTGGGGCCGGCAGATATTCTGTTGCAAAAAGAGGTGTTTGTCCGACAAATTTTATTGAGCGAGTCAGTAGGAAAACCATTGGTTATTCATTGTGTGAAGGCGTTTAATGAACTGATTGAACTGAAAAAGAAGTATCGTCCGCAGATGCCTTGGGTGGTACATGGTTTCCGTAATAATCTGCATATTGCCTGCCGACTGATGCAGGAAAACATTTATTTTCATTGGGAGAAAGATATCAGCCTGATGTGTTGCGGCACGTGCCTTTAGAATGTTTATTGGCCGAAACGGATGAGAGCACGCAGGATATCCGTATGGTGATAGGACGGATGGCGGAAACGAAGAATGTGGAAGTTTCCTTTCTGTGCGATAGGATAGATGAAAACACACGGAAAATCTTTTTTCAGCGATAAGAGTTGTTTCTTCAGATAAAGAGTCGTACTTTTGTGGCATTTAAAGTATAAATCAAACATTTAAATAGATAATCATTCGATGAATTTTGTAGAAGAATTAACATGGCGTGGAATGGTGCACACAATGATGCCGGGCACCGAAGAGTTATTGGCTAAAGAACAAGTGACAGCTTATCTGGGTATTGACCCTACGGCTGATTCTCTGCATATCGGCCACTTGTGTGGTGTGATGATGCTGCGTCATTTCCAGCGTTGCGGTCACAAGCCGTTGGCATTGGTGGGCGGTGCGACCGGTATGATTGGTGACCCTTCCGGCAAATCGCAGGAACGTAATCTGCTGACTGAAGAAACATTGCGTCACAATGTGGCTTGTATCAAGAAACAGCTGGCTAAGTTCCTTGACTTTGAGAGCGATGCTCCTAACAAAGCCGAATTGGTGAATAACTATGATTGGATGAAAGATTTTACTTTCCTTGATTTTGCCCGTGAGGTAGGGAAGCATATTACAGTAAATTATATGATGGCTAAGGATTCTGTACAGAAACGTTTGAACGGTGAGGCGCGTGACGGTTTGTCATTTACAGAATTTACTTACCAGTTGTTGCAGGGATACGATTTCTTGCATCTTTATGAAACAAAGGGCTGCAAACTTCAGATGGGTGGTTCGGATCAATGGGGTAATATTACTACCGGGGCCGAGCTGATTCGCCGTACCAATGGCGGTGAAGTGTTTGCATTGACTTGTCCGTTGATTACAAAGGCCGATGGTGGTAAGTTCGGTAAGACTGAGTCTGGTAATATTTGGTTGGACCCCCGTTATACTTCTCCTTACAAGTTCTATCAGTTCTGGTTGAATGTAAGTGACGAGGATGCCGCACGTTATATAAAGATTTTCACTTCGCTGAGTCAGGAAGAAGTGGAAGCATTGACAGCAGAACATGCTGAAGCTCCGCACTTGCGTGTATTGCAGAAGCGTCTGGCTAAGGAAGTAACTGTGATGGTTCATTCGGAAGAAGATTACAATGCTGCTGTTGAGGCATCGGGCATCCTGTTTGGTAACGCCACTTCCGAAGCGTTGAAAAAGCTGGATGAAGACACGTTGCTGGCAGTGTTCGAAGGTGTTCCTCAGTTTGAGGTGTCACGAGATGCATTGGCCGAAGGTGTGAAGGCAGTAGACTTGTTCGTTGATAATGCCGCTGTTTTCGCTTCTAAAGGTGAGATGCGTAAGCTTGTACAGGGCGGTGGCGTTTCCTTGAACAAGGAGAAATTAAGTGCCTTTGACCAGGTGATTACGACTGCTGACCTGCTGGATGAAAAATACCTGCTGGTTCAGCGCGGAAAGAAGAACTATTATCTGGTGATTGCCAAATAAGAAAAAAGAGAACTTCTATATTATAAATAAAAAGGGGATATTCAGTAAATGTCCCTACAAACAAAAACCGGAAGAAGAAAACCTGTTGTTTCTCCTTCCGGTTTTGTTTGTATCTTTTCTTTCGTCTTATTTTCCGTCTATCTCTTTCAACAGCTCGTCTACCGCAGCTTTCAATTGTGTGTCTTCACCTTTCACTACTGTTTCCGGTGAATTGGCCACTTTGATATCCGGCTCTAATTGTGAATTTTCCAGATAACTTCCATCCGGCAAGCGATAGCCGATAACAGGAATGCCGAATACCAGTGTCGGATCCTGCAATGTTTCCCAAGATACGCTGGTCATGGTTCCCGGTACAGGCATACCTACCAGCTTGCCTATTTTTTGATGGCTGTATACCCACGGAGTCGTGTGCGTTACTGTAGTTGGCTTCACACTGCACCATGATACTCGGCTTGTTCCAACGGCGGCTGGGCATATCGCAAGCTTCACGTCCGCGAACTACCTGTGTAAAGTATTTCTTTCCGCTGAACAGGATCTCAATATCCTCGTGCAAACGTCCTCCGCCATTGAAACGGGTATCGATGACGATACCTTCACGGTTATTGTACTTGCCCAGAATATCCGAATAAACGGAACGGAAGCTGTCATCTCCCATGGATTCAATGTGCACATATCCCAAACGGCCGTTCGACCATTTGTCTACATCGGCTGCCCGTTGTTTTACCCAGCGTGCATAGAGCAGATCGCTCATTACACCATTGCTGACAGGAACAACTACTTCTTCCCAACGTTCTTTGGTCTGCGGGTTATAGAGCGTAACCAGTGTTTTCTTTCTGGCTTTACCGTTCAGCAGAACAGAGTAATCGCTTTCGGGAGTGATTTCCTGGCCGTCGATCTTTTCAATGATATTTCCGGCCTTCACTTTGGAACGGGCGTGGTCGAAGGGCCTTTTCCACTACTTCAGAAATCAACAGACCTTTGCCGTTATGATTCCAGTCATACAGTAATCCTAAGGTAGCGGTGGCATCTCCTTTCAGTTGCGGACGGAAACGTCCTCCGGTATGTGAAACGTTCAGTTCACCCAGATATTCGCTCAGTAATTCCGCAAAGTCATAATTATTATCGATATGCGGCAGGAACTTGCGATAGGCTTTGGTCATGGCATCCCAGTCTATTCCGTGCATGTTCAGGTTGTAGAAGCGTTTCTGTTCTTGTTTGTATACATGGTTGAACATATAGTCACGTTCGGCTGCGAGGTCCATTTTCACGTGGGCTTGATAGCTGATGGGCTTCAAACTTTCAGAATCAGTACCCATTTTCTGCATCGTGTTACTGCCTAGCAAGAACAAGTTCTTTCCATCCTTGTCCATTTCCATGTTGGCCCATCCGGCATCCATTTTATGGAGTAACTTGGTATCTTTCTTGCGCAGATTCATTTTCCACAGGTCATAGCCGCCTTCAAAGGCAGAGAGGTAATATAAGGTCTCGCCGTCTTTGGTGATAATGGCGCTCCCCAAATCGGAAGAGTTGGGAGTAAGGCGTACGATGCGGTCCTCTATGTTGTTCAGTTCCACCACAATGTCCTTTACTTTTTCCTCTTTCTTCTCTTCGGATTTTTCTTTGTTATCACCTTTCTTTTTATCGTTTTTCTTGGCTTCGGTTGTGTTCTTTTGTTCTTTTCCAGTTCTTTCTGCAATTCGTAATCTTCTTTGCTCAGGCGGAATTTGTCGTATGCATCCTGGTTCATAAATACCAGCATCACATCGTTCAGTGATCCCCATGAGGCATGGGCACGCATACCATAACGCTCGGTAATGAATAAAATGGCATTACCATCCAGTACCCAGCGGGGGGAGCCACTGGTATAGCCGCTATTGGTCAGATTGATAATTTTTCCTCCTTGTGCACTTACCATACCTATATCGGAATATGGATCATGCCGGTTTCCGATAAATTCCAATGTGAACCATTTGCCGTCCGGCGACCATGAATAGTCAAAGCCACCGCCGGTACTGAACCAGGTGGAACCGTCAGTGACCTGACGTACTTTTTTGGTTTCCAGATTAAGCACCATCAACCGGTTACGGTCTTCTATAAAGGCTAGTTCCTTCCCATCCGGCGAGAATTGCGGATAGGTACGTTCTGTCTTGTCCGAAGGCAGGAGTACTTCTTCTTCAATGGCAGTCGCATTGGGAAGTTGGCTTCCTCCTTACGTGCAATCTTGGCCATGTAAAGTTCCCAGTTTCCGTTGCGTTCACTGGCGTACGCCAAAGTACGGTTGTCCGGTGAGAAAGTAAGTCCTGCTTCACGGGCAGGGGTATGTGTGATTTGCTTGGTGGTATTATAATCGGCGGAAGTGACGAATACTTCACCTCGTACAATGAAAGCAACTTGTTTGCCGTCCGGTGATACGGTAGCTGAGGTTGCTCCGTTACTGAAATTCAGATCCGCTATTGTATTTTGGTCATCACGGATGATATCGATTTTGACTTTCTGCGGTTTATCTCCTTGTTTTTGAGTGTATATTTCTCCATCATACGTATAACAGAGAGTGCCGTTGCTGCCCATTGACAGGAAGCGGACCGGATGGGTCTTGAAATGGGTGACCGTTTTCAATGATTGAGGACTACTTATCGGAAAGGAATATACGTTGAATGTACCTCCGTCTCGTTCGCTCAGGAAATAAACGGTTTGCCCGTCGGGCGCAAATACAGGGTTACGGTCTTCGCCTGCATGGGCGGTCAGGTTGGTATGCTTGCCGTTTTCCGAATCATATAACCATACGTCACGGGTGATGGACGAGGTGTGGTGTTTGCGCCATTCGTCTTCAAAACCTTTGCGGTCTTGGTAGAGAAATGTTTTCCTGATTTGTCAAAGCAGACCATTTCTGCGGGAGTACCCAGCACCTGTTCGGTACGTCCGCCGGTTACCGGGACTTTGTATAGTTCTGTCATGGCCGAGGTAGGGAACAAGGCACTGTTGGCAGGGTCTTGGATAGAGGCCGAGAATAGGATATAGTTGCCGTCGGTGGTGAAGGTTGACGGTATTTCGGAAGCCGAATGGGTGGTAAGACGCCGGGCTGCTCCGCCATCGGCCGACATGACGAACAGGTCGAAATTGCCATTGCGGTCACTGGCGAAGGCAATCTGTTTACTATCCGGTGACCAGATGGGGCGCACTCGTATGAGGCTTGTGTAGTGAGTTGGGTGGCAGTTCCTCCGTTGGCGGGTACTTTATAGATGTCTCCTTTATAACAGAATGCAATTTCCGTGCCGTCGGGGGAAATTTGCACGTCACGCAGCCATAAAGGTGTAGCTGCATAACTGCTTGCTGCAACAAAGCTTAAAGCAAGGCAAGTTAGAAGTTTTTTCATGTATTTATTTCTTTTAGTTTGTACGCAAAGTTAAGCATTTGCACTTTATTGCAAAAAAAAGTGCGAAAATATTTGGAATATATTGTAGGAAAAACGTATCTTTGCACCGCTTTCTAAGGAAAGCACATAATGATTGGACTATGGTGTAATGGTAGCACAACAGGTTTTGGTTCTGTTTGTCCAAGTTCGAATCTTGGTAGTCCAACAGTTTTCAATCCGAAATGAAACAAAAGCCCGTTAAACATACAGTTTGACGGGCTTTTTGTTATTCCGAAAAAGACCTCTACGAAAAAAAGCGACATTAATTCGGGGAGGTAATCGGGAAATCAATCCTGTATAAGAGTACTTTTTTAAACGTTTCGCCAAACAACTACGAAATGAAACGAAAAAAAAGGACTTTTAACGTATTATTCTTTATTAGAATGATACACAACAACCAGCAAGAAGCTAGGTTGTATTGCAGGATTACAATTATGGGACAAAGATACGAAATATCCCTAAATTGTACAATCCGGAAAACCTCTTGGAATAAAGATGCGCAGAAGTGCGTAGGAAAAACAGAAACAGACAGGATCGCCAATCGTTCCATCGAAGACTTTCGCATCCAAGTACAAGAAGCCATAGACCGTGTACAAGTTAAAGGGCAAGAACTCAACATCGAGAACATCCGGTTAAATCTCTATTCTCAAGAAAATGAGTACAACACCATCTCGCGTCTTTTTGACTACCATGAAATCATCGACCGCAAGAACCTTCGCGAAGGAAGCTACCGCGGATACATCATCACCAAAAAACACCTTTTAGACTATGTGAGAATCAAATACCACGTAGCCGATTACGACATCAACGCCATTGACAAACCATTCGTGCAAGAATTCTTCGCCTACTTGCAAGGTTACCGCCGTGAAGGAAAAATAAGATGTGCCGTTAACGGAGCATTGAAACACATTACTCGTTTCAAACGAGTAATGAACCTAGCCCTTCAGAACGAATGGATAAACCGAAACCCTGTCACACTCTTGCACGTCAAAAAAGAACATGTAGAAAAAGAATTCCTCACCGAACAGGAAATCAAGCAAATAGAAGAACTCACCCTAAAACCTCATTTGGAGATAGTCCGTGACATCTTCCTATTCTCCGTCTATACCGGAGCTGCCTACGTAGATGTGTCAAACCTCGCCATCGGAAATATACGCCAAGGCATTGACCGCAGTCTATGGCTCCAGTACAGCCGCCAAAAAACCGACCAGCGCGTCTCTCTGCCTTTGCTTGATCCAGCACAATGTATTATCAACAAATATACCACATATCATAATAATAAATTAAAAAACAAATTATTTCCCATGCCTACAAACCAAGAAATAAACCGCCATCTCAAAACCATAGCCAAAGAAGCCGGAATAGATAAGACCGTCACATTCCACTGTGCCCGGCATACTTTCGCAACCACCGTTACCCTCGCACACGGAATCCCCATCGAAACCGTCAGCAAAATGCTTGGTCATGCCGCCCTATCCACTACCCAAATCTACGCAAAAGTGCTTGATAACAAGATAATGGATGACATGGCTGCACTCAAGCAACTATATGCCGTTAAAGAGAAAACCAAGAAAATAAGTAACCAATAAAACCCAAGACAATGAAAACAAAAGTAATTGAACTCCGGGCAACCGAAGCCGCAGAAAAACTAACTCAGTACACCCGTGAATACCTTCGCAGTGCCGATGTATGCAAAATATTCTCCATCTCCAACAGTACACTCAAATGGCTGCGCGGAACAGGACAAATCCCGTACTACGTACTAGGCAACACCTTCTTATATAGGAAAGAAGACATCGAAGCTGCCCTCCGTCCGGGTAGTATACTTGAATCCAAAGAACTAAAAACAACAACCAACGAATAACCCCATGGCAAAACAAGGACTATCATACTATCAAGCAGAAACAGACCGTTTCCAAGACATCAAAATCAAACGTCTGAAAAAGAAATACGGTTGCGAAGGATACGCCGTCTATACCTATATAGAGAATGAAATCTACCGCAACAACGGTTGCTTCATTAAAGCCACAGACGATATCATCTTCGATATCGCCGAATACTGGGCCATTGATGAAGAACAAGTAGAAACCATCATCAACTTTTGTACAGACATCGACATCTTCGATTCCATTACGTGGAAATCGCGCCAAGTTCTTACTAGTGAACATATCCAGCAGAAATACGTGTCTGTCTGCAAACACGCCCACAAAGCAATCATACTCCCCGAAGAAATCCGGCTCATCGACATACAGACCGAACAAGTACGCCGCCCTGTCACCTTACCATTATTCAGCGAAGACAACCAGCCCGAACCAGCCACCGGAACACCCCACTACGGACAACCCCAACTGTTGGAACACGACATAACGGCACAACCCGTTGCAGCCCGTAAACCCACCACCGGAACACAGGTATGCGAAACAGAAGAATCACGAACATATACTACCAATTCCATACCACAAAATTCCGATTTCGCGAACATTCGCGAAACTTCGCGAAAAACTCGCACGGAATCCGACAAAAGAAAAGAAAATAAAACAAACTCCTCCTCTATCCCCCTCACAAACCACGTTCCGAGCTTGAAGGAGGAGGCGGAAAAACTTCTTTCCTCTCTCCAAAGGGGGCAACTAGCCGCATCCCAATCCCCGAAGCCCGAAAACGAGGACGAAAAAGCCCCCAAAAGGAACGAAACCGGACTCTTGCAACAACTTGGCCAGCTCAACATCCCCCCACACCAAATGCGAGATATATGCCGATTGTGCCGTTATGGCGAAATCGGCCACCCCGTTTGGACACTATTCGATGATATCCGCCGCAGCCGCGGACGCATCACTATGCCCGGACTATTTATCATCAGTCGCCTCAAGCAGTTGAGGCAACCCGCCGGAACAGACCAAAAAGCAGTATAACCCATTCAAAACGATATAGAAATGAAATTCCCATGAGATAAAAAATCACGCCCAAGAGAATGTAAATAGTCAAGCTGAAGTTACCTTTGTATAGTGTAACCCTAAAATGTATCAGTTATGGCAGAAGTGACATTCCCTCAGTTGATACAGCGCGCTTGCGGTATCGACGTCCACCTGAAGGTTGTAGTGGCGACAATTGACGGAGCAGGCATCCAACGCGAGACCCGCTCATTCAAAACCTTCACGAGTTCTTTGAATGAATTGAAAGAATGGCTATTGTCCAATGGTGTAACGCATGTGGGAATGGAGAGTACCGGTGTTTACTGGAAGCCGGTTTATAAGGTTCTTGAAGATTCCATTCCCAATGTTTGGATAGTCAATGCCCGTCACATTAAGAATGTTCCGGGTCACAAGACAGACAAGATGGACAGCGAATGGATCTGCAAGCTTCTTCTGGCAGGTCTTCTCAAACCGAGCTATATTCCTCCCAAGGAGCGACGTCAGCTTCGTGACCTGACGCGTTACCGGAACAAGCTTATTCAGCAGATAGCTTCAGAGAAGAACCGTATGATGCGTATTCTTGAAGACTGCAACATCAAGCTTTCAAGTGTAGTAAGTAATACAAGCGGTACGACAGCTACTTCTCTTATTGATATGCTTTGTGAAGGTAAAGTCCTTACTCTTGATGATATAAATTCAGTTTATCACGGTAAACTGTCAGCCAGTCCTGAAGAATTGCTTGAGGCGTGTACCGGTTTTGTTGAAGAGCATCACATTTATCTTCTTCAGATGATCCGAAAGGATATAGACCAGACTCAGACTTTGGTTGATGATTTGTCCGAACGTATAAAGAGACTGTTGTCCAAGTACGAGAATGTCCTTGAACTTCTCAGGGAGATTCCCGGTTTTAGCACCAAGGTTGTAGAGGATCTGGTTTCTGAGATAGGTCTTGACATGTCCCACTTCCCTTCTGAAAAGCATCTTTCGTCCGGGCCGGTCTTTCTCCGGGCAACAACGAGAGTGCGGGTAAAAAGCGCACGAATCACTCACGGAAACAAACAGGTAAAGGCGGTAATCACAGAAGCCGCATGGGGCGACCCGTACAAAGAATACGTTTTTTAGTGAAAGATACCATCGTATAGCTGCCCGCAGAGGAAAGAAACGTGCCTTGATTGCAGTGGGACATTCTCAGTTGATATCCGTTTATCTGATACTGAGTACAGGGTCCCGTTACCATGAACTTGGAGCACAATATATGCAATCCAAGATAGAGCAGAAACGCAAGGTATATTTGTCTTCTGAACTTAAAAAGCTTGGATACAATGTCTCGCTTACTAAAGTTCCACAAGCAGTAACACCCAATTAACAATACAGACCAAAGGCCGACTTTTACTGGAATTACCATAGTCCGAAAATGAAATTGGTCTCAACAGCTAAGCGCCAAAGATTGTGACTTATGTACACGTGTATGAAACTTTTAAATTCTTAGCTGTTGCTATTTGTCATCGTATAATAGCCGCATTTGTGTTTTCATGAATGCTAATCTTTCTTTTGTCAAACCACTCGGTTTTATATCAATTTTAGTATAAACCTGTCCTACTTTATGTGTAGGACGCTTAATATTTACGTATGAAAAAGACTTTTAAACAATGGGTAAAACAGGATAAAGACTTGGATGACTTTTTATCGCCAGGTGATTATATTGACGAAAGGTTATATAACTATATAGGGGAAATCATACCTCCTGCATATTACTCAAGAGACTTTATACAAGGATGCGACGCCATTAAAAATGAAGGCGATGTATTATTCTACATTACAGCACACAGAACCGTTGATAATCGGTACTTATATCTCGGTGTTTTACCGGAATTTAAACAATAATTCAAAACAGATAAATTATGAACAAAACCATCTTTTTTTACCCACGCCGCAAAGACACCAAGTGGGCCGTAGCATACCCCGAAAAGGTCAGAGGTGTCTACATCGAACAAATCAAACTCACCTGCAGCAGCTACACAGAAGCACTCCGCATCGCCAGTGCCCTCAATGCCGAATGCGCAGCACACCCCATACAGGAAGGAGGCCGCCCATGACTATCCCAGCTAAACAGAAAGGAAGCACCCTCACTCTCCGCCTTACTTCCGAAGAAACCGCACAACTCGAGCACCTCAAGCAACTCACAGGCCGCACCACCGGAAGTGACCTCATTAAGTACCTCATATCCAATCATGAGCGTATGCTAGAACAATACCACGAAGCCATCAAGCTACACACCGCCGAGGCTCGTAAACTTGCCGAAGCCCATCAAGCCCTAAATAACTACTTCGAAGCCTACGAACGCCTCAAAGCCCTTCAACTTATCGAGTGAAGGGCAAATGGCAGGAACGGAATAATCATCGAAAAGACATTAGTCGTCAGCCAATTTTTTCTCTTCTTTCCGATGCGAAAATATCACTCCGTCTTGTGATGAGCAAGGATCGCTACGCTATTTCGGGGAAATCTTCCTTTTTTTCGGGAATACCGAAAAAAAGAGTATTTCCCCGAAATTCCTTGCACATCACAAGCCGAATCGATGAAAAGAGCATAGGAAAAAAGAAAAAAAATTGGGGGGGCTGCGCACTGGTCACAATCGCCTCTACCATAGTACGAACCATTAAAAAACAAAACATCATGAATCAGAAGAACCACGAAAATGAAAAGCAGTACGAAATCTATTGGAACGAAAAGCGTACTCTCGCCTTACAGATCGCCAATTGGGCGAAAAACAGTACCGACTATCCGGCTGAAGCAGTTACCCGCTTTTTACGGCAATACGGCGGAGGTGACATCTTTGGCAGACTTATCGCCGTTCAGTCTGTCGTTATTGATACCATTGCCTTAGTCAATAGTTCCCAGCTAACCCGCATCGACAATCGCCTCTTGGCTCATGCCGCCAACGATCAATTGTTCCAGGAACAATGAGCACGTTTTATCAAATATGGGCTCACATGGGCAGAGGCGAAAGCCTCCTGCTCCGTGAAACCAAGTATCACAGCGTGGCTATGATACTCAAAGACTTCTATTTAGACCAAATCATCAACATGGAAGGCGGCTACGGCATCGAAATCCGGACAATCAAACTGACACCGGATTTCGAGAAAATAAAAAATCCCCCATGAATCGCCTCGCTTGGCGATGGGAGATTCTGAACACAGGTATACCGCACTTTCGCACGGTATGGAGGCAAAGGTACAGATTAATCAGCACAAAACAAGATAAATGATGGCAAATTAAAAAGAACTTTCAAACCGGCCACTCTATTTTACTATCATTTCTTGTTGTATGCAATCCCATGAATGCCGGAACCCACCAAGCACGCGATAGAAATCCCTTCCCCCCAGCACATACCCCGGCGGCAGCCGCTTCATGAATCCATTTCCTATCCTAATGTTTCCCCCACCCATGAAGCCGCTACCGAACCCATCCGCCATCCGGACCTACAACGCCAATGGGACAGCATCGGTGCAGCGCCTTACAGGCACAGCCCCGAACCCATCCGGAATCCACAGTCTACCGTCCGCGCCTGTATTGTGCCGTTATAGCTGGTATTCCTCCACCATTCTACGCTCAGTCCTGCCCCCCTCCGCAAGTTTGCTCCCGGGGTTAAGGTTTTGGCTGCTTATCTACCATGCATTTTGCAAGTTCCGGCAACTATCGCACCATACCTCCACCATTCTACTGCATCGCAACCCTTCCATCATCCGGACGCTACCAAACATTACCCCATGCGGCACGCTCCATTCGGGCGGTATTCTAAATTTTCCTAGGGGGACACCCCCAGACGTTTTTTGCTCCGTTTCTCTCCACAAAAAACGCCCCCGAAGAGGTGAAGCGGTGTTCGTCTTCGCCTCACGGCTTTTTTATGCAGCATAGCTGCAAGGGTGCCCACCTTGTTTGAATGGGGCAAGCCCCAAACCCCATTTGGAATGGGCATCCTTTTAAAAAATCTCCTGAGCTCCTTCGTCGTGCGGGATTTTTTAAAAGGCAGACCCTTGCATCTATGCTACATAAAGCCGTGATTCTCGCTCACTTCCGGGCGCGGCTATGATTGTCGGGGCCATCATAGGTATAGCCGCGCCCTCCCTCTCATTGCAGCAGCGTGCCGGGGGGCGGGGGGTGTGGCCCCATTACCCCCCCCTAACCGCCCCCCGCCACACGCTCTTGCATCGGCACGGCGTCCTCGCGCTTAACCATTCGGCACGTTTCCCCATCCGGACCTATCCCCTCGAAACCCGGTTATCTTTAATTACCCCATGCGGAACGCTCCATCCGGCAGCCACCCGAGCATAACGTTTTCCCACGTCACTCCGTTCCTCCACCGGGCTTTGCCCGTCCGATTGCTACGCTGCCTCCGGCAGCTTCGCCCCCATCAAAGGACTACCGTTAGTCTAACTATACATAACCATACACCTGTCAGACCATAAAGTATACACCTGTAAAAAAAGCATTATCTTTGTTACACATAACCAAAACAAATCATAATGAACCACCCCCAAACTCCCGTCAGCGCTGCACCTGAAAACCGCGCCTACGGTTTCCAAGAAATCGCTATTGCCTATTTCCCTAATATCGCCCCGGCCAGCGCCAGCATCCGCCTCAAGGCATGGATTAAGGACGACCCCGACCTGCTGCTGAGCATGTACAAAACAAACTACCATCTCACCAACCGCATCCTTAAACCCATCCAAGTCCAACTCATAACCGAAACATTCGGATCACCCTTCTAAAACCGCCCAAACCATGCAACACCCCACCATACAAACAACGCTCGGCCCCCTAATGCCCGGCTACGCCGTACCTCCGGTACTTCGCCCCATCACCCTTATAATCATACACTGCACCGCCTCACGTTGCACCTCAACCCTCACTCCCGAAGCACTCGACAAGCTACACCGCTCACGCGGTTTCTCCTGCTGCGGCTATCATTTTTACATAACACATAACGGCACAATCCACCCCATGCGTCCGCTCAACCAAATAGGAGCCCACGCCTACGGTCACAACGCCAACAGCATCGGAATAGCCTACGAAGGCGGCCTAAACGCACAAGGAATCCCGGCCGACACCCGCACCCACGAACAACGCTCCGCGCTCCGCGCTCTGCTTACGGCCATCCACACCGTTTACCCCTCCGCCTTGATCCTCGGACACCGCGATCTCTCACCCGATCTCAACCACAACGGCACAATCGAACCCTGCGAGTACATCAAGCAATGCCCCTGTTTCAATGCCATCCCCGAATATTCTAATCTCTGACATTACCTCATCACCATTCTGCTAACCTCAGCAATAAGGTGAGCACATTTCCGCAACCACACGAAAAAGCCCCTAACCACATCCAAACCCACACACCGCCCCCGGTGTTGTGCAGTTACACTACCTTTACCCCCGAACCAAAAAACACAATAATGAAAGCAACAATTAAGACAGCATGGCGCATCATGAAATCCGCCGCCAAGCTGGCAGCGTTTTTTGTCACCGACAAAAACTGGACCGACCTTGTAAAAGACCTCCGCGACACGTGGAAGTAAAAAAACAAGAAATCACCCTCTGATTTGTCAGATCATGGCGCACCACCCATGCGCTCTGCGCCCACAGGCGCCCACCAGCCGAAAGGACACCCCGGCACTCCGTGCCCCGGTGTCCTTTTTCCGTTTCTATCCGTACAAAAACGCATGAAACCACACACACCGCCTTTGGCGTTGTGCCGTTACGCTACCTTTGCTCCGTAACCGTTACACGAACCATTTACCCCAACCATCAAAAACAAAACATAATGTTGAATTACAAATTATCAGCACGCCAAAACCCATCAGACAGGGAAGCAGCAAGTAAAGTGTACGCCTCTGTTGTCAGTTCCGGACACCTCACCATGGAAATGATCTGCGCCAATATCGAGCGCAACAGTACCGCCACCCGTGGCGATGTCAAAGGCGTAGCCCTCGCATTCGCGAACGGCATAGCCAAATCCCTTGCGAACGGTAATTCTGTCTATCTCGAAGACCTCGGATTTTTCCGTGTCGGCATAAAATCCCAAGGGTCCGAAACGGAAAAAACGGTGACCGCCGCTAACATCACTGACAAATACATCAACTTCCAGCCCAAAGGAAAAATTGCCGAAAGCCGTTCTGCAGTAACCTACAACCGTGTAGGTCAAAAAACAATAAAAGCATAATATTAACCCTTAAACACTAATTCAATGTCAGTAAAATACACCGCCGTACAGATGGCAAATCCTAGAGATATAGACGCCGAAAAAAAATGGTATGCCCGTGCTAAGAGCGTATCACAAGACACCATCTCCACCATAGCCACGGCCATCAGCGAAGACTGCACCCCAAACGAAGAAGACTGCCTTATCGTAGTCGATGGCATCATGAAACAAATCATAGCAGGTTTGAAAGCTGGAAAGATCGTAGTGATTGACCGCTTAGGCACTTTCCGTCTTACCATCCGAAACCACGGGGGAAGCTGCCCCACTGTTGCCGAATACCTAAAAGACCCCTCCAAGTTTAACGCCCAATCAGCCATTGCAGGAGTCAACGTAATCTTTAGTCCTGCAAAAGAACTGAAGAAAGCCATAAAATCCGCCGCAGCTGAGAAATACATTCCCGAAGAGGAAAACAAAAGCATCTCAGATGCAAGAATCGCAGATGTCAAACCGTAACCCATCCACACCGCTTTGCAGTCTTGGCAAGAAGAAAGGGAAGGCATGAGCCTTCCCTTTCTTCTTTTCTTTCCATATCATTTTTCGATTTCACCGCATCGAAACTTTCACCGTTCCCTGTCCAATCTAGGGCATCTATCCGGTATCAGTATACAGGGAAAAATAACCTCCACACATCTTTAGCCAGTATCCTTATATGTTGTGAAACATAATCCCAACCAGTCTTTTTTCTTTGCGTCATCATACTATCGAATTATTTTCAACAAATATACTAATATTGCTGCATATTTTATCCCAATTCATCTTGTTTTTCCAAAATAAAACCTACCTTTGTCGAAACAATGTAGAAATGTTGAGAAGCATTCTTAGACGGGATTTTAATGTAATCGGGGATTAATTCGGGAAACCTCTTTTATTCTTGGTTACGTAATATATTGAAAATAAGGATAAAATAAGAAGCAAGTTTGTTTCTTGGTAGTCCAACAGTTTTCAATCCGAAATGAAACAAAAGCCCGTTAAACATACAGTTTGACGGGCTTTTTTCGTATCGGATCATACTTTAATATAGTCAATACAATCAATACAAGGAGCAGCAGTAAAAAAACAATCGATGCCGTTAATTAGCGGCTTAGCACATTTACAATTTCCACCACATACATCTTGTGAAAACCACCGTGTGATTCCCCATACCATCGGTCCGTAATGCTCTTGTCGATAAAGTTTCCGGGCTTGATCAGATCGGCATACAGTTTCTTGCATTCAAAAGTCAACCGCGCCTGCTCAAAAGTGATGCTTCCGTTCTCGGTGAACAAGGGCGATAGTCCTGTCGCTTTTACTTTATCCATGTCACGTCCCGATTTGGAACCGCATATCTTATGTATTTCTTTATGCTCTTCACCTAGAAAAGAGAGAGTGAGATAGTCATTCTGCTCTATAAAGTCGAATGTATAACGTTCGGGGCGGATAAAGATAAAGGCTACCGGACGGTTCCATAGAAATCCTGTACCTCCCCAGTTTGCCGTCATGGTGTTGAATTTGTCTTTGGTACCGGCGGTTACCAACATCCATTCCTTGCTGATTGTCTCAAACAGATTGTCAGTCAGTTCGTTTACTTTTATTTCTTTCATTGTTTCCGTATTTTTAGCTAGTACAAAGATATAATTTTTTTCTTTTACTGTTTCAGATTAAATTTGCTAATTATTATCTTTGCGAGAAATATTAATTAAAAAAAGAAAGGACGATACAGTGGCAAATGATGTAGTTTTAACCCCGATGATGAAGCAGTTTTTTGAGTTGAAGGCAAAGCATCCCGATGCGATTATGCTATTCAGGTGCGGGGATTTTTATGAAACTTATTCAGAAGACGCTATTGTTGCCTCAGAGATTTTGGGTATTACGCTGACCAAGCGGGCCAATGGACAGGCAAAGAGCGTAGAAATGGCCGGCTTTCCTTTCCATGCATTGGACACGTATTTGCCCAAGCTGGTACGTGCCGGCAAGCGGGTGGCCATTTGTGACCAATTGGAAGATCCCAAGATGACCAAGAAACTGGTAAAGCGCGGTATCACCGAATTGGTGACTCCGGGTGTAGCCATCAATGACAATGTTCTTTCTTACAAAGAAAATAATTTTCTGGCTGCCGTTCATTTTGGGAAAGCCAGTTGTGGTGTGGCCTTCCTTGATATCTCTACCGGTGAGTTCCTTACCGCAGAGGGGCCTTTTGACTATATAGACAAGTTATTAAATAATTTCGCCCCAAAGAGGTGCTTTTCGAACGTGGTAAACGGGGAATGTTTGAAGGAAATTTTGGAAGCAAGTTCTTTACTTTTGAGTTGGATGACTGGGTGTTTAATGAAAGTTCCTCACGCGAGAAGCTGTTGAAGCACTTTGAGACCAAGAACTTAAAAGGTTTCGGGGTGGAGCACCTTAAGAATGGTATTGTAGCTTCGGGCGCTATTTTGCAATACCTCAATATGACGCAGCATTATCAGATCGGCCATATAACTTCTCTTTCCCGTATAGAGGAAGACCGTTATGTGCGGCTGGATAAATTCACGGTACGGAGCTTGGAACTCATAGGTAGCATGAATGAGGGCGGAACCAGTCTGCTGGATGTGATCGACCGCACTATCAGCCCTATGGGAGCCCGTCTGCTAAAACGCTGGGTAGTCTTTCCGTTGAAAGATGAGAAGCCTGTCAATGAGCGTCTGGATGTAGTGGAATACTTCTTCCGCAAGCCGGATTTCAAAGAGTTCATAGAAGAGAAACTACATCTGATAGGAGATTTGGAACGTATTGTTTCGAAAGCTGCCGTAGGACGAATCTCTCCACGCGAGGTGGTGCAACTTAAAGTAGCTTTGCAAGCCATCGAGCCGATTAAGAATGCCTGTTTGAATGCGGATAACGGGAGTCTCCGCCGTATTGGGGAACAACTGAATATATGTCTGTCTATCCGTGAAAAGATAGCGAAAGAGGTTAAGAATGATCCTCCTTTGCTGGTGAATAAAGGCGGTGTGATAGCAGACGGGGTGAATGCGGAACTGGACGAACTGCGGCAGATAGCTTTTTCCGGCAAGGATTATCTGCTCAAAGTACAGCAACGTGAAAGTGAGCTGACCGGCATTCCCAGCTTGAAAATTGCTTATAACAATGTGTTCGGTTACTATATTGAGGTGCGTAACACGCATAAGGACAAGGTACCTGCCGACTGGATCCGTAAACAGACGCTGGTGAATGCGGAACGCTATATTACTCAGGAACTGAAAGAATACGAAGAAAAGATCTTGGGGGCCGAAGATAAGATTTTAGTGCTTGAAACAAAGCTCTATAATGAATTGGTGATCGCTTTGGCAGAGTTTATTCCAGCCATTCAGATTAATGCCAGTCAGATTGCCCGATTGGATTGTCTGCTGGCTTTTGCCAATGTGGCGAAAGAGAACAATTATATCCGTCCTGTTGTGGAGGACAGTGAGGTGATTGACATCAGGCAAGGCCGTCATCCTGTCATCGAGAAGCAGCTTCCGGTAGGGAGAAGTATATTGCCAATGATGTCTTTCTGGACTCGGAAACCCAGCAAATCATTATCATTACCGGTCCCAATATGGCGGGTAAGTCGGCTTTGCTACGCCAGACTGCGCTGATTACCTTGTTGGCGCAGATGGGTAGTTTTGTTCCTGCCGAAAGTGCGCGGATCGGTATGGTGGATAAAATATTCACCCGTGTGGGAGCCAGCGATAACATTTCTGTGGGCGAATCTACCTTTATGGTTGAAATGAATGAGGCGGCAAATATTTTGAACAACCTCTCTAGCCGTAGTTTGGTGCTGTTTGATGAGTTGGGACGGGGAACCTCCACTTATGATGGTATTTCCATTGCTTGGGCTATTGTGGAGCATATTCACGAGCATCCTAAAGCCAAGGCACGTACGCTGTTTGCCACTCATTATCATGAGTTGAACGAGATGGAGAAATCTTTCAAGCGCATCAAGAATTACAATGTATCTGTGAAGGAGATAGATAATAAAGTGATTTTTCTGCGCAAACTGGAACGTGGCGGCAGCGAACATTCTTTCGGTATTCATGTGGCAAAGATGGCAGGTATGCCGAAAAGCATCGTGAAGCGTGCCAATGATATTCTGCATCAACTGGAAACGGACAACCGCCAGCAGGGCATTGCCAAGCCTACGGCTGAGATAGCGTCCGGCCGGAGCGGAATGCAGCTCAGCTTCTTCCAGTTGGATGATCCGGTATTGAGTCAGATACGGGATGAGATTCTGAATTTGATGTCAATAATCTGACCCCTCTTGAAGCATTGAATAAACTGAATGATATTAAGAAGATAGTAAAAGGCAAATAAATGCCTTCATTTTCATTAACCGTTAATTACTAACCATTAATCATTATCATGAAACACTTACTAACCTTATGGATGTTGGCCTTGTGTCTGTGTGTTTCGGCCAAGGAAACATGTCCGAAAGTAATTCCCGCCCTGCAAGAGTGGAAGGGGGGAAGTGGAAAACTCGTATTGCCTGCTGAAGGCAGTATTGTTGTAGCTCCTGCCGATGAGGCGGCACTGAAAAGTGTGGCGACTGTGCTGGCACAGGACTTGAAAGATCTGTTGGATTGGAACTACACCATTAGGACCGGGAAACCGGGAAAGAATGATATTTATCTTTCATTGATGAAACCCGACAAACAATTGGGAAAGGAAGGGTATGTGCTGACTGCCGGACGCTATGCCGGTATTGAAGCACCGGCTCGTCAGGGAGTCTTTGGGGAACCCGGAGTTTGTTGCAGATTCTTTATAATGAAAAAGGAGAGTTGCCCAAAGGAGTTGCCCGTGACTGGCCGCAATATCCCAGTCGTGGCTTCATGCTGGATGTGGGCCGTAAGTTCTTCACAATGGATTTCCTGCGGCAATATGTCAAAATACTATCGTTCTATAAACTGAATGAATTCCAGATTCATCTCAATGACAATGGTTTTGTACAGTTCTTTGATAACGACTGGAACAAGACCTATGCTGCTTTCCGCCTGGAAAGTGAGCGTTTTCCGGGGCTGACCGCCAAGGATGGTTCTTATACCAAGAAAGAATTCACCGACCTGCAACGTCTGGGCATGGAATATGGTGTGAATGTGATTCCGGAGATTGATATTCCGGCTCATTCATTGGCCTTTACACATTATAAACCCGAGATAGGCAGTGATAAATATGGAATGGATCATTTGGATTTGTACAAGGAGGAAACCTATCGTTTTGTAGATTCTTTGCTGGATGAGTATCTTTCTGGTGAGAAACCGGTTTTCATAGGTCCCGACGTACATATCGGTACAGACGAGTACAATGCCAAGGAAGCTGAGAAATTCCGCTATTTTACAGATCGGTATCTGAAGTATGTAGAGAAATACGGGAAGAATGTCCGTATGTGGGGAGCACTGCGCTGGTTGAAAGGAAACACTCCGGTGAAAGCGGATAATGTAACTATTAATGCCTGGTCATACGATTGGATTGATCCTAATGCTTCTTTGAAAGACGGATATAAGATTATCAATACGTGTGATGCTTATCTTTATATTGTTCCGGCTGCCGGATATTATCGTGATTTCCTGGACACGAAATGGCTGTATGAGCAATGGCGTGTGGGTAAAGTGAATCCTAAGGAAGAGTTGCCTGAAGGAACCGGGACTGTTGGGAGGTATGTTTGCCGTATGGAATGACCATTGTGGTAACGGTGTGTCACAACAGGATGTGCATTTCCGTACATTCCCGGCCGCTCAGGTACTGGCCGAGAAGATGTGGAGAGGGAAGAATGAAATGGTTTCTTACGAGGAATTTGAGGAATTGTGCAAACAGATGCCTGAAGCTCCCGGTGTCAACCTGCTGGGGCGTGTGCAGGGTGAGGTAGTCCTTCCGGGGCAGAATGAAGAACTGTCTTTGAACGGTACGGACAGCATTGCCACTATGTTGCCGGAGGTAGGCTATCCATACGTGGTAGAATTTGAAATAAATCCGGACAAAGACCAAAATATCAACGGTATTTTGTTTAAAGGTCCTCATTCCACCGTATATGCCAATTGGGAAAATAAGGAAAATTGGCTTTCAGCCGTGACGGCTATACGTTTGTATTCCACGCTGCCACACTGCCTGCCGGAGCATGGACGAAGGTACGCATAGAGGGAGACCACAAAGGTACTACTCTTTACATAAACGGTGAGAAAGCGGAACGTTTGGAAGGACGTATCAAGCAGTTTTACAACTATACTCATAAACGCAAGGACAAGATGTATATGCAGGAAACTTTGGTGTTTCCCATGCGGCAGATTGGGGATGTGCAGAATGGGTTCAGAGGGAAGTTGCGGAATATAAATTGCACGCAATAAAAGATATTTCTTTTCTCTTGCTGTGTAGGGGCAGGTTTTAGACCTGTCCCTATGCCCAATAGGAGTGAAATTTCTCCGAATGTTATCTTTAATAGTGTTATATTGTTTATTATCAAAGTTTTATATGCGGTAAATGTTATCTGTTTTATTTTCATGAAAAGGGCTTTATACCTTACTTTGCATTATTAAACTTAAGCAACAAACCCGATGAAAATAAAACAAATTCTACTTTGCATGCTTTTAGCCTGCTTTATTCTTCCCGCTTCCGCACAGAATAGCTGGGGTATTGTAGGAGGCGGACTTTTTTCTAAATCTCTGTCCAGGGATGCACGCTTCAGCCTGGGCGGTTATGCCGGAGGAATGTATGACGTTCATGTTAAAACTCATGGTATGTACAACCACAATTATTATTTACTTATGAAGAATTCAGATCCAAGACAAGACTTGGTACCGATTCTTTTTTTAGTAAATTCAATTTGGAGCTTCCTATCCTTGCTTCTTATAATGTTGCTTTGAATAACAAATGGAATTTGCGCATCAATGCGGGACCGTATCTGTCCTATGCTATGTTTGGCAGGGATAAATCCATTGATTACGCCTATGGCAACGGAATGCATTCTAGTTTGGGCTGGTGGCATCAGGATTTTCCAGATCATTTTACTTACGGCGGAAGGGCCGGGGTTTCATTGGAATCCGAGCATTTCATTTACACTATCGATGGTAAGTGTTCTCTTCGTAAGAGACCTTTCGGGCAGAGTGTCAGTTTATCGGCCGGTGTAGGATATAAGTTCTGAGTTTTCTGTATCTTTGTCGCCGGAGAATAAAAATAGAGTTGCATGTATGTTTATATAAAACAGCCGGGTATTGTTTGCTTTCTATGTTGGCTTTGTCTTTCCTGTACTTTGCAGCGCACGGAACATCCTGCTTTGCGGCAAGCAGGATACTTGATGGAAGAACATGCCGACAGTGCGTTTTCATTATTGAAATCCATCTCTTCCCTAACCGGTATGAGCCCGGAAGACAAGGCCGGTTACGCTTTGCTGCTGGCTGAGGCTGCGGATAAAAATGGTTATTCACTGCTTCCTTGTGACTCATTATTGAATTTTGCTCTCCATGTATATCATGAAGAAGCCAAAGAACATGCCATAGCTCTTCTGTATAAGGGTAAAGTGCAACAGGAAATGGAAAACTATGCCGATGCCCTGAAGAGTTACCGTATGGCGCTTGAAATTCTTTCCGCCTATCCATGCGAATTCTATTGGAAAGGGTTTGTATATAATATGTTGGGTGGGCTGTATGGCAAACAGAACTTGTACGCACAGGCCAAAGATATGTATGTCAAGGCTTGTTATAATGATTCGCTGGCACGGCATAACCGTCATTTCATCAGTTCACTCAGCAATCTGGGGGTAGCTTACATTGGGTATGGAAATATAGACTCCGCTTTTATCTGCCAGCAACGCGCTTTGCAGCTTTCTCTTTCTACTGATAGTTTCCTTTGCATTCTCTTTATGGAAATATAGGGGATTTATGCGGACGTACAGGACGGAACAGTATAGCTATTATTTGTCTGAAAAGGGCATACGATGCCTGTCGTCTTAGAGAAGACAGCTTGCAGTGTCTTTGGAATCTAGGGGAATTTTATTATAATAACGGGCAGCTTGATTCGGCTCTTTATTATTTGAACCGAAGCAAGGAAGCTGTCGATATTCATATCCGGTATCTGTCTCTTTCTTTGACTTGTATGCCATAGCCAAGCAGCAGGGAAATGTGGAGAAAGCTTTGGAATATCTGGAAATCAGCACCCAGTTGGAAGATTCTATCTATTCCACCAATGTGGCTACGGAACTGGAGAAGAAGACCTATCGTTGGAATGCCGACGCGCAAGTAAGGAAAGAACAGTTCAAGGCTAAACGGAGGATATACACCATTGCGATGATAGCTGTGGTGTTGCTGCTGGTCATTGTGATTATTTATCAACAGATACTGAAGAACAAGAAGATACAGCAATCCAATTATAAATATCTGTTGCAGAAGCTGAAACAGAACCTGATGGATATGCAGCAGAATATTGCTCAACATGAAGAGGTGATAGCCGAATTGAAACAGAAACAAGAAAGCCGTGTCGAGGAAATAGAAGAGAAGGAACGGGCTATAGAGGCCATGAAGATGGAGAAGGAGAAATTGCGCAACTGGTTGTTCCGGCAAAGTGCCCTCTATACGAAAATAGACAAACTGGCCAACCAGCAAAAGCATCACAAAGAGCGTATTGCAGTGCTCACCAATGCTGAGCAACGCCAACTCAGAGTGATTATAGGACAGATTTATGCTGATTACATAGAGCAACTGCATACCCGGTATCCCAAGTTGAACGAAGATGATGTCCTTTTGCTATGTCTGCAATTGGCAGATTTATCTCCTTTTGCCATCGCTTTATGCTTTGGTAATAATGATGCACAGATTGTAGCGCAACGCAAATATCGTATGAAAAGTAAGATGGAATAACTGTGTGTTACAGAATTTGCATAATGTTTTTTTAATAGATGTTTGTATATCAGGTTATAAAGGCATTTTGCTATCTTTGTGCGTAGAAAGCTAAAAGACAAAATCACTATGCGTTCATTTATTATATATTTAAATTTCGTCAGTTTGCTGGCTGTCTGTTTGTTTGCCTGTAACCACCATTCTTCCAATCCGATGTTACAGCAAGTAGATTCTTTGTTGGAAATGAAGCCGGACAGTGCATTGACTATTTTAAAAAATATATCTGTTTTAGAGGATTTGCCGGAAGTAGACAAGGCATACTATGCTTTGTTGCTGGCTGAGGCTACGGACAAGAACAAACTACCCTTATTGCCTTGCGATTCCTTATTGAATTTCGCCTTGGATTATTATGGAGATGATGATAGGGAGAAGGCTGTGGCATTGATGGATAAGGAAGGCTGCTGGCAGAGATGGATGATGAAAAGGCAGCGATAGAGATGAATTTGAAGGCATTGGAAATATTGCAGGATTATCCGGTAGATACAAAATATAGTAGATGTATTTATAGTGCGCTGGGATTGTGGTATGGGAATTCTGAATTGTATGACAAGGCATTGAGGTGTTGCACCAATCTCTTCATTATTCTTTGATGCTAAAGATACTGCCATTGCTTATATTAATATAGGATATATTTATGGCATGAGAAATATGCAGGATTCTGCCATAACCTATCAGCGCAAAGCTGTGAAGTATGCCATGCGTTCTAAAGATAGAAGCATGATACTTACTTCTTGGCATAATTTGAGCATTTGTTAGAGACACTTTGAAAATGTCGATTCGGCTGTTGTTTATGCGCATAAGGTTTTACAGCATTTATCTTATGGGAATGGAAAAGCAGATGCTTATTATAATATGGGGGATTTATATGTTGATTTGGAACAATATGATTCAGCACGCCATTATTTAGAAAAGAGTTTGTTTCTTTCTCCATCTCGCTCTATACCCTACTGGTCACTTGCCGTAATGGAGGCTGAACTAGGAAATTTTAAGTCTGCCTATCACTATCTGGATACGTTTGTTATGGTTCAGGACTCATTAGATAACAGTGAGCTATTGACGGAAGTGCAACATTTAGTCTATAAACATCAGACGGAATTAAGAGTAAAGGATGAACAGATAAAATCCAAAAGGATTATAAGATGGATTGTCTTTGTATCCGTTATTATTTGCTTTGTCGTTGCTTTGATTTACCAACGTTGGATAAATAAGAAAAATAACCAGCAGGCACTCTATCGGCAGTCATTGCAATATGCCCATGAGAAGCAGGATATGATGCAACAACGTATAGAGGAAAATGAATTAACTCTTGCACTGTTGCAAGACAGAGAGAACCAAAATCTTGATGAAATCGAAAAAGAACGATTGATTGCTCAGTTGAAGCAAGAAAAGCTGGAACTTCGTACATGGTTATTTCAGCAGACTCTATATATAAAAAGGTGATGTCATTATCGAACAGCAGCAGGTGAATAAGAAAATCCGTAAGGTGATGGCAGCTGCTGAATTGGACAAACTGAAGAAAACGACCTTTGAGATCTATGCTGATTATATTTCTCCTTTGCAAGCACAATACTCCCAACTGACGGAGGATGACTTGTTGGTCCTTTGCCTGCAAGAAGCGGGTATTTCTCCGTTGGCCATTTCTTTATGTTTCGGACATACGGATATGGTAGCCCTCAATCAAAGGAAATCGCGTCTAAAAAAGAAAATGTCAGAGTGATAAACTGAAATATATTGTTTATCAGTGTTTTATAGAAATATTATGTCACAGCAAATAGTTGTACGTTCTTTCCTTTCCCTCTAACTTTGCGGCATCATTTTTAAACAAAAAGAAGTATGAAAGCAAAGTTATTATTGATGTTATTTTTAGTTTCCTTGAGTTTGGGAGTTTTTGCTTCGGAGCATCACCAAAAGAAGCCTCATGCAGTTTGCAAAGTTTATGAAAAGGTGGCTACTAGAATTCCTTTTATTTTTTCAGTACAAGCCGAAGATATAAATGACTGCTTGTATCTCACATTTCAATTTTCATTAGATGATGCTGACATTACTATGCTAGATAAGGATGGTAATGAAAAGGTGTAGTTATGAATAACGCATTTGAAAAAACAGCTGTACTTCCTAAGTGTGATAAAGGAAGTGCTTACTCGACTCAGATAAATTTAAGTTTTAAGTAATTCCAATTAAGGCTGTATGATAATATTTTAGTTGATAATCTAAGGTTATTGATAATGTGAAGTTCATATCTGAATCTTATTTTATTGCTCATGTTATGATAAAATATGTTATATGGTTGATTTTTAGTGTTGTATAGGTGAGTGGATGTTATATGGATAGAGCTTTATGCTTATATCTTCTTTCTAATTTTGCAACATCAAATAAAAAAATAAGTATGAAGACTAAAATGATTGTAGTGGTGGTGTTGGCTGCCATGTGTGTATTGCCTTTGTCTGCACAGGTAAAAGTTGGTGTGGAAGGTGGAATGAACCTGTCTCATTATCTGGTTTCCGGTTCTGACGGATATAAAGCCGAACAGGTAGGTGGAATGAAGCCCGGCTTTCAATTGGGGGTGACTGTGGACTACGAGATAGGAAAGCATTGGATGTTAATGTCCGGTTTGTCTTGGTTGCAGAATAGAAGTACCATGAAAATGATGGATCACATGGTTACTTATTTTCCTAAGACAGAGATAAAGATGAATAATCTGATTTTGCCGTTAAAAATGGGATATAATATTCGGGTTTCGGATAAACTCAGCCTCATTCCGTCGGTTGGAGTTTATGCTTCTTACGGATTTGGTGCTGGAAACTGTTCTTTGGATGTTATTCACCAAGAGGGGGATAATATAACTACCGAGCCTGCAAAATGGAAGCCCTTGGATGGTTTTTCCTATAAAGCCGGGGAGCCCAATAATAGTGGTAATCTTCAGGCTTTCCGCCGTTGGGATTATGGGGGCATTGTTGGAATGAAGGCTGTTATTGCCGATCATTATACGATAAGTTTTGATTATAGGGTCGGAATAAAAAAGATACAGGCACAAAATGGTTTGCGGAATTCAACTTTCCAGTTCTCCGTAGGCTATCGTTTCTAAACTGATTTAATTAAACTGGCAATCTGTCAAAATGATAATGCCGGTGTATGAGGGTGTCCTGTTTTAAAGGATACAGTTTGTGTATTTTCATCGTATTCTCGTGCATCGGCATTTTGACAGATTGTCTTCTTTTTCTGGTTATTTATTCTTTTATGGATATATGTGAACGTATATGTAGGGAAATGCATACATACGTGTCCGACAGGGATCTTTATGCCTTTTGAGACCCCTCTATTTATTGAGCCAGCTCTTTCAATATCTCCTCTATTTTCTGAAAGAGTTGTCCTATGTGCGCTCCGTCCACAAAAGCATGGTTTACAGTGAAAGCGATGGGCATTACCAGTCTTCCTTCGCGTGGCACTACTTTGCCGGCATTCATCAGCGGATAGTCTAATGGATGGTCGGGAGCCATTTGTGTATAGGTGAGTGAAGTGAAATAAAGCTGAGGCGTGGCACTCAGTTGGATAATATCAAAATCTCCCTGTTCTGTAATGACTTTTTCGGCTCCATACGGGTCACCCTCTTCGGGGATGTTATGGACGATGTGATATGCTTCGGCATAAAACCGTTCAAAATCTGCATGGTAAGGGATGCGGACTGTGTAGAAAGTCTTGCCGGGTACAGCGATAGGTGATATGATGTCCACCTGATCGTGATAGACCACCTGTCCGTTTTTATCTGTACGGAAACGGAATTCTTTCACTTCATTGGCAGCACGTAGCACAGCATACAGGTAATACAGGAAAAGAGCGCTTGGCGGCTTTTGCAGCTGGAAATGCTTCAGTGCAATCCACTTCACTGGTAATGGATATCCATGAATTATGGAAGTTGCGGAAAAAATTATAATTGTCCCGGCGTTCCCAGGTTTCAATATCTATTATATGTTTCATTTATTTTACGGGTTTAAAAGAATGGTACATGAAGTGCGCTCCCAGCAGTATGAACGGAATGCTGAGCCATTGCCCCATGTTCAGCATCATACTGTCTTCAAAGGCTTCCTGGCTGGCTTTTATAAACTCCACAAGGAAGCGGAAGGTGAATATGGTAGTGAGGCAGTAGCCGAAATAGAAACCGGGGTATAGCGTGGTTTTGTACTTTTTATACAACCGCAAGCCTATGATAAAAATCAGAAGATAGGCGATGGCTTCGTAGAGTTGTGCCGGATGGCGGGGTTGCATATCTTCGTGCGGAAAAATGAACGCCCAAGGAACATGAGTTACCGTACCTACTATTTCACCATTCATCAGGTTACCTAAACGGATAAAACAACCTGCCAGCGGGGTGGCGATGGCTATATTGTCTAGTACAGTCAGGAACTTCAATTTTACACGGCGTGAATAGATCCATAAGGCGAGCATTAGTCCGATGGTTCCTCCATGGCTGGCAAGACCTTGATAACCGGTCCATTTTATCCCAGAATCGGTAATCTTGACGGGCAACAGCATTTCTACAGGGTGGGAGAGCCAATAGCCTGGCTCATAGAACAGACAATGTCCCAGGCGAGCACCGATAACAATACCCAGCAGGCAGTAAACGAACAGGGAATCAAATTTTCGTAAGGAATTTTGGTCTTGGTAGAGTTTGTATATCACCCAGGAGTGAAAAAGCCCTGTAACGAACAATACGGAGTAATAACGGATGGAAATGCCGAAAATGGAAAAGATTTCTATATCGAATACAAGAATGGCTGACAGTGTATTCATATCTTGAAGTAATCCGTGCCCAAGGAGCCTACATTCACAATTTAAGCCCGTTCTGGGATCATTATTGGAAAACGGCAAAAGAAGACAAACTGGGATGGCGTTTGGATTATAAATTGATGAAACACCGTGATGCGGCGCCACTCACGGCCTAGGGTCCTGTAGCACAAGCATTGATAATCCATCGTGGTGACCGTATAACCACTCTTTTAGTAGCTATGGACACCAAATCTGTTGCTGGTAAAGATTTAGTGGAGAAGAGAACCGGCGAAGAATGTAAAGAATTCCGTAACGGAGACCATACCACCACCCTGCTTCGCACAGCAAATGGAAAAGTTATTGAAATCCAACATAATGTAATGACTTCAACCTTACAACCGCCTGTACCAACTGACAGGAAGCAAAGGGTTTGCCAATAAATATCCTGTTGAAGGATATGCTTTGATGCAGCACAACTGACCGCATCGGGTGTGCAACCCAAAGTAGACGATTTGAACTCACGGATTCTTACCTCAGGCAGAAATGGAAGCACTTGTTGAGAAATACCAGCATCCTATTTTAAAGAAATATGGTGAAATGGCAAAAGAAGTCGGCGGCCATGGCGGTATGGACTTCATCATGGACAGCCGTCTGGTATATTGCCTGCAAAACGGACTGCCTTTGACATGGATGTATATGACCTGGCCGAATGGTGCTGTTTGGCCGAACTGGGAGCTATCTCTATGGATAACGGCTGTGCGGCAGTAGCCTTCCCGGACTTCACACGAGGTGAATGGAACGTGACCAAAGGTTACAAACATGCATACGCTTCACCCGAAGACGAAAACGCAAGCATGGAAAGAAGCAAAGGCTTTCACCGCGAAACTGAAAGAGCAGGGAGCTAAAGAATGGGCGAAAGAAGCTAAGAAGAAAAAGAAATAAACAGGAATAAACAAGAAAAAATGTGCCGGAAGTCACTCTGTCATAAAAGGCAGCCCAATTCTTCAGGCACATTTTTTATGCCGTCCGAACAACAACCGTTCGGATTTTATCGAGAATCAAAAAGGATGTAACCGGCATTCTTATAATTTCCGGCCAAAGCACTTCGACAGTGTCAAATTCAATCCGACACGCCATTTTGTCAAAGAAGTATACAGAAAGGGTGAAAAGGAACTGGAACACGCAGACCCCACATACGGTTTCAAGACGTCTTCTTCCAAGCACACTCAGGAAGAGCGATTCGGCATGCTGATGGAATATCTAAGGGAATACACCTTCATCACCCGCCAGGAATACCCTGTTCTCTTTATATCCTATGATAGATTTCATCGAAAGGAACCCTGCCCCGTTCTCCCTAAATGCCTTTGTTCCCATCCCGTATGCCGTAAGGTATAACCATATTGATGCCTGCCCCATGGGGCAGCTTCAATAGTTTCATCCGCCTGCTGTCAAAACCTTCCAGCGGACAAGTGTCATAGCCTTCTGTTTGCCATGGCAATCATAAAGGTTTGGGCAGCAAGGGCACAGGATTTATTTACCGTCACACGCATATCGCATTCCGAAACTTCCAGCATCATAGGGCGGAACAGGCTGATGGTTCTCGCCAATATCACCCTGAAAAGCCCTAGAAGCCCGAAAACCTTGCATAAAATGAAAGGCATCAGTTTACCATAATACAGCTTCCTGTCCCTAATACGTTTTTTCCTGACGCTCTTTTCGACTATTACGCCTGATATTTCCTTCTTCAAAGTCAAGCACAAATTTAGCATCGCTTTTTATACAAATCCTGACGAGTAACAAAACAACAATTTCCGAAGCCGTAGAAGCAGCCGACTGCCCCTAAACAAGCTTCTGAAACTTTCGCCATCAGTCCGATTCGTTATTTGATAAAATTCCCCACAATTGCATATTGAACTATTGGGAGCCAGCGTAGCCAGTTCAAGACAATGTTTCAATCTTTCCGGGTCTATCGGTTTATTTTATCATACTCCGCA